>Ga0247817_10000502_pt1 | contig 21649 bp, 13 predicted proteins | sample UWRJL212509R1_FD_178010 | JGI IMG/M metagenome (GOLD analysis project Ga0247817, IMG submission 178010) | Plant litter microbial communities from Arlington Agricultural Research Station in Wisconsin, United States - UWRJ-L212-509R-1 | ecosystem: Environmental > Terrestrial > Plant litter >...
TGCATCAGCAAAGAATTTATAATATGCTGGAGACTGATAACCCGGGTTTCTGCAGTTATCTCCAAAACCCCAACCATCACCATTGATCAATTGTCCGGCAGAGTTTATTTCCAATTCTCTTATCGAGAATAACATATTTGTTGCTTCAGAAGCATAGTCATATGGAGTTGTAGCTGTTGGCCACTGATTTTCAGCAATCAATAAAGCCCATGCAGCATCTACATCGGCATCGGCAGCGCTACCAGTACCACTAACAGATGGTCCACAACCTTGAATTCTCCAGTTCATTAACTTTCCGGTTTTTCCGCCGGTTGCTGGTGTTACAAAGTTTTTCCAGTATTTATATAAACCATCAAATAAAGTTTTATCGGCAGCATAAGCAGCCAATTGCATACCATATCCAATACCTTCAGATACTGTACGTTCAGGTTCATCAAATTTCACTCTCCACATACCGCTTCCGCAAGATTCGGTATAAGCGGCTTTCCATTCGTTGTATGCATCTGCTGCATCCTGAGACTTGCCAAATGCTCCCCCAGTAGGAAGATTGGTTGGCATAATACCATTAGCACCATAATTGGGATTAGCTCCAAAAGGTACAACAGCCGGAGTGGAATTGATCTGAGCTGAAAGTACCGTTGAGTACAAGCAGGCAACCAAAAACACAATAAGCTTTAGATTAAACTTCTTAATCATATAGTTTGAGTTTGTATTAATTTAGTAATAAGTTGAAGTATATATATAATTACTAGTGTGCTAAAATAGGCAAAAAGTAACCCATTTCGAAAAAAAATCATACTTTTTATTAATAATATTAAAACAAAATGGTTTATAGTGCGTATTATGCAATCCTTTGAATAAATTTAATTATTTGAATTTTAGGGATTTATTAATAAAAATACAGATACAATGAGCATATTTCATTGCTTTACCTGTTCCATCCTAAAATTGCAGACAGCTACTTTCCAATTAAAATAGATTGCCTGGATAGGTCAATATCTATTCTATATGTTTTTTATGAGCGATTTCTAAAGATGCATTGATTTGAAAACCAACCAGCATCATTAACACATTCACAAAAATGAGCAGTAAAAAGCCAATCAGAGCACCAATTGAACCGTACACTTTATTGTATGAATTGAAATGTTCAATATAGAATCCAAAACCAAGGGTAAAAAGAAAACACAATATAGATGCGGTAACGGAACCAATGGAAAAAAACTTCCATCTTTTATGGATAGAAGGCGCTATAAAATACAATACCGATAAGCTCATGATTATTAAGAAAAACATTACAAACAGGCGTAAGAATACCAGAAAGAATAGCTGAAACTGAGATACATTAAAACCCTGCTCCAGATTTGTATAAAGTAATTTCAAAAACCAGGAAATAGCAATACCGCCTACAACAACTAAAAACAATAGAAATAAAATTCCGATACTAACTCCTAATTTTTCAAAAAAAGTTCGATCATCTGTTGTTTTGTAGCAATAATTAAATGCATTAATAACTGAAATAATTCCATTGTTCGCAGCATAAAAAGCAAAAAGAAAACCAAAAGATAACAAGCCTCCTCGTGGAATGTTTATAATATCCGTCAATGTGTTTTCTACGGATGCATATATATTACCTGGTAAGAAATCAGATATTGCTTTTAGTATACTCTTATCCAAATCTGCTATGGGTATATAGGGAATTAATGTAAATAAGAATATAACCCCGGGAAAGATGGAAAGGAAAAAATCATAGGTAATACTTTTAGCACGCACGTTTATATCGTCATCGTTCAGTTTTTTTAACAATATGCGTAAAAATAAAAGTAATGGAATACGCCTCTCTCCTACTCTAAGTAAAGACGCATAATTAAACAACCTTATTGATGATGGGTGACTTATAATTCTCTTCTTAAATTTTCGAATCATTTGAATAGTACTTTTCAAAATAAGACATAAACTCCGGCGGCGGAAGGGTTGGCCTTCCTGTAGATGAACTAACAAAAACCAGGGTAGTTTCTGCAACTGTTAGTAATACTTGTGCTTCATTATACACTTCATATTCAAATGTAATGCGCACACCTGGTTTGTTTTTGATAATCACTTTTATGGAAAGCAGATCATCGTATTTGGCTGGTTTAATGTATTTGGTTTTCATTTCCAATACAGGCATCATAATACCTGCATCTTCCATTTCTTTATATGAAAAGCCAATGTGACGAAATGCCTCTACCCTGGCTACTTCAAAATAACTGGCATAATTTCCATAATACACATAAGCCATTTGATCGGTTTCAGAATATCGAACCCGGACTTGAACGGTGTGCTCTATCATACGATCAATGAATATTCCGATTGTTTAAACTTTTGCGATACGTATTCGCATTATTTACATGAGAACGATAATCGGCATTAAAGATATGATATCCCGGCTTAGCAGGGTCTGCTACAAAGAATAAATAATTATGCGATTCGTAATTCAAGACTTTATCCAATGTTGTTACTGAAGGCATATTTATAGGACCAGGCGGAAGTCCGGTAACTTTGTATGTATTATAAGGAGAATCACCTGCTTTTTCGATCAAGTCGTGATTGATGCGTTTAATCGTAAAATCACCGATAGCAAATTTAACTGTAGGATCTGCCTGCAGCGGCATGTTAATATTCAAACGATTGATGTACACTCCTGCTACAGTTGGTTTCTCCGTGTTCATATTTGTTTCTGCTTCTACAATAGATGCCAGAATCGTAATTTGTATTGGTGTTAATCCAGCTTTTCCAGCCAGTTCAATGCGTTTTGGAGTCCAGAAATCCAGATACTCATGAAGCATCCGATCTAAAAAGTTATTGCCTGAAAGTGTCCAGTAAAATTCATAGGTGTTAGGAATAAACATAGCTAAAATTGTACTGGTATCGAAGCCATATTTTTTACAAATCGCATCATTGGCTAAGAGATATTTTAAAGAATCTGCACCGAAAGCAAATTTTGAACCTACTCGTTCTGCAAATTCAGATTTTAACCGAATGCTATTAAACGTTAATTTAATTGGGTCCTGCGCACCTCTTCTTAATTTCTTAACTACTTGCAAATTTGTTGTCTTTATGGGTATTACATACCTTCCAGGTTTTACATTCTCTTGATAATTCAACATTTTTGCAATAAATGCAAATGATGTTTTGTCATCGTATACTTTATATTTATCTAACGTATCCAACACGTTTTGAAATGTTGCTCCCTTTTTAATGTAAAGCACAAAATCTTTATCTCCATTATTGTTGATAAAATTAGGTGTAAAGAAAATCTGATATACGTAGTAGGATAACATTACAAAGGCAATCCCTACACATACAAGAACATATTTAAAACGGTCAAGCTTATTTTTCATTTTGAATAATTATACGGTCTGTTAAAATTCGTATGTAAAGTTCATTTTAAAATACATGAAACTTTAATTTTCTATAACGATAACTATGAATGATTTGAATATAATTTAATATTCAATTTTGATTTCATTTTACAAAAAAAGACTGTATTGCTACAGTCTTTTTTTAAAATAGTATGTTCGTTTTATACTAAACCCTCAATTGTTACATTCTCATTTACATCTGCAAGATAATCGATCTTATCTACTGCAAATCCAAACAGGTTCAGAAAATCATTCTTATATCCTTTGAGATCACTAATCTCATTCACATTTTCTGTTGTTGTCTTCTCCCACAGCTCAGCAACCTTCGCCTGCACATCTTCTCTCATTTCCCAGTCATCGATACGGATTCTTCCTTTTTCATCTGTAGGAACTTCTTTACCTGCATACAAACGTTGTGCGTATAAACGCTGAATCTGTTCGATACAACCTTCGTGAATTCCTTCCGCTTTCATTACTTTATATAATAATGAAATGTATAGCGGTATAACAGGTATTGCAGAACTGGCTTGTGTTACCAACGCTTTGTTTACTGAAACATATGCCTTACCTTTTACAGCTTTTAACTTATCTGTGATAGAAAATGCTGTAGACTCCAAATGATCTTTTGCGCTGCCTATTGTTCCTTTTCTGTAAACAGCTTCAGTCAATGCAGGTCCAATGTATGAATAAGCAACTGTAGTAGCTCCTTCAGCCAAAACACCCGCTTTTAACATATCATCGATCCACATACCCCAATCTTCGCCGCCCATTACTGCAACGGTATTGGCAACATCTTCCTCATTTGCTGGTTCAATAGATACTGTAGAAACATTTCCTGTGTGGAAATCTACCGTTTTGTTACTGAACGAAGCACCGATCGGCTTCAATACAGAACGGTGTGTAACTCCTGTTACAGGATTCGTTCTTACTGGAGATGCAAGGCTATAGATAACCAGATCGACCTGACCTAACTCAGCTTTGATCAAATCAATCGTTTTTTGTTTTACTTCTGCTGAAAAGGCATCACCATTGATGCTTTTTGCATACAAGCCAGCTTTTTTAGCCTGATCCTGAAATGCTACTGTGTTGTACCAACCCGGAGAACCTGGCTTGCCTTCCTGAGCAGGTTTTTCAAAAAATACTCCTATTGTAGATGCGTTTGAGCCAAATGCACTAGTTATTCTAGACGCCAATCCAAATCCTGTTGAAGCACCAATAACCAATACCTTTTTAGGTCCGTCGATTGCTCCTTTCGATTTCACATACTCAATCTGGTTTATCACATTCTGTTCACAGCCTTTCGGGTGTGAAGTCAAACAGATAAATCCACGCATTTTAGGTTCAATAATCATATGCTATTTAATTAAATTCGATATAAAACGTAATAATCTGATTTTTATTTAAAGAGACGTAAAACGAACATAGTCGTTTTCCATCAATCTTCAAATTTAATATAAAATAAGTGAAATTAATAATTAATCGTGATGAGTAAACGGGCTTAATCTTCTATTTATGTGTTAATCAGAAACCCGTTTCATACTATTGTGATAGGTATTTCATACTTATGGGATACTTATACTATTCTATATCTATACTACCCTCATACTATGTTCATACTATCCTCATACTATGCTCATACTATCCTCATACTATGCTCATACTACCTTCATACTATCCTCATACTTCCCCACGGTTAAAACCGTGGGCTGTCTTGTACTGAAAAAGCTTTACATCTAACATATGATTCCTGCATAGGCTTTACAGGTTTAATTCATATTACTAAAATACCTTTACACATTGTATGTAATTCCTAAATAGACTTAACCTATCCTTTATTCTTCCAAGCCTTTTGAAGTATTTCTTGTAAGGGAATAAGGATTATCACAAACATTAAGCCTGCTTGAATGGTATGCTTACTATTTTGTTCTGCATTCATTGAAAAATATGTTTAAGAAATTGTTTATAGATTTAATTGTATATAAATTATATAAAACGTATTTCATCCAGCTAATTTTATTATATGAAAGATAAAGTAATTTCAGGAAGCACTAAAGAGGAAGTATTGTCGCAATTACAAGCTGACCTTTCTCCAGATGATATTTTGAATTATAATGCACTACTAAAACTGAACGGCAAGGAAGTTCTGTTTTATATGGACATTGACCTGGGCGGTGGTTTTGAAGGAGGCTCAGAATTCATGCAGTTTAAAGCTACTCTTAAAAGTAATAGCGTATTCAGGTTTGCTATACACGACAAAAAATTTGCAGATGACATTGGAAAGTTTTTTGGGATGATGGATGTGGAAGTTGGATATCCTGATTTAGACAAACATTTAATCATCAAAACGAATGATGAACAAAAGGTGCGATCGCTTTTTGAAGATGCCGGATTAAGGGAAACTTTCACCCAATTGAATAGTTTTGATTGCGGTATTCATTTACATCATCCAAATGGAAATCCCACAAAACAACCTTTCCTGGAATTATATACCAACCAAGTGATAAAAGATCCTGCAACTTTCAGAAATGTATTTGATGCGTTTTATCAACTTTTGTCTGAAGTGGATAACGGATACGTGTAAATGGAAAAAAGATAAATTTATTTAAAAAGGATGTAACTAAAAGCTTGTATATATAAACGAACTTTACATCAGTTAGATTAATACATGGGGAGGTTTTTGAAATACTAAAACCTCAGAACACCAAACCCTTTGAACTTGAAGCGGGTAATACCGACGTAAGAAATATTACTTTAACTTAGCCTTTCATGCAATGCATGGAAGGCTTTTTTTATCCTAACACTACTGAAATAGTTGATTGCTGTTGATTCTGAAAAACTCAATAGAAATTTATTTGATTAAGCTCTGACAGAACTGAGTAGTCACCTGGCAGAATTTAACAAGAGAGTGAACGTACAATCTAACATAACCAATTGAACGAATCTTACAAGAATCATTTATTATGAAAACAACTACATTATACATGTGCATACTGGCACTTTGTATTGCTTTTTTACAAAGCTGTGAGCCATCATCTGATTCGCCATCGAACGCTTCAACTCAAGAAATCGAAGGAATGAAACACTCCGTTCCAATCCAGACGCAGGAATACCGTTCTGCTACATCGGTTGTTGAAAAAGGGAAAGCCCCGGGCATGAAAGTAAAGCTGCTCAGTACCGCAGGTGATGCAAAAACGTACGCAGTTATTTTTGCAACAGGAGATGAAGTTGTATCCGGACTAACAGAATTTGCCCAGAAATACAATGTAAAAAGTGGCCACTATCAGGGCATTGGCGATGCGCTGCATGTCGAAGCAGGATGGTTTGATTATCAACGTAAAGAATTTTTAGTCATCCCTATGGATACGGTCGAAATAACTTCTTTTACCGGAGACATTGCGTGGTATAACAAAAAGCCGATAGCTCATACGCATGTGTCAGCATCCTTAAAAGACGGCTCAGTAAAAGGCGGGCATTTATTGAAACTGATCGTTGGACCAACGCTTGAAGTAATTGTTACCGTTGAACCAACACCTTTATATAAAAGTTTTAACGAAGAATTTAATGCAGCATTTATTGATGTCGATAAAACAGAGGACAGTGGCCAGTAGACAGTGATTAGTAGTTAGTAGTTAGTGATTAGGAGTTCCAATAGTGGTGTATGAAAGTTGGTGGTTGGCTGAAAAGGTAAAAACAACGGGGAGATACGTTTGCCAATCATGGCGAATGGCTATAAAAGATTCTATATCATTCTTTCTTAACTCATTCATCAGTGGGTGTTGTGTGTGCAACAGAACAAGGTGAGGGAGATCCGCTGTTGGACTCCTTGAAGTGATTATAATACTTGATTGCTAACAAAATCATATTGTCATATTTTAAAAGCATTGAGGGGTACTAACCAAGGTAAAACATAAGATTGCCCTCCAGTGAAAAATAGATTGAAAAATCCTAACTACTAAGTCTACTAAGTAATATACCATTACTAGGAAATCTCACTCGGGTATTATACCTAATAACATATATCCAATTAAAAAATTCACAAAGACGGCTAAAAAACCTATATACATATGCTTTTTAGTTAAAAGTTTGTTCTTACTAAAAAGATTAAAGAATAACCATAATAAGTAAATTAAATTACAAAGAATTCCGATACCTACAAATTTATCTATTGAATATCTGATATCAATAGAGTATTTGTAAAATAATATCCTATGAAAAACCAATTCGATTAAAATCAATAATTGGCATAAATAAGAAACTATTATTATACCCAAAAATATTTTTCTTGTTTTCATATATATAATATTAGCTATTTTATGGTGTTACTAATCTTTCATAAGAATTATATAATGGGTGACCAGTACTATACCATCCTCCCGGATAATTATTACCAGGAATCCATGGTGCATTTTGCACTAAAAAACTTTTTACTCCATGATAACTATCACTAATTGATGTGTTGGTAATAGTTACAGAGTTACCATTTACAACTTTGTATACAGCATTTTTATTTAAATGACCTACATAAAGGAAATCAACTGGTATATAAGAAGTCGTATGAGGCGGTACTGTATATACTGTATTAACATCTACTTGAACTGAACTTATGTATGGAATATCTAAATTAGATTTGGCATAATAATCAATTTTGAGATTCGCATCTGCTGTAAATCTCACCTCTGAGTCACTATCATTAATAATGTATTTATGCGTCATTGTTCCTGGAGCAAATTCAATATGATATACAGGAGAACCTTTTGCTGGATGTTGAATATAATTTTCAGTAAAATAATTATAGTCAGTAGATACGGTTTTCCAACCTTCAGGAACTTTAACACCCTCTCCAAACCATCTAAGAGTTTTTGATCCATCTGCATTTGTTATTTCGCCCCAATCTTTTCCTTCTCCGCCATTAGGGTCTACAATACTAATAGGATTATTTCCCATTCCCACATATGGTGAATGATATTGTCCATATGGATCGGTAGTCAACCATCTGCCAATAGATGCATCATACATGCGCAGATCAAAGTTATTCCAGCCAGTGAGTGCACCTGTCTTGGTTTCATCATCACATTCTGCATAATCCCCCTGGTAGCCATAACGGTATTTTGAAGCAGGATCTGACGGCCAACTATTCATAACCTCACCAAACGGGTAATAATCTGCCCAGCTTGACACCTGTGCAACATTACCAACTTTCGTACGGTTTATGGTTGCACGGACATTGCCCAAATGATCTTTTAACTCATATACCATATTGGTACCTGTTAACGCGTATGGACCAACCGGACTGTAGGATTTGGTATACATTCCTATACGGCTGGATCCATATATAGGCACTTCTGTCTGTACAGGTGTAGGTGTAGATTTTGTATCGTAAATACTTAATTCATTCCCTGTCGCATCACATACATACCAGGTTGTTGTATAAGATCCGTTCGTAGCATAGCTAATCTTTTTAACTCTTTTACCTCGCTCATTGTATTCAAAGGCAATACGTAACAGATTACTTGCATCTCTAACTGCAGTAACTAATCCGTTAGCATCATAGGTTAGCTTTTTTTGCGAAGTGCCGTCTGTTTGATTAATCATCTGGCCAACAGCATTATAGGTATATTCACGGGTTGCTCCTGCAGGCATGTATACACTGGCAAGCTTATTGGTGTTTGCAGTTAAATTATATGTAAAAACTTCAGGGTTTTCAGTTTTCCATGTAAACTTCCCTGTTAAATTACCATTGGGATCATAGGAAACCATAGTAGAATATTTGCTATTTACATCCGGAACATAATTATTATAATTGCTCAGCACTTGATTACCAAAAGAAGCTGCAGTTAATTGATATTTGTTGTCATAGTTATAATTACATTGATTGGGATTGGTTGTTAGATTTGCGCTTGTCAACCAGATCATACTTCTGATTGTGCCGTTATACATATTCCCTTGCAAGGTATTAGCGAGACTATTTAATCCGCAGGAAAACATATATATCCCTGTTGGCGATGCATAACTTACTGCACTATTGGAGTAATCGCCATTATAATAATCCAATCCCATACCAAACACATCGGGTGCAAAGCCTGCATTTGGTGTACCAGATGCACCATCTTTACCCGGATCTTTCGCTGTATTAAGTTCGGGATGATTGATTCCCTTCAACCAACCTTGTATCGTATACACATAATCAATCCCCTGTAAATTACCTGCCAGTTCTTTTCTTTTTAATGGACCATGGAGATAATAAATGTATTTCTCCTGCAACTTAACCATTCCATTTGATTCGCGTGTCGATGCAGTTTTTAATCGTCCAATTTTGTCATAGGTATAAATATGTGAAAACCGATCACTTTGGTCGTTCTTTTGATAGATGCTTTGTAATAGGTTATGATTGTCATCAAACACATAATCAATAGTTTTAGAACCAAGACCAGGAAGTGTTTGGGCCATCCATTCCAAATTACCCTCGTTGTCATAGCTATATGCAGTGGTATAGCCAGCTTTGTTAAATGTTAAAGATGCACGATTCCATACATTGCGACTTTGCCTGGTGTCACCACCCGAGTTGACTAAATTATATATATTCGTGGTACTGTACTCAATTTTTTTGTAATCCGTTAAATAACTTAATGAAACTAACCCTCCATTTTCGACATTTGTCCCCTGACTTTTATTTACAATGCTAATAACTGTATTTTCGGGGCTGCCAGCATTATCGAATTCCTTTTGAGTCATAAAAGTTAATGGAGCACCTTCTAAATTCTTTTTATATTCCCCTGTTAAAACTATTCTATCATCTGAATCATAGTTGACAAAAGAAAAACGTCCATCAGTTGCCTGATCGGCATTTTGAGAAAATCTAATTTTACCATCCTTCGTATATACATAATTTATTGTACCTCCATCAACTGTTGTAGAAGAAAGCTGTTGGCCTGTTGTACTATATGAAAATTTATCAGTGAATGGAGATGGATTATTATTTGTTAAACTAGTTATTCCATTGGGTGCAGTTTTCGCAACCATCCTTCCAGCATCATCATATATATAGTATGCCCAATTATCATAATACTGATTAAATTCAAATAAAAGCTGATAATTATAATTATAATCATTTGCGCCATCATAATTAAGTCCTGCATAAATAAACCGATAAAAACCTGGAGGCAAGGTTGAATATGAATAACCATTCAAACTTCCCGAATATACCTCTGCACCTGTAGTTAAATCCTGAATTTTAATAGTTACTCCTGTTGCTAAATTCGCATAAGCCAATCTTAAATTATGGTTATTCTGTAAATGAACGTCCATGCCACAAATACCTGCATCGTATTTTGATTTAATATTGCTCCAAAAATCTACCCCTCCACTATAATGGAGCTTGACTCTGAAAAATTGATTGGATCGAATATGTAGGTTTTGGATATTATATTTTCCACCAATATTTGTATTCAAATCAATTTGAAAATCTTCTATAGTTCCTGAAAACAACAAGGCATGTGTGGACGAATTAAATACTTCAATATTACCGGATCCAAACAGCTGCAAATATTCACCTCTAGTACTTGGTGCGTGAGGATTGTAAAAGATATTTGCCGAATAATAATTTGGTAGCAATCCAAAACCTGAAAGAATAGCAGTTGCGTTATCATTTGCTTTAGCAGTTGCAATAGTATTTCCGCTCAAGTCAGTAAAAACAACACTATTCATACCATTTTCATCAATTACAATTTGCTTCATTGCCCTATTGTTAAAAATTGATACGAAGCTAGAGTTCAAATAAGAGGAGCGTTGTTTCGCGTAATGATTCAATTCAGAAAGCACCGGTAAGTTTATACTTTTTACTTCATGCCCTTGCCCCATTCTAAGCGCATCTCCAGGGCCTGCCTGTTTAATGACACCGCCAGGTGCAGCATCGTTAAAAAAGGTTCTACTATATGGGTAAGATGTGTTAGGAACTCCTGTCTCTAGCGTATTTGTGCTATTATAATAGCTTGCTACACCAAAAGATCCGACCATAGCTGTAGGATTCATTACAGTAGTAGCACCATCCCACATATATGTTTCCAGCTTTGTTGGCCCCCATGAGGGTGAAAAATTAACACTTGCAAAGTATGGATTATACGCAAAAGTTCCAGAGGAATTAACAACACCAGGCAAAGTCTGAATAGCTGGACGATCTAAATAATCATACAAAGGCATCTGTGCAAAAACCGTTTTCGGATTCTCTGCATTAAACGATTGGCTCTGCAATTCTTTACCACGGTTATCGTAAAATATTCTACTTTCAGAAACTACATCCCCATACGCATTAAATGTTTTCGTATCTGTCCAATTCATTGTACCATTGTTTGCTGATAGTGACGGATTAAAACTCGGGTGGGAATATTTGAATTTTGCAACCCGAGAATAACTATCCACAGATCCTGCATTCAGTATATCAAATGTCAAATATAGATTATGACTCTTCTGATGGATCATCGGCCACCAGTACCCATACACATTATTTGTGATATTCAATCCATTCAATGGATCCAGGTCTCCTGTTGTTGTAGCGGCATAAGCATTATTGCCGTCAAACATTCTTGCTTTTATAACAGAATTGGGATTTGAGTAATTCAGAAAATAAAAGCTGAGTACATTACTGTATTCATCCCACACTGCCTTCGGATATGTTTGCCCCTGACTTTGTGCTGCTGCGCTGCCAATTACAAACTCGCTCTTGACTTCAATATTTGATGCGTTAAAAATTCTTGCATATGCATCCCAACCGCTGGAAGCCGTTTGATTTAAGGATTGCCAACAAATGGCATATTGTCCCGTCTCTTGGTTGACTTTAATGTGCGGGTTCTGTTGGTCTCCGGTAGTATATGTATTGACTGTGATCTCCGTATTGAGACTATACGCACCAGTTACATCATCATAATTCAAGGCTCGGCTCAAAATATCATACGTAAGAGCAGGGTTTTTACTGTGGTAAGTAAAAATAGTTTGGCCTGTTGATTGGATGTAGTCGATTGCAATTCCTATTCCCTGATCTCCTGCAACAACGGTATTGACTTGCTGATCGGCACTACCCGTTACCCGTGTAAGAGCGGTGCCAGGCGGATTCATGTTCAAACGCTGATAGTTTACTTCTTTAGTGCCATTCACACCTGTTGTTGTAAAACCTACAATTACTTCATTGCTTCGTGTATTAATTACAAAAGCCGGATAATACTGATCTCCAGTTGTAGATGCATTTACCATTAAGTCGGGAACATTTGTCACTTCAGTTGCAGTTTGTGCATCTGTAATATCCAACCTGATTTTTTTTGCATATATATCCCAGTTACCACTTTGTGTTCCGCCCCATACGACTACAAAACTATTATCAGACTGATGAATCTGGACATTTTGAAAATACTGCTGGTTAGTTGTTATATTGTTAACTCTGAATGCATTTACGAGTATGTTCATATCTTTATCCAGGATAGCGCAGTAAACATCTCTGTTAAGCGATCCTGAAACATCCGGCTCTGTCCACACATACACTTGTTTACCACTAGCTTCATGTATATCCGAGCGCATTGCCCGAAGGAAGCCGGCAAACTGAGGGGTAACCGGTGTAAACTTTTGATATTGATTAAACTGACTATCAAAAGTTAAGGTCTGTGCCATTGCACCGGCACTTAAAAGACCAACACATAAAAGTAAAAAACGAACCATGGTTGCCATAATTTTTCTTCAATAAGTAATTTCTATTTTGAATCTATCGTGCTATCAATCAGTAACCAATCGGACGAGCAAAATTATAATTATACTCATTCACTTTAACTTCTCCGTTTGTTGTTTCTTTATAGGTTGCTTTCAAACGATAGCTGCTATCATATTCATAACGCGTATAACGATTATCTTCGCCTAATACATGCGTAAGTAAGCCTGTATCGGTATCGTACACAAAAGACTGGACGGAAGAAACAGATGGCTGAAAACGAAAGTCATCTACTGATATATATCCGGTAGTTCCAACATGCTTAACTCCCACTTCAAGTTTTGTAGAAGATGGTGGAGTTGTTATATCCATTGTCATTAATACCCAATTGCCGCAGGTCACATGTTTGGATGGATCATAGGCTTGAAAAATTGTTGTTGGAGTAGTTCCTACTGTACTTGTATAATATAACTGAGCATTAACTACTGATGACTTATTTACCCATACTGCAATACGGTATGCCTTATTATTTTCATAAAAAATATTTGGGGCATTACTATAAACAGTCGTGTATTTAATCGTTTTTCCTGAAGAAATATCAAAGTGATATTTGCCGGTATGTGAATTACCTTCAGATGCTCCCCCACTTACTTCACCTTCTGAATAGGAATTAGTATAATCATAAAATTCAGCTCCAGAATGTGTAAATTCAGTATAACGTGCATTCATCGCAGTAGCCAGCGGGTATGTCTCATTATTTGCGAATTTCATTGATGAATACTTTCCATTAACATTTCTCTGTTCAAGAGGTTTGGAATTTGAAGAAAATAACGTGTTTGTATTTACGTTAGCCCAAAATTTACCTGGTTGAATACCTGTAGAATTAGTCTGGTAATCTAAAAGATAATCAAACGGAACATATACACCTAAACCAGAATTTGGGTAAGTCCCATCAGCATTTGTATAAACAGAATTCCAACTATAAGTGGACTTCATACGCCAAACTTTTTCCTTTTGTAAGGTACCACTAATCTCATCTTGAGGAACAGTGGTGTATGTGCCAGAATATTTTCTATAATCCCATTGATCATTCCAGGTGTTAACTGATGCTGAAATAGCTGAAGAAGTGTTAACGGTCAATGTTTTTGCTCCAATATCTATTCCTGCAGATGTTTGTCTGCTTATCGTTTTAAAACTTTTCCGATCCTGAGCGATATAAGTAATGAATACCGGCAATGATAAACCAACAACTTTACTACCAATATGGTAATGTTGAGGTAAAACATTATTACCTGTTAACGTCACTAAAACTTCGTTTGGTGCTATTGGGTTTGATGTACTGGTAACGTTACATCCTAAAGATGTAGTTGTCCAAGAACGTTTAAATGTATTCGCTCCGGCCGACTGAACAAGCATATTGCTGTTAAGTGGATCAATGGTTTTTAAACCCATTCCTGGATAATAATTATATGCCGGTTCAATGGTTGATACAATAGCATTTCCATATGAGTCCTGGGTTAGAGTTTCTGTAACTGCTCCTGAGTAAAAATCAAATGCAGTGTTTTCAGTTGCTTCATAAATCCCTTTTACATAATCTCGTTTTGTTGTTGCTACTAATTTAGATGTATACTCGGATTTAACAGTAACCACTCCAAATCTGCGCTCCCAGTCAGGACCTTCATCTGGATTTACCCTACGTTGCTCATGAAAAACCTGTTCAACAACGCCTTGTCCATTTTCAGGGTTAATTGTATAATCATTGAAAATTTCTGATAGTAACCGATTATTTTTATCGTACGATTTGACAGAGAGAAAATTTCCTATAAGGTTTGTAAAATCATTAATTTTTGATGTGCGTACTTGAGCTCCGGCACTAGCTGGAGGTGCTGACAGATCATAAAATTGAAGCATGTTTTCTTCAAAAGGCTGAAACTGAAATACCTGATATGTAGGCGCTTCTGTAGTCACACCGTTTTTTGTAACATCATTCTTCACTTTAATATATTCATAGAATATTCCTGGGGCTATCATATCTTTTGCAATCGCCATAATTTTAGCAAAGGATCCAAAATAACCTTGTGAATAGTCATTTTGAAAAGAAGAAGGAATTGAGTTTGTCGGGGCTATTGGAAATATATCGATTATTCTTTCTAATTCGTTAAATGACAAGGGATCAAACGAAGTACTACCAGAAGATCCTTTTGCATTGCTTTTATATTCATAAGTAGTTTTAGATGCAACTAACCCATCCGTTAATTGTATGGATTTAGTTCGTAAACCACCTCCATAATTGACTAATTTTTTAGGCGAAAAAATATATGAACCTAAATGCGTCACAGTTGAATATAAATACTCATTCGCCCCCAAGTGAGCATATGAAGAATTCAGGACAGTTGAATTCTTATCCTTAATTGTTATTGTATTTGCTGTCACACCAATTATAGGAACGGTAAACATACTACTTAATACATTTTGTTTATACGTTGCAGGAAAACCTTGTATGGATGTGTTCACCATGTATTGACAAGCAGTAACCATTTGAATGTTATCACCCACAGTAAATATTTCCGTGAGCGGTACCTGAAGGTCTCCTTCATATATTTCAAAAATGATATCGGCAACCCCATATTCAAGGCCGTTTTTGCTAAACTCTCTTTGGTAACCTGTAAAAGATGTATTCGTGCCTGATTTTTTTCTTATGTTCGGTTTTGCATTATATATTTGAAGGTTTTTCAACACAACATTTTTATAATCATCACTTTCATGCTCAATTGTAATTTTAGCTCCTGTAGGCATTTCAATGCTTCTTAAGCTCCAACAATCCACCCCTTTCGAAGATGCCTCGGTAACTGCACGGGCCTTATTTCGCTTTACATTTGGTCCAGGATTGTAATCAGATTTGAACATACCCCAGATATCATAAAAATCAGCTGTATAGGGTGGATTTTTAGTTTGTGTTGCAGTGGTGTATTTCCATTTATCTGCTGCTGCTGGAATATTGGGACCTAAAAAAAGCACATCATAAAGAGAATTAGGAGCACCATAATAAGGTATTGCCTTGGTTAAAGTCATGTAAAACGTTTTAGAATTCACTTCACATTTTATTATATCTCCTACATTGAAATCATTTGGTCCACTACAATCTATACGACCCATTCTTCCTGAAAAGCCTACGTCTCCCGCACTAAATCCGATTTGCATACTTTCACTCACGGGATTATCTAATTCATAATTAAAATTGGTAGAAGGCATTAATTGAACTTGGTTTCGACCATACACGCGAATATTGTTGAGTGTTAATTTTCCGCCATCAGGGATGGGAGCTTGATAACCAAAATCAACCTCATTTATACTATTAGGTGTTTTTTTACATAGTGAGTAATCATGACCAAAAACAATCCGTTTAATGGCAGAATTTCGTATTGCTTCCCCAAAAAACTGAGGTGGCTGATTGGTCCTTGATGTTGCATTACATACAGCATCTAAATCAGCCTTATCTAAAACATTTCCCCAATTCACTATGGGTTGGTAATTGGTAACAAAACCAGTGGCACTTGTATGATAGAGGTAGTTACAATCCTTTTCAATATAAGATGCATCGTTCGATACCGTCTCATGGCAATCGTTGACATAGTTAACAGTTCCCCTATCAAACAAATTATTTTCCAACAAAATTATTTCACTTAATTTTAGTGATTTCACAGGGTTGTAAGCATTAACATCTGCTTCATATGTTCCATAGGTTGTATTATTGGAAGAGTTAAGGCTTACTGATTTGTTGTACGTTTCGTAATCAAATGAATTTGTTCCGACTACATCTACTCTTTCTTCCTTTACAAATAATGCAGTATGTGTGCGAGTATTAATTTTATTGAGATAATAAATTTCTTTAGCTCCTTTACTATACACTGTTGAGCCATCAACATCTACATTTTTTCCGGAATCTGGAGTTCTGTAGCCATATCTATCTGTCCACCTTCCATATTCAAAATTGACCCAATATCCCCAATCGGACTTGTCTACAAGACCATCCTTATTGACATCAACATAATCAGGTCCTGTTACAGCAGTCAGAAGCCATGTATATGCATATGGATTTCTGTTTGCAACAGTTCGCTTAATTATACTTCCAGGCAGTGAAAAAGGTGCAGTAGAGTATTGTGTATAATCATTTGTATATGCAGGTAATGCATAATGATAGGTTACACCTGCCTCGTTGGTAATACTATATCCTCCAATATTTTTTTTGACATCATAATCCACAACTGGATATGCCGCAGATTTGTATCCAGCCAAACGCTTACCAACTCCAGAGGTAAAACTACGCGTTGATCTTTCTTCAATAGGAATTGTAGGTGTATTTATAAAACCTTTAGATTTAGCGGTATTATTTGCTATTTCTTCATTCGTATAGTATTCAATATGTTTACTTCCTGCAATGCGAACAGAAGTGGGTCGGTTATATCCATCCACCGTTTTTTTGTATCCGCGAGGGTCGATTTGATCTGTCGCATACGACATACCTGTTAAAGGATATGTAAGATTTGAGCCAGAAATATTGAAGTCGCTCGCCTTAACTTTATGGCTATTTGAAAAATCATTTCTAAAACGAAACATATGCTTCTGAATAGAAAACGGTCTGTAAATATCTGTTTTCATTTCAGGTCTGTTATTGGTTGGATCATTATACATTTTCCTAAAAAAAGATCCATTGTCTAATAAAATCGGTTCGATTGATCCGCTTATACCTTGTCCGGTTACCATGTAGTTATCATACGTGGCAACTACAGGATTTGTAGTCCAATCTAAATTTGCTTGTGTACCAACGTTTTTTTCAGGATCATATAAAACGTTACAGTCAAAACTTCCATATGCATAAGCTGTTAATGGGTATCCATTATAAACAGCGTTATTTGCCGTTGTACTATTTAATACCCCTAATAGTGCAGTGTTTTCACCACCTCGAATCCAATATCGAAGATATTTATACCCAATCGACACATAAAAATACCCGATAGGAAGTTGCATTGAAAAACTTCCGCTGGAGGTTTTTAGATTGCCATTACTATTGTGTGCACGCACGCCACCTGCAATTACTGCTGAATTTTTCAATCCTGAAGAACTCATTGTAATTCCCATTGAAGATTGAGAAAGACTTTCTGTAATTCCAATATATGTGTAGCTTTCCCCTCCATAATTCCCTGATGTCATTCCAATACCTACAGCACCTGCACTTAAACCCAATGAAACAGAAGAAAAATTTCCATCTCTGGTATCATATCCTGTAGTTAAGTTATAACTTGCTTTTAACCCACTATTCATTTGTACACCTATTCCTGCAGTTAAGCCAAATGACCCGCTATTACCTTTATAGGTATCCTGCTTAACGCCTACATCAACTCCTACAGAAACAAGATTGGCAAAAGTAACTCCAACACCAAAGTTGTATTCAAGCGACTCACCACCATTCCACTCATCATAGATTGAATAGGTAGCATTGTTATAATCGTCAGCAAAATTATTAACTGTTCTATTGATGGCACCTGGATTTAAATTCCAACCCAAGCCAACCCAGGATGCATCTTGCCCAGGCATCATACCTGCATGATATGATAACGCTAACGGATATCCACCTTCAGGACCTGGAATATCCATCAAAGGAATATTATAATTAAAATCCCCTGTTGCCAGATCAACCATGTCCGTTGTATCCACTGGCTCAAAGCTTGATACTTCAGGTGTTGTCGGGCCTGATGTTAATGCCATAGATAACGTTGGCGCCAGCACTTGTGTAATAATATTCAGTGCCATAAAAATGGCCAGGGTTTTTAAAAAATACTTCTTGCTGTACATAAGATTCTTATTCTATTGTGTCGTATCTCTTTAATGTATTTATTTGGCTGCCTTGCGGCTACAATTATTTTTCTTTTGAACGCAACGTTTATTGCTCTTTCAATACATCTTCTGTAATGCTAAACTTTCATTGGCGGAGCATTCAAACTCATCAGAGTTTTAAAAAATCATCATTCATGAAATTATATTTTTTAAAAAACCTTGATTAAAACTATAATAAATGATTATACAAACAAAGGATAATTAAAAATCACTTTAATAATTTTATAAACATTCAAAATAAAATTATTTTTTTCATACAATAAAATGTAATAATACAATTTATTGATTAAAGTAGCGATTATAATTTCATAAGGATAACAAAAAACCTCGTCACAAAAACTCAAAAAAAACTTTTCTCCAACTATACTGTTAAAGTTTTATGCAACTCAAAAGCCATGGAAAGAAAATTTATATCAAAAATCATTAACCAATCTGTAACGTTTAGCGTGTGTTTGGCTGAAGAACGTATCCATCGAACTGATACAACGGGACACTTTGCAAAGAATTATTCTTATTGATATCATCTAGATCAGAGGCACAATTAGGAGATTTCATACTATTCGGACATGAACATGTCGATAAGCCGGAGATGGATATTGAAGTGTTATATTATCTAAACTCACAGAACTTTAAATATCGCGACAGAGAGAGAGAGAGAGAGAGAGAGAGAGATCCTTCAGTTTCTGGTTAGTAAAATTTACATTTACTAAGCTATGCGAAACAATTCGACATCATACTGGAGTGGCTTACTCTTGCTCAGCGGAGGCGCAAGAGTAATCAGAGTAGTGATTAGAAGTAGTGATTGATGCCGCCAGCATGAAGGCGCAAACTAAATTTGAGAAATTGGTACAGTGCTTTCTATGGAATATTTATTTTTACCTTTCTCATCAAATAATTTAAACAATCTTTCTGTCTCTGACAATACCATTTCTTCAAAACTATTCCATGTATTAAGTATAACAGAACTTTCCGGCATACGTCGATAAACTTTTAATGTGATAGTATTTATATATAAGTCTGAACCGTCAAATCCATATCCCCCAAAACAAAGTTCATCCATATTTGAATCGTCACTTCTGCCGTATGTATTTGGCAATATTATATCAAAAGGTTGCCATACAGCGTCTCCCTTGCGCTCATAACTAGTTCTTAATCCATAAAAAGAGATGCTAGAAGAAAATAAATCTAGTCCATTATTTAAAAGATAAAACTCTTTTAATACCAGAGGTATACTAGTTTGCATGTCTGTCTCAAGAAGTATTATTTGTTTATGATTTAATGGAGCAAATATTGCGTGTAACCATGCTTGAGGAGCAATATGAGGTACACGTCCTATTAATTCCGTGCCATTATCTAACTTTTGAAAGCCAAGATTTTTTGCTTGATAAATATAAGTATATACTTTTTCTAAATAATTTATCATTGATTTCATATCATTAATAAGTCCTATTTAATAGAACCCAATCTGTTTTTTCAATTACCACTACAATCATTGGTATTATAAAACAGTGGGTGGTTGGTCGAAAAGACACAACCACGGCGGGATACGTGGTTACCAACCATGGCGGAAGTAATTATTTACAATCGTATGTATACGTATAATCTAAACTGCTATTGCTTTGAGGATGATCTTTATCTGTAAAATTTATTTGAACTCGTGTAATAAGCCCACTTGTTATATTGAATGCAAACGTTTCTAAAAACGTTTCATCCTTATCGGTACTGGTTGCAGGTAGATGTTTATTTCCTTTCCCATAAAAATCAGGACCAAAAGTTTCATCGTAAAAAAAAGAACCCGTATTTTCTTCCGAAGAATATGTAATCTTATATATATATATTCCTCTGGTTTGATATTACCTGAATTATAAAATTTACTTACACTATATGTATTATCTCCGTTTGTATATGTCTTCCATGTAGAATCTATTGTAGCAGATGGAAATGCGCCTCCATGATAACTTTTATCAACAACAAGTGTATTGTATCCATTTCCATCATATGTGTAAAACAATGTATCATCAATCGTTACATTTGGGTCATTAGCTGTCCTCACTTGCTTTGACACTGTCCCATTTGCGTTAATAAAAAACTCTTCTTTCGTGTTCAATGTTTTATCATTGTTATAATACAGATGAATTATTTTTCCTGTCTCATAAAAAAATGTCTCATACGCTGATGAATCTGAGTGGTTGTTATACCTCTGAATTCTTATTAGTTTACCCTCTTGATTGTAAATATATATTGCAGAATCTCCGGATTCATGTTCTTTTTCTGATAATAAACGACAATTATTCTGCAAATCTGGTGTTACAGAATCTTTGTCTTTCTTTGTGCATGAGAACAGCACGTTTGCGAATACAACACATGAGATAGCGTTTATTAAAAATTGTTTTTTCATTTAGCTGAATTTGTTAGATCGTAATTGTACTTATAATAATTTAATTTACTGATATTTATCGATAGTTAATCTTCTCTCCTCTCCGCTTATTTCTGGCGGCTATACAAGTGAATTTGTGTAAAAATATCATAGCGCATTGATGATTGACTCAAGTTTGACTAACAAGTATGAATTTATCTCATAATCTGAACCCAGCCTTTCCATATTTGAGAATAGTAGCTGTTTTGCAGATCATAATAATATACTCCATCACTCAAGCTTTCGCCA
>Ga0247817_10000504_pt1 | contig 21612 bp, 24 predicted proteins | sample UWRJL212509R1_FD_178010 | JGI IMG/M metagenome (GOLD analysis project Ga0247817, IMG submission 178010) | Plant litter microbial communities from Arlington Agricultural Research Station in Wisconsin, United States - UWRJ-L212-509R-1 | ecosystem: Environmental > Terrestrial > Plant litter >...
ATATTCGAGCTCGTCGGCACAATAGAAGGAGTCGTCGACGTTTCGTCACGCACCTCGTCTATTGGATTACCCTTCGTCGGCAGTGGCACCGTTTCTAGTTGCTGCGCATAGCCAAAATCAAACTGATCTGTCGAGATGTTCCCTAGCCCATCCGTCAGTGTTAGATAAAATGTATACGAACCTTCCACGGTCGGGGTAAATATCGGCTCGCTCGCCGAAGCATCATACTCGTTTATTCCAGAAGGATTATCTGCGTCACCAGTCCAGGAGTAGCTAATCGGATCATGCGCATCACTCGCCGTTACCGTTGGACTAATCGACCCACCTTTTATAATGACGTTTCCGCCTGTGACCGATTTAGTTGGCCCGTCATTATCGACCACTACAGTTACCTCCTTATGCGCAGTGCGCCCTGCCTTGTCAGTCGCGTCCAAAGTAATGACATAGTCTCCGCTTGCAACTCGCTCTGGTGTCGAGACACTCCATGACATATCTATATGAATAGTTTTTTCAGTTAAAGCGCTGCCCGATGTCGCACGCTCTCCGTTCACCATCAAAATATAACTATCCAGATTTTCGTCTGAAATATCACCTGTAATAGTTACCGTATCGTACGTTCCACCAGCAATTAATGGATTGGCACCGACCGTCACAACTGGATCGGTAACGTCATCGCTGTAATCAGGTGCAGGTTCGACATCAGAGTCGTCATCTACAGGATCATCTGTCTCGTCCGTCGGCAGGGGTGGCGGAGTATCAGCAGGCGGCGGCGGGCAGGTGCCAAGGTTTAACTTCAATACACAAGAAACGACGGTATTTAAAAACTCGGCCTTCGTTGGCCGAGCTGAAATTCCAGATGTAAGAACGGTGACGAATAAAACACTCAGCAAAAATAAGGCAATTTTTGCGCCTCGCAGGACATGTGTTTCCCTGTTTCGTTCTCTGATACCCATTCCTCTCACATACACCCCCACATATAGTGTTATGTGCTTCTAGTATACCACGAGCGGAATGGGTAAGGCTAAGATTCGCCGCGTTCGAGGGCGTGAATTCGATCGTGATCAAGTCCGTAATAGTGGGCGATTTCGTGCCACAACGTACGGGTAATTTGTTCGAATAATTCTTCAGGTGTTCGGACAATCATCAAAATCGAATTCTTAAATAACGTAATCTTGTCGGGCAAGACAAAAGTATAATTACCACCACGTTTTGTCAGCGGGATACCCTCGTAGAGACCTAGCAAAATATTCCCTTCACGCAGCCCAGATTTTTGAATCTGATATTCGTCAGGGTCGTCAGCGTATAAAATAGCAACGTTCGTTAAGCCCTTGATATACTCTTGTGGCAGTTCGTCCATAGCCCGGCTAATAAGCTGGTCAAATTGTTCGTCGGTTAATTCCATAACTATATTAAGTATAGCGCTTATTCTTTAGAAAAGTTAATTTTATCTGGATCTTCTTTAAGATCTTTAATCACACTGTCCCACTCTTGATCAAGAACCGCTTCATCAAGGTCGGCATTCAAATCAAGCGTTTCATCTTGCTCGTAAGCATCAAGCGGACTTAAAGTCCCGTCGTCCATTGGTTCGACAGGTTGCAGCTGGAGGTATTTGAGGATTCTGTTAAGGAGTGGCATGTTTTTTTTGTTTTTAATTACTAACACGTCTATTTAAGCATAAATGTAATGAAAAGTCAATCCTCCCCTATTCCCGAGGGGAAAGATTTAAGCTTTTTGTAACGAGAGTTGTAGTTCGAGACCTTCAATAACAATCGATTCGCTGTGTGCATACTCGTTACCAGTGACTTCGCCCGCCAATGTTTCAGTCGCAATGACCGAACCAAACTCAGTAATCGTTTGAGCTAGATCTTCGTTACTGGTAATAAGCCCAAGAACGATATGATCATCCACATTTAGCCCTGCATTCTTACGCGCCGCCTGCACGTAGCGAATAATCTCGCGGGCGTAGCCTTCACGTTTTAGTTCTGGCGTAATCTCAAGGTCTAGCGCCAGCTCGTCACCCTGAATAACTTTTTTGACATTCAACTCTTCAATCAAAACGTCTTCGAAGTTTACAAACTGTCCAAGTGTTGGCACGGTAATACTTGCGAGCGGCTGGCGAATCTTCATCTTGGCTGCAGCGCGCAAACTCAGTGCCTGGTTGACGTAGTCACGGACCGTTTCCATGTCAGTCACAACGGGCCGGTTAATAACACCAGCTTGTGGCCAATCTGTCAGGTGGACACTTTCTTCGCCAGTGAGGTTTCGGAAAAGCTCCTCTGATAGGAACGGCACGAATGGCGCTAATACCTGGCTGAGGCGAACCAACACGTAGTGCAACGTGCGGTACGCATTGTTCTTGTCGGTGTCGTCTTCTGACTTCCAGAAGCGGCGGCGAGAGCGGCGAACAAACCAGTTACTCGCATCGTCGATAAACGGCAAAATTGGTTTAACGGCGTTTGGAATATCATAGGTATCCATGTTGCTGCCTACTTCTTCAAGTAGTTGGTGCAAGCGGCTGACGATCCATTGGTCAAGCGGGTTCTCGAGGCTTTCAGAAGGGTCCTCTAGCTTGCCGTTATACTGCCAGCCATCAACTTCAGCGTACAACGTAAAGAAGTCGTACATGTTCCAGACCATGCTGAGCTTGCGCGCCACGTCCCCTACTTCTTTATCTTTCAGGGCAAAATCTTCGCCGTTTAAAAGCGGGCTAGCAAGAAGCGTAAAGCGTAGGCTGTCGGCGCTATATTGATCCATCAATAAGTTAGGATCGGTGTAATTGCCCTTACTCTTACTCATCTTTAGTCCATCGTTACCTGCGACGTTTCCTGTCACGATAACGTTTTTGAATGCATTGTGGCCAAACAGCCCCACGTTGACGGCATGAACGTAATAGAACCAAGCACGAACTTGACCGACGTATTCAACGATAAAGTCACCAGGAAAATTCGCTTCAAACTTGGCAACATTTTCAAATGGATAATGAAATTGTGCAAATGGCATGCTGCCCGACTCAAACCAACCGTCAAGAACTTTCTCGATGCGAGTGTAGTGCACGCCATCAATGTCAAATGTGACGTCGTCTACCCACGGGCGATGGTAATCTTCTAGTTCGACGCCGCTGAGTTCTTTTAGTTCAGCGTAGCTACCGATAACTTTTATCTTTTCATTGCCTTCGGCGTCGACACCCTTCCAGACAGGCATGGCGGTTGCCCAGAAACGGTCACGTGACAAGTTCCAGTCGGGCGCGGTTTTAATGGTGTGCTCAAACCGACCGTGTTTTATGTGCTCAGGAAACCACGTGATGTTCTTGTCATTTTCATCAAGCATTTGCTCTCGTTGACCATCAATATTAAAGAACCAACTTGGGTGCGCGCGGTACATAAGGCGGTGGCCAGTACGTGGGTTGTGTGGATATTCGTGACGGATATAATCAATCTTCCAAACAACACCGCGCTCTAGTAGAGTTTTTGCGATTGTTTTATTAATTGACCAGACTTCTTCACCATTCCAGTCACCTTCGGTGTAGACGCCATATTCATCTAAAACGTGAACAACGGGAATGTTCTTTTCTTTAGCAAAGATAAAGTCTTCCTCACCATAAGCTGGTGCAAGGTGGACGATACCTGTACCAGATTCGGTCGTGACATAGTCGGCTGCCCAGACTTTGTGTGCATTCTCGCCGCGATTTTCAAAGAGTGGTTCGTACTGCAAACCAACAAGTTCCTCGCCTTTTAGTGTGCGCAGGACTGTGTATTCAACAGCGTTATGTTTCTCGTCGGTCAGTACTTTTTCAACAAGATCTTTTGCCAGAACAAGCTTGGTGTCACCGACTGCGACTTCAACATACTCAACATCAGGATTCACCGCCAAGGCAGTATTTGCAGGTAAAGTCCAAGGCGTGGTTGTCCACGCAAGCAGTGAATAGTCTTGGTCAATAATCTTAAATTTTGTATACACGCTTGGATCGGTCACTTCAACGTATGCCCCTACATCCATCGTCACTTCGGCTTTTGAAAGCGGCGTCGCCCACTGCGTGTCATACATTAGCACGCGTTCACCTTCGTAGATTTTTCCTTTTTCGTAGAGTTCTTTAAAGGCCCACCAAATAGACTCCATGTACTCTTTGTCCATGGTTTTGTAGGCACCCTTAAAGTCGACCCAACGACCAATACGATCGATCGTGTCTTCCCACAGCGCAGCGTTACTGACCATGCTTTCGCGTGCAGTCGTGATGTAATCAGCCAGACTAATCTTCTCGCCTACTTCGTGACGACTGGTGATGCCAAGTTTTTTCTCGACAAAGTTTTCAGCAGGTAGTCCATGCGTGTCCCATCCCCAAACGCGCTCGACGTGCTTGCCTTTCATTGTTTGGTAGCGCGGTACGACGTCTTTGACGATCGAGCTTAGTAGTGTTCCGTGGTGTGGCACACCTGTAATAAACGGAGGGCCATCGTAAAAGACATATGAGTTTTCGACGGGACGTTGCTCGATAGATTTCTCGAACGTATTGTTATCTTTCCAGTACCGAATAATGTCTTTTTCGTATTCGAGAGCTCGGCGGCGAGTGTTGGCTTTAAACTTCATGTTGGTCTCCTTGTCGAATCATTGTTATTGAGGGTAGCATTTCTTTGTATAAATGTTCGCTGCCTGGGACAATTTCGAATCCATTTTTTTGATAAAAACGAATTGCGCGATCGTTATACGTCACCGCCTCCAGGACTATCGGACGCGTTAAGTCAAAGTCCTGAAATGCCTGGTCAACAAGCTGTTGCGCAGTACCTTGTCCGTGATACGCCTTATCGACATATAATGCCTCTAATCGCTGACCTCCCTCAAGAAGCGTGACGTGAATCATGCCCACAACAGTGTCGCCATCTTTGGCAACATATAAAGGTTGCCTCTCTGGATCTTCCAGAATTCTTGCTACCCTATTTTTTGAATCCAGTAGCGCATCAGGCGTCATCCATCCCTCTGCCCGCCTCTTTACCCATTCCATTGGCACACCAGCTTCCTCATTTGGGTAGGTTTCGATCCATCCACGAGATTGCACACCACGATACCCTTCGACATCATCGAGGGCTGCGCGCTGTACGGTTACTTGTGGATTTGGCTCGAATTCGGACATATATTTCCTTTTTAAAATAAAATAAACTCTCATCCATCGGAACCCGTGAGGGTGGTACCATCCGATTTCTGAAAGTTTAAAACTTCAGCGCTTATTTGATCGCTATGTCGTCGCGTACACGTTCGGTTCTAATAAACTTTCTTAATGAAAGTTGTTCTTCCGATGACTCGTGGCTGATGACCACTCAAATGTCTTGTTTGTATTTTATCACCTCTTATACAGTTGAGGCAAGGCGTCTATAAGTCTGGGTCTGTGGCGAAGGCTTCAGCGAGTGGTGCTGGCACGTCGTTAAAGACTCGACTTGCTACTTTATACTCTGAGTCTTGGTTTTTAGTATATACATCAAGATGCTCACTATCAGGATCAAGTAGGAGCATACACTTCCCTACCTCGCCTTTGTCATTCAAATCTGTTACATCGAGTGCGATACCAGGTTCTAGTTTAAAGTGTGCACCTGCGTCTTTACCTGTAAGTGTAATGACCGCACCACCTTCTGGGCGCTGTGAATGTAACACACTAATATAATCATTTGGTGTATTAATTTCTGCGATCAATTTTGTCCCTGGAATACCAGTAATCCCATCAAAAGAAACGTGTTCAGCACGGTTAGGTTGAGACATGTCGATCTCAACGGGATGATGTAGCACGAGTTGTGCGTTCATCTCATAAGTTTGCGGCTTGGGTTTTTCCGCTGGAAATGGGTCTTCGAACATATCGAATTTGCTCATGCATACTATTATGCACGAAAAGGGTTAAATGTCAATACCTACCTCTGTTACGCGAAGAGGGCTTGGCCGAATTTCAAGAAAACCAACACGACCATCAATGCGATCCAGCTCAGGACGAGCATTTGGTGGTATCCCCCACTCAGGAAGCGTTGAATGCGATCGTTTAACTTCTTTTTAATATGGAAGGTATTTTCTTTTAAGTTATAGTGCAGCATGCTTGAGAATACTAACGTCATTGAGGTCGTAACAATAAGACACCATGGGCACAGGACTTGGATTGCGTAGATACTTTGAAAGAATAACCAGTAAGCAAACACGACGGCCAATAGAAAACCGATGTTAGCGGCAATCAAGAACCAACGCGGTAGCTGCACTCGCGCCAACCCAAGGACGGCAACAGTGATCATAACGGGGAATGCCATCAGACCAAGTAGCATATTTGGAAAGCCAAATACGTGTGACTGCCAGGTCTGCATGACGGTTGAACAATTTAATACGACATTGATACTACAAGAAAGGATTGCGTTTGGGTCTTCGTACAGATGGAACTTTTCGATAGTTAGGACGAAGGCCGCGATGAGTGCCGCTACTCCCCCAGCTAACATCACCGAGAAAACATAGTAGATGTAATTTTTTTGGCGGTGTTCTTTGGTGAACATACTTAAAAGTGATTTATTGGACATAATAACTTACCTCACTAATTGTTGGTAGCGGCAATCCGACCCAAGTATTTTGCATTGCGCCTTCATTAGAGAGCGCAATTACCGTTGGCAGGATCATAATGTCATAGATACGAGTAAAATCAATGCCCACAGCAGACTCTGGGTCCATCACCTCAAGATCGTGGCTTGTCTGACGTTTAAAATCAGCCATGAAATCAATAACTTGGCGCGCATAGTCGGTCTGTTCTTTGTAGACAACAACGACGCGCATAGTAATTTAAGCAGCCTTCTTTTGTTCGTTTACTTGTTTGCGCTGTTCAAGAATTTTCAGGAAGTCGTCGAGTGTTTTGAAATCTTGGTAGACGCTAGCGAATCGAACGTAGGCAACTTCATTACGGAGCGCTAGTTCATCAAGAACCTTATCACCAATTTGCTTTGAGGTAATTTCGTTTTCGCCGAATGCATAAAGCGCATCTTCGATGACGTCGATCATCTCTTCAACTTCAACTTCAGAATCAAAGAACTTTCCGACGGAACGTTTCACTGCGATAGACAGCTTGTCACGATCATACAATGTTCGAGTACCATTCTTCTTGATAACGGCTAGATTAGGCTTTTCGATACGTTCGTAAGTAGTGAATCGTTTACCGTCTGGAGATTCGCGGCGACGACGAATAGTGACGCCATCGCTGACTTCGCGTGATTCGATAACTCGACTGTCACCAATGTTCAATTGTGCCATTACGATCTACTCCTCTGACTTTTTATTGCGCTTTTTGCGGCGGCGAAGGAATGCAGGTGTATCTGATTCGTCTTCTTCAGTAGTGACAGCTGGTTGGCTCCACATGTTTTCGGTGTTTTCTTCGTTAAAAATAGCTGCTGATTCGCTGTGATCGAGGTTCATGTCGACGTTGTTGACGACTTCATCGGCCATACGATCGTTAAGCGGCGCATTAGCAGTGTCTGGTGTTTCTTCGCTTTCGGTTTCTTGGAAGTAGGCAGAGTCGAATCCAGTCGCGATAACGGTGATGATAAGCTCATCTTCAATTTCAGGCTTTAAAGTTGCACCAAAGATGATGTTTGCATCTGGTGAAACGGCACTGGTGATGATCTCGGCAGCTTCTTGGATTTCAGACATGCTCATGTCGTAGCCACCCGTAACGTTGAACAGGACACCCTTTGCGCCATCAATAGACACTTCGATAAGTGGAGATTCGATTGCTTGCTGAGCAGCCTGTGCGGCACGGTTGTCACCGCTTGCACGACCAATACCCATAAGTGCTGAACCTGCGTTGCTCATGATAGCCTTTACGTCGGCGAAGTCGAGGTTAATGAGGCCGTGTTCGGTAATTAGTTCAGAGATACCTTGCACACCTTGGCGAAGGACGTCGTCGGCAATCTTGAATGTTTCAAGCAATGGTGTTCGGCGGTCAATCGTCTGAAGAAGACGGTCATTAGGAATAGTAATGAGGGTGTCGACGTGGCGACGAAGTTGAGAAATAGCCCACTCGGCGTTTTGACGGCGCTTTTCACCTTCGAAACTAAATGGTTTGGTCGCAACACCAACAACAAGGATGCCAAGTTCGCGAGCGACTTCGGCGACAACGTAGCCGGCACCTGAACCAGTACCACCACCTGCACCAATAGTCACAAAGATCATATCAGCGCCTTCGATAGCGTCTTTAATCTCGGCACGAGATTCGTTAGCGGCTGCTTCACCAACCGTTGGGTTAGCGCCTGCACCAAGGCCACCAGTGGTACTGTGACCAAGGTGAATCTTAATATCTGCTTTTGAATTATGCAGTGCCTGGGCATCTGTATTCATGGCAATAAATTGAACTCCAGCGAGGCCTGCATCTTTCATGCGGTTTACTGCTGAACCACCGGCACCACCAACACCAACCACCTTAATGCTGGCAAACGTCTGTATATCACTTGGCTTTACTTCAGGCATGTCGTTCCCTTATCTCCTCAGTCTTCTTCTTACTTTCCCTAGTATACCATTTCGGTGGATGGAATAAAGGGTTGGGTGTATTACTTCTAAGGCTATGCTTTAAATCGAGCAAATAATTTAGTCACGAAGCTTTGCGCGTCTTTGGCAGAATGCTTCGATTTCTTGCTTTTACTTTGGCCATTAACGGCGATGCGTTCGGCATCAATAAGCATCAGTCCAATAGCAGTTGCAAAAGCTGGTTTTTCAATATCATCAGCTACACCACCGTAGCCAGTTGGTTTTCCGATACGCGCAGCCAGGCCTAGGTAATTCTTTGCGTACTCAACGATGTGCTTCAGTTGCGCACCACCACCCGTTAAGACAACACCGCTTGGTAGTTTTCCAGCTCGGCCAGCTTTTCGTAGCAGTAATTGGATTGATTCAAAAATTTCTTCAAGGCGTGCTTCAACAATTTCGTCTATGTCGCTGGTTTTAAACGTCAGTATTTCCCCATCGTGCTTCAAGCTCACACCAGCATCTTCTTTTCTAGAAACTGCAGATGCGTGTTCAAGTTTAATTTTCTCGGCAACTTCAGGGTCGGTCTTGAGGCCAATCGCAAGGTCATTAGTGATGTTGACGCCACCGATAGGTACAACGCCTGTGTATTGCAGGTCGCCCTCTTCGTAGACAGCGATGCTGGTGGTTGCACCACCAAGGTCAATCACGGCAACGCCGTTTTCAAGTTGTTGTTCGCCAAGAACAGCACGTCCAGCAGCAATTCCTGTTGGAACGATGGCGTTTGGATGTACTTTGGCAGTCTCTGCTGCTTTTTGAACGTTGACGAGGTATGGAGTAAGCGCAGAAATAACATGTGCGTCAATTTCTAGACGCGTACCTGTCATTCCAAGAGGGTCTTTGATATTGTCTTGGCCATCAAGCTTGTAAGCGTGTGGAATCACATCTAGAATTTCGCGATTTGCTGGGATTTTTCCAAGTGTTGCCACTTCTTCGATACGCGCCAAGTCATCACGTGTAATTTCGTGATCAGCTGCACCAACAGCAACCATGCCATCGGCATGGGTACTGAGGATGTGCGCACCGTTAACACTAATAGTCGCGGCATCAACTTGATACCCGCTCATTCTTTCAGCTTCGCCCAGCGCATCGTCAATTGCCTGCGCAGGACCATTTAAGTTGACGACAACGCCTTTGCGCATGCCGCTATTTGCTACTTGAGCGACCCCAACAATAGTTGGAACGCCTGTTGACCCGTCGATGTGTGCCACTACGGTTTTGACAGTGGTTGTTCCAATATCAATTCCGACGGCGTAGGTAGAACCTTCTTGCATGAAGCTTAGTATAGCGGTTATGGATGTTGTTGCAAAGTCTGAAGCAAACAATTCCCTTCAGTTTCCTTTCGGAGGCCGCTCTACAGGGAAACTTTGTTTCGCCTGTGGCGCTTGGCTCGCCCTGAGGGGGACATCCTCCTCTAGTAAGCTGAAGAGAATTGTTTAACTATGCTTACAGCCAAACATCTAATTGACAGAGGTAAAGATTCAGCCTATAAAAAGAGGACGCGTTTATGCGCACACGAGAGAATCGAGCACCTTATGAGAAAAACCACCGTCAAAAATGACGAGCTCCTCGCGCGCCTGGTCGAGTGGGAGGCAGAGCGACCGAACAAGCCGTACTACGCTGCGCCGAGGTTCAGAAGCGCCCATGACATCGGAATGTTCTTCGGTGCGTTCTACCCCTTCGCATCACTTGGGCTCCTTGTCGGCATGTTCGTGTGGCTCACCCACTCACGCGATAGCCACCCTTCTGTCCTTGTTATCACGGCGCCTATCTGGGTGACATTCGCATTTGGGATTGGAATCCCGATTGTACTTGGCATCCTGATCGACATCGTCAACTGGATAATCTACAAGGCGCGACTGCCCGTCTGGAGGGAATACACGAACAAGCTCGCTGCGTGGCGAGCTCGTGGCCAAGAGATCTACGCAGAGTCCAAACCGTCATCGCGCGATTGGGCAATATGGCAAAGATTTCAAGGCTACTAGCCCACCAAAACAGAAGAGACGACAGCCCTCGGGCCGTTGTACACTCACTGTTACGGTGGGCTCTTTTGTTTTGTTTAACGAAAAAAGAATTTATTACAATTGCGTTAAGATTTCAGCACCGTCTTCGGTAATAAGTACCGTGTGCTCGAAGTGTGCAGCTAAGCTGCTATCGCGAGTTGAAATAGTCCAACCATCATCGTCTTGCTTGATGCGTTCACCACCAAGTGTCGCCATTGGTTCGATTGCAATCGTATCACCAACGGTCAAGAAATCGCCCGTACCTTTTCGTCCATAATTTGGCACTTCAGGCGCTTGGTGCATCTCGTGACCAACGCCGTGGCCGACGAGTTCGCGAATAATGCCAAGTTTTGCCTCACGTAACACTTTTTCAATGGCCGCCCCAATATCACCTGTTCGAACAGGACCTTTAATGGCATCAATTCCCGCGTACAAGCTACGCTCTGTCGCATTTATTAAGTGTTTTTGCGCGCCATTTGGATTGTTTCCTACAACGGTCGTAAATGCTGCATCTACCTTCATGCCTTTGTAAGCAATCACTAGGTCAAAGCCAACCAAGTCACCTGCCTGTAGTTTATAGTCGGTAGGAATACCGTGAACAATCTGGTCATTGGTCGAAATACAAATAACCGCAGGAAAGTTTACTTCCGAAGTTTTGTAGGTTGCAACTGCACCAAGTCGTTTAATTTCTTTTTCTGTCCATGCGTCCAGTTCAAGTTCGCTCACCCCTGGAGCAATCTGCTTTTTCAAGCCATCAAAAATAGTCGCAAGGATCTTACCACCTTCGCGCATTGCTTGAATATCTGCTTGAGATTTAGTTGGACCGTACATTACTGTGCCAACGAACGTGAAGTTAATTCTGCGACGACGCGGTCATGAACTTGACCGACTGTGCCTGTGCCGTCAATGTGCACGACTGGCACACTTTGCTCGGTTAGATAATTAAGAATCGGATACATTTCTTGGCGATAAATACTCAATCGGTTGTCGATAATTTCTGGAGAATCATCAGCACGTCCGCGAATTGCGAGGCGCTTCATAATCTCGTCGCGTGGAACTTCAAGCACCACAACAAGCTTCACCGCGCGGCCATGATCTGGCTGACTGTCGATAAGCCACTGCGCTTGTTCGAGCATCCGCGGGAACCCATCAAGAATAAGTTGATCAATGTTGGTCGCGTTGCCAATCGCTTCACTCATAATTTTTGTTATCGCTTCGTGTGACACCATGTTGCCTGCTTGCATTGTGTGTAGTAGCTCTACGTCTTTTGTGTCACGCAGTAGTTGCCCCGCACTTAACCAACGCCAGCCCATACGAGCCGCCAGAATTTGTCCTTGAACACTTTTACCTGCCCCTGCAGGTCCGAAAAATACAATCATATCTCTATCCTAACTTGGTATCGGCTTTACGCCAATGCTTCTTTAACGAGTCGGGCAATTGTTCCACCGTCAGCTGAATTGCCGAGTTGGCTTTTGACTGCGCCGATGACTTGTCCCATTTGGGCTGCGCTGGTTGCACCAGTCGCAATGATTGCCTGGTCAACAGCCGCTTTAATATCAGCTTCTGAGGTTTGCTCGGGAAGGTATGTTTCCAGTACCTTAGATTCGGCACGCTCTTGTTGAGAAAGCTCTGGACGGTCTGCACCATCGTAAATGGCTGCGCTTTCAGCCCGTTTTTTTACTTCACGAATAAGAATTTTTTCAATTTCAGAATCAGACAAGCCTTCTTCGCGTTTTTTTAGCGCTACTTCTTCATTCAGAATAGCTGCTTTAAAATCACGAAGAACACTCGCAGTAAAACGATCGCCGCTCAAAAGAGCGGCTTTAATATCGATATCGAATTGTGCCTTTAAAGACAAAACGAACTACTTCAGACCCAGGCGGGCTTTGTTTAGTTTGTCAGCTTTACGCTCTTTGCGAATAATCGCTTTTGCGCGGCGCTCGGGCTTGCTAATTGGTTTCGCGAATCGCATTGAAGCTTTCGCTTCTGCGAGGATTCCACTTTGCAAAACCTTGCGGTTAAAACGACGAATAATATTCTCGTTTGCTTCTCGTTCGTCTTTACGTGTTACTTGTACCATATGAGGAATATTCTAACAGATGTCAGGAGGTATGTCTAGATGATTATCTCTTTCGTATGCGAATTTGCAACCAAAGCATCCTATCCTTATACTAAGCACATGAAGAAACCCATCGTCACCGTCAAGGATTTTAGCCTCACCATCGCTGAGAAAGAAATCGTCAAAGAGTTAAATTTTGATATTATGCCAGGCGAGATTTTTGCTTTTCTTGGCTCTAACGGATCGGGTAAAACCAGTACAATTCGCTCCCTGCTTGGTATTTATCAGGCAACTACTGGTTCTCTCCTCGTTAATGGAGAAAAACTCACGCCTGAAAACGCCTCTATCGTGGGATACCTCCCTGAAGAGCGCGGTCTTTATACACGATCGAAAGTTCTTGATGTCATGGTGTACTTTGGGGAATTAAAAGGTATGACACGCGATGCGGCAAAAGAGTTCTCTCTTGCTTACCTCGAACGAGTCGAACTAGCAGACAAAGCAAATCTTAAACTGAAGAAACTTTCTGGCGGCCAGCAACAGAAAATCCAACTTGGCGTTGCGATTATGGGTGATCCAAAGCTACTTATTCTCGACGAGCCTACTAAGGGACTCGACCCTGTGAACCGAAAACTACTTCTAGACATTGTCGACGAACTTCAGAAAAAAGGAACGGCCGTTATCTACATTACTCACCTCATGGAAGAGGTTGAGCGACTTGCCCATCGGCTCCTTATCCTTAAAGATGGAAGAGCCCGCGCGTATGGGACAGTTGCTGAAGTGAAGAAAGAATTTAAGTCAAAATCAATCGAAGATATCTTTGTGCAAATTTATAAAGAAAAAAGCCAAGAACTAAGTACGGGGGTAAGCCATGTCTAAATTACGCTCTGTTATTCGTCACGAATACTTAACTATCGTCAAACAGCCGAGTTTTTGGATTATTATGATCGCAATCCCACTGATTATCGCAGCCGTTGCGGGAATTAGTTATTTCGGTAATAAATCTAGTAGTGATCGCATCGAAGAGATCGCAAAAGATCTAAAGAATGTCTCGATTATCGATAATAGCGGATTAATTAATAAAGATATTGTTGCCGCAAGTGGCCTCACGCTCAGTGAACCGCAGCAAACGAACGAAATCCGTGAACTTGTTCGTACTGGCAAGAAAGAAGCGCTGGTTGTTTATCCGGAAACCCTGAAAGCCGAAGGAACCTATAAAATTTACCTCAGTAGCGATGACCTCACAAAAATGAGTGCCGTCAGTACCCTAGGTGACTCGCTACTAAAAACGAGTCTGTTCCTGCCACTAGGCTCGAAAGAGATCATCACACTTGCACAAAACGGCGCCAGTAGTGATGTCACGATCTATAAAGACGGTGCCGAGACAGCTGGGTTTAACGAGTACATCGCGCCTGGACTATTTGTTATCCTGTTTTATATTATCTTTGCCTTCTCGGTTGGATACATGTTAACGAGTGTTAGTGAAGAAAAAGAAAATCGTTCAATGGAAATGGTCCTAACCTACGTCCAACCACGTACATTAATCGTCGGAAAATTGCTTGGCGTAAGCCTCGTCACACTCACGCAAGTCGCCTTCTTCGGTGTATTGGCTGCACTCTCATACCTAATACTGCGGCAAGTCGGTGGCAACATTGAACTGCCTTTGGGATTGGATATCACTAAAATTGTCTTCGATCCACTCGCAATATTCTTCGGCGCTGCCTTCTTAGTAATCGGCTTCCTGATGTTCGCTGGATTCATGACAGCAACTGCTGCCGCGGCGCCATCAACAAAAGAAGCCAACAGCTTCTCTGCCGTCTTCTACATTGGTGCATTTGTTCCGTTTTACTTCATTATGTTGATCGTTACAAACCCATCAAGTCCAGTCGTCAGCTTCCTGACGTTCTTCCCACTCACCTCACCTGTCGTGACGCTTATACGCAACACAGTAGGAAATATGGGGACACTTGAGTCGTTTGCGGCACTCGCTGTCATGACCTTGTTTATGCTAATTAGCATTTGGCTCGCCGTTCGTGCCTTCAAACTTGGTGCGCTTGAGTTTTCACAAGCGATTAAGTTGTCGAGTCTATTTAAGCGCTAAAAGAGTCAAGAGCAGCAGCTTTTACTGCGCATCTCGTTTTGTAATGGTCAATGCGTTTGGGCCAAGGATGACGTTACCAATGCGACCGGCATCAGCGGATAAGTCAACTGCGTAAGCGATTACTGCACCTGTTTCCGTGTCGCGAATAATTGAGGTGTCAAAAAGATGTAGCTTATTGAGTTTAGTATCGAAACCTTCGGCTGCCTGAATAACATCAGTGCGAGGATCTAACAATTCTTCAACCATTGTTTCGTCCTCGAGACCTTTATATAGCATCTCTACAATCGGTGAAACGGTGTCACTTTGTGAGCCCTCAGGACTGGTTGATGGAAATCCTCGATAGCTATTAGCTTGTTCTGTGTCATAAGTAGCGGGCGTCATACCCTTCGCTTCAAGTGCGGCAACAATGAGATCCGCAGCTGGCGTACCTTCAAAACTTCGAAGATCTTCCGAAAGAATATATGCTGGCTCTTTCTTTGATTCAGGAGTAGTTACGGATGCATTGTTGAATGGCATTTGTGATCGTATAGTCATACGTGCATATTAGCATAATCACAATGATTTGTCAATACACTACCCCTATTCAGGGCGTTCAAGATGGAGCAATTGTCCCTCCACACTACGTCGGCCATTCCACTCATTTACATCAACAGTGTACCAAACGGTAACGGTTTCCCCTGGTTCGACAAAGAAATGGTCGGGTGCGTTAAAGGCAATCATATCGACTTGGTGCTTTTCCATCTGAAAAGTTAGTTTTACATGCTGACTTTCGGCGCCCATTTTACGTTGGTTTACAACTAGTACGTTAATAGATTTAAGAATTGGCTGCGGGTTGCCACTGCCAAATGGCTCGAGTTGCTTCAAGGAATCTACTAATACTTCGTCTAGTTCGTGGAGTTTTGCGTCGCCATCAGCTCTTGGAAGTAGGAGTAACGGCTGATTGATAAGTTTTTGTTGTGTGTAGAAATCGTTGACTCGCTTTCGAAAAGCTGGGATATTTGCCGTCGGTAGCGTAACGCCAGCAGCCAGTTTGTGTCCCCCACCCTTAGTAATAATGTTGTCTGCTGCCCGAATTGCATCGGCTGCACTAAAGTCACCGTAGCTTCGTGCTGAGCCTTTTGACTCTTCGCCCATTTCCTCTAGGACGTAGGTTGGTTTCTTGTATTTCTCGAGAAGTTTTGCCGCCACGATACCTACAATGCCATGATTCCAACCTGGAGCACTCACCACAAGTACGGGTAGCGAAGCGAACTCTTCGGCCTGAATAATTGCGGCTTTTAATATTTCATCTTGTTCGGCGCGGCGCGCTTTATTCATTGCGTCTAATTGATTGGCAATATCCAGTGCATGGATAGGATCGGTTGCCGTTAGAAGATCGAGTGAGTACTGCGCCGTTTCCATACGTCCTGAGGCGTTCATACGAGGCCCTAGACCGAAGCCAAGGCTTCGAGCGTTCAAAGACTCGGGTCGAACACTTGCGACCGCCATAAGCGCTTTCAAACCTGGACGACGTGTCTGTGACAGTACCTTTAGCCCCCAAAACACATGCATACGATTCTCGTCAACGAGCGTTACCACGTCACACACAGTTCCAAGGGCGACTAAATCAAGCAACCATTTTTCTTGCCCAACAGGTAATCCGGACAGAATTGTTTGTAGCGCCTGAACCAATTTAAAAGCCACCCCTACTCCAGGGATATCTAAGAAAGGATACAGCGTTTGATCGGCATCGGCTTTGAGCATAAATTTTTCATAACTATCGGGGTAATCATGGAGTAACCGCTTTGGATTGATAGTTGCAATTGCTGGTGGAGGTGTATCGGCGACGTTGTGGTGGTCGGTAACGATGACATCGACGCCCAGCTCGTTGGCTCGTTCGATTTCTTTGTGACTGAGGCTTCCGCAGTCGACAGTGACAATCAGCTGCGCACCCGTGGCGGCAATCTTTTCGACAGCATCAACCGTCAGGCCATACCCTTCAACAAAGCGATTAGGTATAAAGGCAGATACATTCTTAAATCCAAAGCTATTGAATGCGTCGATCAAAAGGGTTGTAGCGGTTAATCCGTCAATATCGTAATCGCCGTAAATAGTAATCTTTTCTTGTTTGTCGCGTGCAACGACAAGACGATCAACTGCCGCTTGCATGTCAGGTAGCAAGAACGGATCGTGTTTTTTATCGTAATCTGGCGACAAAAAAACAGCCCGTGTGTCGGGCGTAATTCCTCTATTTTTTAAGATGTCCTCGAACAATGACATTATGACTGGCTAGGTGTTGTTCGCTTTGGACGAGTCGCCTGTTGTTGAGATTTAATAACAATGCTTTGTAGTTCTTTGAAGATTGGGAACTGCTTGTTAGTCGCGTAGATCTTGGTGTTGCCTTGCTTTTCGCTGGTTAGAAAGCCTACTTTTTCAAGTCGCTTCAACTCGCGTTGAATGTTTCCTGGATCTTCTTTAATAAGTTTTGCGAGACCACGAACGTGCGTGCGAAAATCTGGGTACTTTGCATATACCACAACAATTTTACGTCGCACCCGAGATGTAATAAATACGTCTAACATGTATCCCCTTAATTAATTCCTCAACACCAACATTCAACACAAAATGGTCTATAACGTTGATTTTTATTCTACACTTTTTAACCGCCCCAGGTCAACGCCAATTAAGGACAATTTTATTAATTTTTGCTACGGTATCCTCGTGAGATGGGATCGTATTCTGATTATAATAGTGATCCGTGTCGAGGTAGTTATCTTTTACATCAAGAATATGAAGCTCATCGGCTAGCATGTGTAATTTATCGACAGCCTGAGTTGACGCGACTGGCGCAGCAATAACAAGTCGAGAAATTCTAATTGGCTTCAAGAAGTCGACTGCAGCATCAAGCGCTGCCCCACTATTAAATCCATCCGCCACTAAAATCACCACATGGTCACGAAGCATATCGTTATTAATCATCCCGCCATCACCAAGAAGACGGTTAATCTTCTGGAATGCCTCTCGCTTCTGCTCTTCAAGGTAGCCGTGGTATTCACTGGCATACTCATCCACTTCACCCTGTGAGAATGAGCCGTTATAACTAAAAGATCCATTTTGAGAAACCGCGCCAAAACTCATTCCTTCACCTGGAACATCGATGTTTTCAACAAGAAGCATCGTTAAAATGCTGTGCAGAGCCGCTGCAATTTGTTCGCCGACAATAACGCCGCCATCACTTAAGGCGACGACCGCGCAGTTCTCGTAGCGATAGCGTTGTACTAAGTCGGCGGCTAGTTTTAGCCCCGCTTCTTCACGACTCTCAAAATACATATGCTTATTCTAGCATGAACAGTGGTCTATACTAGAGACATGCCTAGGGAGTTATATTTTTACGAGGTCGCACCGCTGCGCATTATTCGAGCTGGCAGCTCGACGTTTACGTATGCCTCGGAAACTCCCCTTTTAGTTGGCCAGATTGTCACAATTGAAGTCGGCAAAAAGCAACTTGTTGGTCTGGTGATGTCTTCGACGAATGAACCAACCTATAAAACCAAACTTATTTCGTCCATTATCGAAACGACACCTATTCCAGAGCCTCTCGTTAAATTAGCCCTGTGGTTAGCTGACTACTACACGACTCCTCTTGCGACGGTTTTACAAACAGTACTTCCCCGTGGCCTCGATAAGACCCGCCGCGCACGTGCTTCGCAGGTACATACCTCAAAAAGAGAGCGAACAACAATTGTGTTCAATAAGGATCAAACGCGAGCCTTAAAAGAGATCCATGACAGTAGTGACGGAACCATTATTCTGCAGGGTGTGACAGGTTCAGGCAAAACAGAAGTGTATAAAGAGCTCGCTCGTCGGATGGTGTCGGAAGGCAAATCTGTTATCGTCCTCGTGCCTGAAATTAGCCTCACTAGCCAGATTATTAGTGAGTTCCTACACGATTTCCCTGGCGTTGTGGTGACACACTCGCACATGACCGAAGCAGAACGTCACGCGGTTTGGAAACAAGTCCTCGAAGCCACAGAGCCACAGCTTGTGATTGGTCCTCGCTCTGCCCTATTTATGCCCGTCCCAAAACTTGGTGCGGTCATTATTGACGAGGCGCACGAGCCAAGTTACAAGCAAGAGCAAGCGCCTCGCTATTCGGCACTGCGCGCAGCGAGTGTTCTAGGGAAATTTTCACATGCCAAAGTCATCTTGGGTAGCGCTACACCTTCTATTACTGACCGCTTCCTCGCCGAAGCAGCCAAGCGTCCTGTTATTCGCCTGGACCGATCAGCGCGTGCAAATGCACAGGCATCGGTAGTAAAAGTAGTCGATATGACAAAGCGAGAATCGTTTACTCGTCACCGCTTTATCTCCGATCAACTTATTGAAAGTATTGAAAAGAACTTGGTGAATAATAAACAGACCCTTATTTTCCATAATCGTCGTGGCAGTGCAGCCACAACATTGTGTGAAAATTGTGGCTGGACGGCGCTTTGTCCCAACTGCTTCGTTCCCCTTACACTACACGCCGACACGTATGACCTGTCGTGTCATATTTGTGCGCATCACGAAAAGGTTCCTACCAGTTGTCCTGTCTGTCACTCGGCTGAAATTATTCATAAAGGTATCGGAACGAAGTTAATCGAGACCGAGTTGCAGAAATTATTTAAGACCGCCAGAGTTGCGCGCTTTGACTCTGATAATAAAACCGACGAAACGGTAAATTCTTTATACGAAGATCTATATAAAGGCGTCATCGATATCGCGATTGGGACACAGGTTGTGGCAAAAGGTCTTGACCTCCCGCAACTACGGACTGTTGGTGTTATCCAAGCCGATAGCGGTCTGTCACTTCCCGACTACGCCGCCAGCGAGCGTGCATTCCAATTACTTGCGCAGGTGATTGGTCGTGTTGGCCGTGATGAGCATGCTAGTGAAGTTATCGTCCAAACCTACCAACCCACAAATCCAGCCATTCAATACGGACTCACCCAAGATTATGAGTCGTTTTATACTTACGCGTTAGAGACTCGAAAGAAGTCATACTTCCCACCATACAGTTACCTTTTGAAGTTAACGACGATATACAAGACCGAGCAAGGCGCTATCCGCTCGGCTAAAACGCTGGCGCAGGAATTAAAAAAATCACTCCACCCAGACGTTCGCTTACTTGGACCAACACCTGCCTTTTATGAACGTCAGCACGACACGTACCGTTGGCAATTGATTTTAAAAAGTCCAAAACGTGAATATTTAATTGATGCGCTACAGCTAGTGCCGACGACTCATTGGCAAAGTGAATTAGACCCCCAAAGCCTACTTTAAGCAAAAATCGCCATTCACCCCTGTTGTTATGGCACTCTATGTCATGTATAATGGTCGAAATGACCAAAGACGACATTATTACTTTGCCAAACCCACATCTTCGAGAAAAATCGAAGCGTGTTCAGGAAATTAGCGACGCGACATTGACACTTATTGAAGAGATGACAGCTGCTGCGGTTGATTGGGAAAATTCTCGGCCACACGAAATTAGTGCTGCGCTTGCAGCAATCCAGCTAGACCGTTTGGACCGCGTCGTTATTATTCGTAGCGACTTCGACGATAAGGAAGAAAAAAGCTTCACCGCACTGATTAATCCTGAAATCGTGAAATACGAAGGCACACTTGTGACTGATTACGAAGGCTGCCTCAGTGTTGGTGGTGTGTACGGAAAAGTCCCCCGTTACAGCAAAGTCCGTGTTAAAGCCATTAATATTGATGGCGAAGAAGTTCGTTTCAAAGCCGAAGGTTTCCTGGCGCGTGTGATTCAACACGAGATTGACCACACTCAGGGAATCGTCTTTATTGATCACATTAAAGATCAAACCGAAGCGTTTTACACTTTGGATGAGAAAGGCGAGCTGCAACCGCTCGACTATGACACCCATGTCAAAGACAATCATATTCTTTGGGACTGATACTTTCAGTGCAGACGCGCTACGAGCCCTCATAGCGGCCGACTACGTTATTGGTGCCGTTGTTACCAAACCCGATAGTAAATCAGGTCGTGGACAGCATGTCACCGCACCACTGGTCAAACAAATCGCTCTCGAACACAAGATTCCTGTATGGCAACCAACGAAGCTTATCGATATTACTAACGATGTCCTCGCACTTGGTGACGTCGTGGGCGTGCTTTCTAGTTATGGGCGTATTATTCCGCAAGCAATTATCGATCTGTTCCGTCCAGGGATTATCAATATTCACCCCTCACTATTACCTACTTACCGTGGACCTTCGCCTATTGAAACGGCAATTGCGAATGGCGACACCAGGACTGGTGTTTCTATCATGCAGTTAACAGCCGAAATGGACGCTGGACCTGTCTACGCCCAAGAAGTCTACGAATTGGACGGCACCGAGACCGCACCAGCCCTACAAGAAACATTATCGGCGCTTGGTGGTCGAATGCTTATAGAAACACTTCCTGGCATCATCGAAGGTAACCTCCTGCCTACCCCACAGTCAGACGCAGCGATATTTTGTTATCTTCTAAAAAAAGAAGATGCCTACCTTGACCCCGAAGAGATCACTGCAGTTCAAGCAGAGCGTCACGTCCGTGCCTACCTTGAGTTTCCAAAAACAAAAATGACCATACTTGGTCAGCAGGTCATTATTACCAAAGCACACGTTGCTTCCACGTCAGAATCTGCAATGGATGTCGCTTTTAAAGAAGGTCAGTTCCTGGCCATCGACGAATTAGTGGGACCAAGCGGTCGTAAGATGTCAGCTAGTGATTTCTTGAACGGGTACAGCACTTAACCTGCAGAGATTGAACCGAGGATTGCGTCCTTGTTGCCGATGATCTCTTTTTTAATCTCATCAAGAGTCGCCGCAACAACATCACGGTAGTCTGGGCGATTAATTTCAAGCCACTTTGTGGCTGCATATTCACCACGAAGACCTGGATC
>Ga0247817_10000505_pt1 | contig 21479 bp, 17 predicted proteins | sample UWRJL212509R1_FD_178010 | JGI IMG/M metagenome (GOLD analysis project Ga0247817, IMG submission 178010) | Plant litter microbial communities from Arlington Agricultural Research Station in Wisconsin, United States - UWRJ-L212-509R-1 | ecosystem: Environmental > Terrestrial > Plant litter >...
CCTTCGTGGTCGTCGGCTTCCTGCTGCTTCGCTTCGTGCCCGACGACAACATCGTCATCTCCGACGGGGGCGCAGCCGCACCGAACCGCGGAGACCTGCTCGAGGTCTTCGTGCGGTACACCGTGGCGGCGCTGCTGGTGCTGGCCGTGATCGGGCTCGCCGGCGGGTGGGTCGTCGCCGGCATCATGCTGCGGCCGATCACGCGCATCACCGCGGCGGCCCGACGGGTGCGCGACGGATCGCTCGACCACCGCATCCGGATGCCGGGTCGCCGCAACGAGCTGGTCGAGCTCGCCGACACGTTCGACGAGATGCTCGACCGCCTGACCGACGCGTTCGAGGTGCAGCAACGGTTCGCCGCGAACGCCTCGCACGAGTTGCGCACACCGCTCGCGGTGACCTCGACCCTGCTCGACGTCGCCCTGCGCAGCCCGGACGATCAGGACTATCCCTGGCTGCTCGAGCGGCTGCGCATCACCAACGACCGGGCGGTGGGCCTCACCGAGTCGCTGCTGCGCCTCGCCGACGCGAACGCGATCAACGCCGCGAGCGGTCCGGTCGCCGTCGCCGACCTCGTGCGGGCGGCGGTCGGCGAGAACGCCGCCGAGGCCGCACGGCGCGACGTCACCATCACGACGGCGCTCGAGCCGGCCACCGTGCGGGGCGACGCGGCCCTGCTCGCCCAACTGGTCGCGAACCTCGTGCAGAACGCCGTTCGGCACAGCGGCGCGGGAGGCAGCGCCGCGATCGACACGCACCCCGACCGCCTCCGCGCCGTCGTGGTTCTGCGGGTGGAGAGCACCGGCAGCGTGATCGCCCCCGAGACGGCGGGCCGCCTCGCCGAACCGTTCTTGCGCGGTGCGGGGCGCGTCGCCAACGCGGAGAAGGGCAACGGCCTGGGTCTCGCTCTCGTCAAGCGCATCGCCGACGTGCACGGTGGCTCCCTCGCCATCGAGCCACGAGCGGGCGGCGGACTCGTGATCACTGTCGAGCTGCCCGCCCTCGATTCCGCAAGGCATTCCACGGCCCGCATTCCGCAATAGGCTTGAACCCGGGTCCGCCTCGCACCGCCGCGGGAGTCGTGGGCTTCGAACCATCCGCGCACTACAGGAGTACCCGTTGACTGATTTCGCCCCCGTCGATCCCACCGCGACCGACGCTTGGAAGAACCTCGCCGCCATCGCCGACGGCTTCTCGCCCGACCTGCGCGCGTGGTTCGCCGCCGACGCCTCGCGGGCCGAGACCTACACCTTCCAGGCCGCCGACCTCACGGTCGACCTGTCGAAGGGCCTCGTCACCGACGAGATCTTCGCCGACCTCGTGCAGCTCGCGAAAGACGTCGACGTGACCGGCCGCTACCAGGCCATGATCTCGGGCGAGCACATCAACGCCACGGAAGACCGCGCCGTTCTGCACACCGCCCTGCGCCGCCCGAAGAACGGCGAGGGCCTCGTGCCGCCCGCCGGCTTCGTCGTCGACGGCCAAGACGTCGACGCCGACGTGCACGCGACCCTCGACAAGGTCTACGCCTTCGCCGACCAGGTGCGTTCCGGCGCGTGGACCGGCGTCACCGGCAAGCGCATCGAGACGGTCGTCAACATCGGTATCGGCGGTTCCGACCTCGGTCCCGTCATGGTCTACGAGGCGCTGAAGCCTTACGTGCAGGCCGGTCTCGAGATCCGTTTCGTCTCCAACATCGACCCCAACGACGTCTACGAGAAGACCGCGGGGCTCGACCCCGAGACGACGCTCTTCATCGTGGCATCCAAGACCTTCGGAACTCTCGAGACCCTGACCAACGCGCGTCTCGCACGCGAGTGGCTGTGGGCAGAACTCGGCAAGGCCGGCGCTCTGGATGACACGGACGACGCCCGCACCGGCGCTGTCGCGAAGCACTTCGTGGCCGTGTCGACCGCGCTCGACAAGGTCGCGGCGTTCGGCATCGACCCGCAGAACGCCTTCGGATTCTGGGACTGGGTGGGCGGCCGCTACTCCGTCGACTCGGCCATCGGAACCTCGGTCGTCATCGCGATCGGCCCCGACAACTGGCGCGAGTTCCTCGCTGGCTTCCATGCCGTCGACGAGCACATGCGCACCGCACCCGTCGAAGAGAACGTGCCCGTTCTTATGGGTCTGCTCAACGTCTGGTACTCCAACTTCCTCGGGGCGCAGAGCCACGCGGTGCTGCCCTACGCGCAGTACCTGCACCGCTTCCCCGCCTACCTGCAGCAGCTCACGATGGAGTCGAACGGCAAGAGCGTGCGCTCCGACGGATCACCCGTCACGACCGGCACCGGCGAGATCTTCTGGGGCGAGCCGGGCACGAACGGCCAGCACGCGTTCTACCAGCTCATCCACCAGGGCACGCAGCTGATTCCGGCCGACTTCATCGCGGTCGCGAACCCCGCCCACCCGCTGAAAGACGCGACCGGCGACGGCGCGGGCGTCGAGCCGGGGCAAGACGTGCACACGCTGTTCATGGCGAACTTCTTCGCGCAGACCAAGGCGCTCGCCTTCGGCAAGACGGCCGACGAGGTTCGCGCCGAAGGAACCGCGGAGTCGATCGTGCCCGCGCGCGAGTTCGCCGGCAACCGCCCCACCACGTCGATCCTCGCGCCCGAGCTCTCGCCGAGCGTCGTCGGCCAGCTGATCGCGCTGTACGAGCACATCGTATTCACCCAGGGCACGATCTGGGGCATCGACTCGTTCGACCAGTGGGGTGTGGAGCTCGGCAAGCAGCTCGCGCTGCAGATCACGCCCGCCGTCGCCGGCGACAAGGCCGCGCTCGAGGCGCAGGACTCGTCGAGCAAGGCGCTGATCGCGAAGTACCTCGAGCTGCGCAAGTAGCGCCCGTCACTCGCGCACCGCGCTCACCCGCACGTAGTCGAATCGGCTCTCGAAGCCGGCACCGCCCATCGACACGAGCCCGATGCGCGGTGCCGCGAGGTCGTGCGCCCACGTACCGCCGCGCACCCAGTCGCGCCCGTCGAGGCTGGTGAACGCGGTGTAGAGGCCGCTGCGATGCACGATGCGCAGGTAGGCCGACTCGCCGACCGGGTCGACCACCGTGTTGCCGTAGCCCGGGTACCCCGCGGGGACGGGCGACACCTGCTTGCCGAACTCGGTCTGCCGCGTGTTCCAGATCGAAGCCGACGTGAGTTTGACGTAGTTGCCGTCATCGCCGAAGACGACCAGTCCGCCCTGCACGTAGTTCTGGCAGCATCCTTCGACCGGTGTCGTCACGGTGACTTTCGTCTCGACGACGTAGTCGCCCTCGGGGGCCGGCTCGCTCAGTATCGACGCCAGCGGTTCGGCGGGCGGGTGCAGGTCGGCGGCCTGGGTCTGCCAGATCAGCTGCCCGTCGCGGAGTTGCCAGTTCGCAAACTCGGGCCGGGTCCAGGTCCAGTTGGTCAGGGGTGCCTCGTCGAAGCCGTCGCTGAGCCTGGCGTAGTCCTTGCCGACGCGGAGGTCGCGAACGAACTGCGGGCGGTACGACGATCGGTCGCGAGGCTGCGCGGCGGGAGCCGGCATGGTCTCGTCGGAGGGCCCGGCGCCGCCGCGCACGACCGGCCAGCCCTGCCGCCAGTCGAGCGGGTCGAGCAGCGCGGGGCGCTTCGTGTAGCCGACATCGCCGGAGTAGTACGGGTCGTTCTGATCGACGGCGTGATAGATCGTCCAGTCTTGCCCGTCGAGATCGGTGAAGACCGTGTTGTGGCCGGTGCCGACCCAGCGGTTTCCGTTCTGCGTGAGCACCGGCGTGCCGCCCACCCGCCCCGCGAGCATCGAGGCGCCATTGCGGTCGACGAACGGACCGAGCGGACTCTTCGAGCGTGCCGCGAACACGGCGTAGCCCGTGAGCGGGCCGTTGCAGCAGTTCGTCGCCGACGCGAGCAGGTAGTACCAGCCGCCGTGGCGGAGCACCACCGCGCCTTCGTAGCGGTTGTCGACCGTGATGCGCGTCTCGGATGCAGCGACCGACGTCAGCCCGTCGGCCGAGAGTTCGCGCGCGAAGATGCCGCCGAAGTAGCTGCCGAAGTACAGGTAGCTCGCGCCGTTCGTGGTGAGCACTTCAGGATCGTATTGCCAGCGGCCACCGGCATCGGGCGCCACGACCGGCACCCCGGTATCGGTCCACGGGCCGGTCGGACTATCGCTCGTCGCCACGCCGATCGCCGACGAACCGCCCGGCAGCGATGTTTCCGAAGCCCCGTAGTAGAGCAGATAACGGCCGTCGCGGTAGGCGATCTCGGGGGCCCAGACTCCGCCGGTCGGGGCGACCCACGCCGGCTTGGTCGGAAATGCGTCGCCGACATACGACCAGCTGACCAGATCGGAGGAACGGAACATCGGGATGTTGTGGATCACGAGATCGCCCGCCGCATCGCGCTCGTCGTCGTACAGCGCGTCGGAGGTGCAGTACAGGTACCACGACGTGTCGCCCTTCGCCTGTCCGCGGATGATGTCGGGATCGGCGCAACTCTGCGCCTCGCCGCCCTCGACCGCCAGCTTCAGCGGGTTGCTGTACTCGGTCGCCGGCGCAGGCGCGGGTCTTTGCGCGGGATCGGCATCGGGGGTCGTGGAGGCGGATGCCGCCACGGGTACGCAGAGAAGCACGGCCACTGTCAGGGCTATACCGGCGTTTCGGAACATCGTCTTGCCTCCACATCATCGGGGACGCACCGGGGACGCTCCCCGGACGCACCGTACCTAGGGGCGTGCAGCCGACGGCACCTGCACCGTCGGCACCCCGTCCTGCCACCCGAGCGGCAGCACGTTCATTCCGCGCTGGATGAACAGCGAGTCCCAGGAGTGGAACACGATCCGGTCGGAGCCGTCGGGCGCGGTCACCACGTCCTGGCCGCCCGGACCGAGGTAGCGGCCGTCGGTCAGCTCGGTGGTGAGCAGCGGGCCGTCGGCCTTCGAGAACGGACCGCGTACGGATGGCGCCGTCGCGTAGCCGGTCGCGTAGGCGTCGCCGCCGTAGTCGTTCGCGGAGTACAGCAGCGTGTAGACGCCGTCGCGCTTCACCAGGGTCGGCGCCTCGACCAGATCGCTCTCCCAGTCTTCGGTCTGCATGACGAGCTTCGTCGTCTCGCCGACCAACGCCGTTCCGTCGGCGGAGAGCTCGGCGAGCTGCAGCCAGGTGTCGAACCCGCAGCAGTTGCCGTCGTTCTTCCACAGCAGGTAGCGCTTCCCGTCGTCGTCGGCGAACGTGGCCGCGTCGATCGCTCCCCCGTCGTCGGGCGGACAGACGATCGGCCCCGAGCCGGTGGGCACGAAGGGGCCTTCGGCGACCTCCGACACCGCGACGCCGATGCACTGCAACGCCGGGTCTTTCGTCGCGACGGTCACGTACATCACAAAGCGGTCGGCGGCGAACTCCGCCACCTCGGGGGCCCACGTCTTGCCCGGCAGCGCCCAGTCGGGCAGCGTCGGCAACGCGTCGGCCGGCACGACCTCCCAGCTCTCGAGATCGGGCGACGTCGCCAGCTGCACGTTGAACCCCGCGCCGTTGGTCGCATAGGCGACGTAGCCGTCAGCGGTGGCGAGCACGTCGGGATCGGGGAAGTCGTGGTCGATCGCGAAATCGTCGGTGTCGACCGTGGCATCCGCCCCCTCCCCGCCGTCGGTCGCGGGAGCCGCCGTCGAGCAGCCGGCGAGCGCCAGCGCTGCGACGACCAGCACCGCGGCGGCGCGTCTCATCCCTTGACTCCCGACGACGCGACGCTCTCGACGATCTGCTTCTGCGCCAGCGTGAACAGGATCAGCACGGGCACGGAGGCGATCACCGCGCCGGCCATCACGATGCCGAAGTGCGTCGAGTAGGTGCCCTGCAGCACCGACAGGCCCGGCTGCAGAGTGAGGTTCTCGGGGCTGAGCAGCACGTAGATCGGCCAGATGAAGTCGTTCCAGTTGGTCAGGAAGCTGAGCACCGCGAGGGTCGCGAGGGCCGGGCGCGAGAGCGGCAGGATGATCTGCCAGAAGATGCGGAAGTCGCCCGCCCCGTCGACGCGCGCCGCCTCCTCGATCTCGTTCGGCAGCGAGATGAAGAACTGCCGCAGGAAGAACACGCCGAACGCGCCGGCGGACCCCGGCACGATGATCGCCCAGAGGCTGTCGAGCCAGCCGAAGCTGTCGACGATGAGGTAGTTCGGGATGAGGAACACGACGCCGGGCACGAGGAGCGTCGCCACGATCGCACCGAAGACGATCTTCTTGCCGCGGAACTCGAGCCGGGCGAGAGCGTACGCCGCGGCCGATGCGGTCACCAGGATGATCGCGGTCTGCGCGGTCGCCGCGATCACACTGTTGGCGAACCAGCGCAAGATCGGCAGGTTGCCGGTCGCCAGCGTGCCGTACGCCTCGGTCGTGAACGGGTTCGGCCACGGCGATGCGGGAGAACTGATGGCGTCGAAGTCGGTCTTGAACGACGTGAGAAGCATCCAGAGCAGCGGCACCACGATGATGAACGAGATCAGGAAGAGCACGGCGTAGGTGAGCACGTTCGGCGCCCTGCGGCGGCGCTTCCTCGTGCGTGCGGGCGCGGCGGGCGCGGTCGCCGCGGTCGCGGGAGCCGGAGCGGTCACGGTGGGTGTGGTCACGGTGCTCATTTCGTGTTGTCCCGCTGGAGGCGGAAGTTCAAGACGCTGACGACCGCGAGGAAGGCGAAGAGCAGGTAACTCATCGCGGTCGCGGCGCCCATCTGGTTCTGCACGAGGCCCTGGTTGGCGATGTACATGATCGCCGTGCGCGTCGCCGTGCCCGGCCCGCCCTGCGTGATGAGGAACGACTGGCCGAACATGTTGGCCGAGGCGAGCAGGGTGACGGTGACGACGAACGTCATGACCGGGCGGAGGCCGGGAAGCGTGACGCTCGTGAACTTGCGCCAGGCACCGGCTCCGTCGAGCGACGCTGCCTCGTAGAGATCGGGGTTGATGCCCTTGAGCCCGGCGAGCAGGATCACGGTGTTGAGGCCGAGGGTCCACCAGACGGTGATTCCGACCAGCGAGATCCACGCCCACGGCACGTCGACCGTCCACGGGATGTCGGACGGCAGGCCCAGCAGCCCGAGCACCGCGTTGACGACGCCCAGCTGGGGGTCGAGCAGGTAGCGCCAGAGCACGCTGACGACCGCGACGCCCAGCACGTAGGGGGCGAAGAAGATGCCGCGGAAGACCGAACCGCCCTTGATCTTGCGGTTCAGCAGCACCGCGATACCGAGTGGGATCGCGAGCAGGAACGGCACGCTCGCGACGACGAAGATGCCGGTCGCGCCCATGCTCTCCCAGAAGTCTTCGAAGGTGAGGGAGCCGGGGGTGAAGAGGTCGAAGAAATTCTGCAGGCCGACGAACGGATGATCGTCGAGGAGCGGGTTCCACACGTGCAGGCTGATCCACAGTCCGTAGACCGCCGGGAACACGACGAACACCGCGAAGATGACGAGGAACGGCGCGAGGAAGAGATACGCCGTGAGGGTGCGGCGGCCGGCCGCGGCCCGGCGGGGGCGCAGGCCCCCGCCGAGCCGCGTCACGATGGCGGGATCAGCCACCGTACTGCGCCTTGTTCTGCTTCAGCAGCTGGGTCGCCTTCTCGGCCGCGTCGTCGAGGGCTTCCTTCGGCGACTTCTTGCCGAGCATCGCCTCGTTGACGCCCGTGGTGACCTCCGCCATAGCGTTGGTGATGCCGGGAGCCACCGTCTCGTAGTGCGCGTACTCGAGCTGCTCGAGGAACGGCGCCAGGGCGGGGTAGGTCTCCAGCAGGGCCGGGTCTTCGCGCACGGTGTTCTGGGCGGGCAGCTCGCCCGTCGACGCCCAGTCGGCCGAGTTGTCGTTCATCCACTTGACGAAGGTGGCCGCGGCCGCCGACTTGTCGGGATCCTGGTTCTTGTTCGCGGGGAACATCCAGTGGGTCGAGCTCGACCAGACCGCCTTCTCGGTTCCGATCTGCGGAACGGGAACCGCGGTCCAGCTCACCGACTGCAGCGCCTCGTTCGTGGTCTGCCAGACGCCGTTCCAGTTGAACGCGGTCTCGCTGCCGATCAGGGCGTTGATGTTGCCGTCTTGCGCGACGTTCGCCGGGCTGTAGCCGTTCTTGATGAGGTCGGTCATCCAGGTGAGCGCCTTCACTCCGGCCTCGGAGTTGAAGGTCGCCTCGGTGACGTCTTCGTTGAACAGGTCGCCGCCGAACTGCCAGAGCAGCGATTCGAACTCGAACGTGCCGGTGAACACGTAGCCGTCGGCCCATTCGCCCTGGATACCCGCGGCCTTGAGCGCCTCGAGCGCCGCGAGGTAGCTCTCGGCGTCGGTCGGCACGGTCTCGGGATCGAGCCCGGCCTTGGCCAGAACGTCCTTGTTGATGTAGAGCCCGAGCGGGGTCACACTCCACGGCACCCCGTACTGGTCGCCGTCGAACTGTCCGGCGGCCATCAGACCCTCCGGGAAGTCGGACTCCTTGTAGCCGAGGGCGTCGACGACGTCGTCGGTCTTCAGCAACAGACCCTGGGCGGCGTAGGTCGCCACGTCGTCGCCGTGGGCGACCGCGACATCCGGCCCCTTTCCCGCTTTGATCGCGAGAGGCATCTTCTGCGAGATGTCGGCCCATTCCATCGCGTTGCTCTTCACGTTGATGTCGGGGTGGGTCTCGTTGAACTCGGCGACGAGCTTCGGAACGAGAACGGGGGCCGCGCCGCCCGTCCAGCCGTTCCAGAACGTGATGTCGACCGCGGGGCCGGAGTATTCGGCATCGGCGCGCACGCTGTCGGACGACGCACTCGTGCTGCCGCCGGAACACGCGGCGAGCGAGACTCCCAGTCCGAGAATCGCAACCGCGGCGGCTGCGCGCAGTGTGGGGTTCTTCATGTGTTGCTCTCCTTTGAGTGACGGTGCGTGGGGCTGTGCGGGTCGGGCCAACGCTGGCGATACCGGTGCTGTGCCCGAGGGGTGCCGCGACGAAGGCAGCTGCCTCATCGCGCTTCACAATTTACAGCGCTGTAATTTGTGAGTCAAGAGATGGCTGCGACACTGTCGGCCCGATCGCTACAGTGGTAGGCGAGATGCCCGCCACACGACAGGTGCCGCATTTCCCCAACGACAGGAACCCGCTCGATGGCCAACGTACGCCTGCAGGATGTGGCCGAACTGGCCGGCGTCTCGATGAAGACCGTCTCCAACGTCGTGCACAACTACCCGCACGTCAGCGCCGGCATGCGCGAGCGGGTCGAGGCGGCCATCTCCGAACTCGGCTACCGGCCCAACGCGTCGGCCAGGCGGCTCGCCACCGGCCGCACGGGAATGCTCTCCCTCGCCTTCAGTGACGTGAGCCTGCCCTACTTCGCCGAGCTCGCCCGCATCATCGCCCACCTCGCGACGCAACGCGGCTACCGCCTGCTGCTCGAGCAGACCGACGGCACGATCGAGAGCGAGCGCGCCATCGTCTCGACCAGGGAAGCCGGCCTCGTCGACGGCGTCATCTTCCAGCCGTCGCGCATGCCGTCGCTCGAGATCGCCAAACACCGCGAAGACGTGCCGCTCGTGCTGCTCGGCGAAGGACCGGCACCGCTGAGCGTCGACCACGTGATGATCGACAACGAAGCGGCGGCGATCCGTGCCACATCGCACCTCGTGGCCCTCGGGCGTCGGCGCATCGGCTTCCTCGGTCACGAGGAGTTCGGTCAGTCGGTGACGTCGATGCAACGGCTCGACGGCTACCAGCTCGCGCTCGACGCGGCGGGGCTCAAGGTCGACATGTCCCTGGTCGTTCCGAGCGCGGCCATCAGCGCCCGGGAGGCGGCGGACGCGCTCCGACGCGCACTGGCCGACGGGCGGGTGTTCGACGCGCTGGTCTGCCGCGACGACCTCGCCGCGATCGGCGCGCTGCGGGCCCTGCAGGAGCACGGGCTGCGCGTGCCGGAAGACGTGGCGGTGGTCGGCTGGGACGACATCTCCATGGCGGCGTTCACGCACCCGTCGCTCACGACGATCGCGCCCGACACGACGCAGATCGCCACCATCGCGCTCGACATGCTCGAGGAACGCATCAACGGATATTCCGGATTGGGGCGCCACCGCATCGCCGACTACTCGTTCGTCGTACGCGAGAGCGCGCCCGACCCCGACTGACACGCGACGTATTTACACATTTTACAGCGCTGGAAAAATGCAGCACACTGTAGCCATGGACACCGACGCCCTCGCATCCCCCGCACGCCCGATCCGCGCCTCGCGCCAGGACGGCAGCTACCCGCGACCCCAGCTGGTGCGCACCGGCTGGACCGACCTCGGCGGCGAATGGGACCTGTGCTTCGACGACTCCGACGACGGCTTGCGCGAGCGGTGGTTCGCGACCGACTCGGCGACGTTCGACCGCACGATCATCGTCCCCTTCCCGCCCGAGTCCCCGGCATCCGGCATCAACGACACCGGGTTCCACCCGGTCGTCTGGTACCGGCGCTCGATCACCGCACCGCCCCGGTCGGCCGGACGCACGATGCTGCACTTCGGCGCGGTCGACTACCGCTGTTCGGTCTGGCTCGGCGGTGCCCTGCTCGGACACCACGAGGGCGGCCACACCCCCTTCTCGTTCGACGTGACCGACGCCTTCGACGGCGACGGCGACGGCGCGCTCGCCCTCGTGGTGCGGGCGGAAGACGATCCGCTCGACGTCGCGCAGCCGCGAGGAAAACAAGACTGGGAGCTCGACCCCCACGTGATCTGGTACCACCGCACCACCGGCATCTGGCAGCCGGTCTGGCTCGAGACGGTGGCCGAACTGCACATCGACCACCTCGCCCTGACCCCCGACGTCACGACCGGCTCGGTCGTCATCGCGGTCGAACTGAACCGCCGCCCCGGAGACGACACCTGCCTCGACGTCGAGCTGAGCTACGAGGGAGAACCGCTGGCGACGCACCGCATCGCCGTGCACTCGCACCGCGTCGAGGTGACGGTGGTCGTGCCGCGACAGATCAACGGCCAGAACTACGAAGAACTGCTGTGGAGCGAGACCACCCCGCGGCTCATCGACGTGCGGGTGCAGCTGACGGATAGCGACACCGGGTCGGAAGACACCGTGTTCTCGTACTTCGGACTGCGCAGCGTCGCGGTCGACCGAGGCAGGTTCTTGCTCAACGACCGCCCCGTCTACCTGCGCTCGGTGCTGAGCCAGGGGTACTGGCCCGAGTCGCACCTCGCCGCTCCCAGCGCCGACGCCCTGCGCGCCGAAGTGCAGCTGATCAAAGACCTCGGCTTCAACGCCGCGCGTGTGCACCAGAAGATCGAAGACCCGCGCTTCCTCTACTGGGCCGACCGGCTGGGCCTGCTCCTCTGGGAGGAGATGCCGAGCGCCTACGAGTTCTCCCCCACGGCCGCGCGTCGTGTGGTCGGCGAGTGGTCGGAGGTCATCCGGCGCGATTCGTCGCACCCGAGCGTGGTGACCTGGGTGCCGCTGAACGAGAGCTGGGGCGTCCAGCACATCTCGCACGACGCCACGGTGCGCGAGTACGCGCGATCGCTGTTCCACCTCACCAAGAGCCTCGACCCCACGCGCCCGGTCGTGTCGAACGACGGCTGGGAGCACCTCGACTCCGACATCTGGTCGATCCACGACTACGAGTCGTCGGGGGAGGTCGTCGCGGCCAGGTACGCCACGCGCGCGAGCGTCGACGCGCTGTTCGCGGGCATCGGTCCGGCGGGCCGGCGCTTGCGGCTGAGCGACGAACCCGACCGCGGCCAACCGGTGATGCTCACCGAGTTCGGCGGGGTCAAGTTCACCCCGCACGGCGGCGAAGACGACGCCTGGGGGTACTCGACCGCGACGTCGGGCGGCGACTTCGACGAACGGCTCGCGGCCCTGCTCGACGCCGTGCGGGCCAGCGAGGTGCTCGCCGGCTACTGCTACACCCAGCTCACCGACACCGGCCAGGAGACCAACGGCCTGGTGACATCCGACCGCACTCCGAAGCTCCCGGTCGGCCGCATCCGACAGATCATGACCGGCGAGAAGCAGCCACCCGAAACCGAGTAGACGTCGCCGGCCGTGGCGGGCCTAGGCTGTCGCCATGACCGAGCCGCTCGATGACGGGCCGTTCTTCCACGGCACGAAGGCCGACCTCCGTGTCGGCGACCTGCTCTCCGCGGGGTTCCGGTCGAACTACCGCCCGGAGATCGTGATGAACCACGTCTATTTCACCGCGCTGCCCGACGGCGCGGGTCTCGCCGCCGAACTCGCCGCGGGCGACGGGGCCCCGCGCGTCTACGTCGTCGAACCGACCGGCACGTTCGAGAACGACCCGAACGTGACCGACAAAAGATTTCCCGGCAACCCCACGCGGTCGTACCGCAGCACGGCGCCGTTGCGGATCGTCGGCGAGGTGCACGACTGGACCCGCCTGACGCCGGAGGCCCTGCGCACCTGGCGCGAGCGCATCGCGGCGCTGCACGGCGAGATCATCAACTGACGCCGGCCCGTGCCGCAGACTTGCAGCATGCACCCGACGCGTACCCCGGTCGTCAGCCTCGAGCTGCTGCTCGACGCCACCGCCGAGTCGCACCTCCGGGCGCAGTGGACGGCGCTGGCCGAGGCGGGGCTGTCGAGCATGGGGGCGCACACCGCGCCGAGCAACCGCCCGCACGTGACCCTGGTCGTGCGCCCGCAGATACGTGCCTTGTCGCGGGCCGAGCTCGACGCGGTCGTGACCCTGCCCCTCGCGCTCGAGATCGGCGACCCCGTGCTGTTCGGTTCGGGCGACCGACGGGTGCTGGCCCGGTCGGTCACGCCGTCGGCTGCGCTGCTCGAGCTGCACGCGGCCCTGCACGCCCTCGTGGGGAACGACGGGACGGATGCTGCGCACACCCGTCCCGGCGAATGGACACCGCACCTCACGCTCGCCCGTCGCCTGCGCGCCGACGACCTGCCCAGTGCCCTGCGGATCCTCGACGAAACCGCCCGCCCGGAGGGCCCCGGCCACGCCGAGGCCACGGTACTGCGGCGGTGGGACGCGGCATCCGCCACCGTCACGGATCTCGTCGGCTAGCCGCCGGCCCCCTCGGCCTACGCTAGGAACGCCACCGAACGAAGGAACCGCGATGTCTACCGCCCACGACCACATCCCCGCCCCCGACGAGCCGACCGTGCCCGAACTCGAGGAAGACCAGACCGTCGCCCCGCGCCCCGAGGAAGAGATCGCCGACGCCCTGCGCGCCGAGCCCGACGTCGAGGATCACAGCGAGCACGACGCCTAGACTCTTCTGAGCCGCGTTCACATCAGCGGCGATACGCAGTCGATTGTTCGGAGTCACCCGTGCCCCTCACCCCCGCGGCATCGTGACCGACGATCCCTCGCGCCCCGTGCCCTCGCGTCGCCCCGAGCCGCGCAGAGCCGAATTTCGGCGACCGGAACCGCGCAAGGCCGGGCCCAGACTCGAGCGCCCGCGCGCCCGCCGCGTCAACCAGCACGACCTCCGCGACATCCGGGCCCGCCTGCGCGGCACGATCTACGAGAGTGTGGAACCGCAGGCCGGCATCGGCGGCGACCTCTATTCGGCGCCCCAGATCGTCGAGTTCTGCCTCGACCTCGGCGACGTCATGCTGGCGTCGGGCGCCGACGTGCGCAGCACCGAGGTCGCGATCGTCGCTGTCGCCACGAAGTGGAACCTCGCGCCGCTCGAACTCGACATCACGGGCACGGCCATCACGCTGCAGTACGCCCCTCCCGGGCAGCACCCGCTGACCAAGGTGCGGGTGATCAACGCCGAGGGGTCGAACCTGTTCCGGCTCAACCAGGTCTACGTGATCGTCAACGACCTCGTGCACGGCGACCTCGACATGACCGACGCCGTCGCCCGTCTGGTCGACGTGGTGAACTCGCCGTTCCGCTGGGCGCCGTGGATCATGGATCTCGGTCTCGGGCTGCTCGCCGCCTCGGTCACCCTGCAGGCCGGAGGCACCGCGCCGTCGGCGCTCGGCGCGCTGCTGGTCGTGCTCGGCATCTCGCTCGGCGGACGCTGGTTGCTGGGCCGCGGCATCCCCACCTTCTTCGTGTCGGGCAGCCAGGCGGCCGTCGCGACGGTCGTCGGCACCTTCGCCGTCTGGGCCGGGGTGTTGAGCCCCGGCGGCGCGGCGGCCATGGTCGCGGCATCCGTCGTCGTGCTCCTCCCCCACCCCGTTCTCGTGACCTGGGCGCAAGACGCGATCTCCGGTTTCCGCGCCATGGCGTTGTCGCGCGGGCTCATCATCGGCCTCACCGTCGCCGCCATCGTCTGCGGCGTGCCGGCCGGCGTGGCGCTCACGGCCGGACTCGACCTCGAGGTCGACCCGACGAACATCACCCTGCAGACGCTGCCGCTGTGGCTGCTGTTCGTGTCGTCGGTGCTCGCCGCCGGGGCCAACTGCTTCGTGCAGGGTGCCACCGCCCGCATCATCCCGATCGCGATGGGCGCCTCGCTGCTGAGCGCCTCGGCGCTCTACCTGTTCAGCGGCGTTCTCGGCATGCCACGCCTCGCCGCCACCTTCATCGCCGCCACCATTCTCGGTGCGCTGAGCACGGTGGTGGCCGCACGGCTGCGCACCTCGCCCGCCGTGATCGCGGTGCCCGCGTTCTGCGGATCGCTGCTGCCCGGTATCGCCGTCTCGTCGGCGTTGCTCGAGTTCATGGCCGGCACACCGGGCGCCTCGCTGTCGTTCGTCGCCGCCGTACTGGTCGCGCTCGGCATCGGCGCGGGACTCGTGCTCGGCAACCTCATCGCCACTCCGGGCGCGCGCCGCTACCTGCGCCGCTCGAAGCGCGCCGAGGTGCACTCGGTCAACACCGACACCCGGTCGCTCGACGTGATCACGAGCCTCTGACCGTTCGCGGCGAGGCCTACGTCGCCGGTGCGACGGCCGGGGTGCGCAGCACCTTCTCGATCGCCTTGCCCTTCGCGAGCTCGTCGACGAGTTTGTCGAGATAGCGGATCTGCTGCATGAGCGGGTCGTCGATGTTCTCGACTCGGATGCCGCAGACGACGCCGGTGATCAGACCCGCGTTCGGATTCATGGGCGCCTCCGCGAAGAACCGCTCGAACGTCGTGCCCGCGGCGATGTGGCCACGCAGGGTGGCCTCGTCGAATCCGGTCAGCCAGAGGATCACCGTGTCGAGTTCGGACACCGTTCTGCCTTTGCGCTCCACCTTCGCCGCATACAGCGGATAGACGGCGGCGAACTCGGTGGTGAAGATCCTGGACACACAGTCAGCGTAGGCGCGTCGTTTTCGTGCTGCAATCGCACGCCGCATCCGAACCGAGCCGGAGGCCCCGCGAGCGCGGAGCCTCCGATTCGATTCGTCATCGACCTCGCTACCGACCGCCGACGCGGCGCGAACGAGCAACGAAGGTGATGCCGATGCCCGCGAGCAGCAGCAGCACACCGGCGAACAGCGGCGCCGCTCCGAGGCCGTAACCCGTTTCGGCGAGACGACCCGACGCGTCGAGCACCGTCACCTGCTGGAAGCCGACCAGTGTGTTCGTCGCGTCGAACACCGCGATGCGGTGCACGCCGGGGGCCGCGTCGGCCGGGATCATCACGGCGATACGCCCGCTCGCGTCGACCTGTGTCCAGGTCGAACCGAGCAGCACCGGCGTCGAGAACATCCACGCGGCGACCGCCGTGTTCGCGTGGCCGGCTCCGAGGTCGATGGTGACGACCGATCCGACCCGCACTTCGTCGTCGGAGACGGCGATGCCGCCCGCCCGCACCCCGTCGAGCGCGGTCGACGACTGCGCGGCCGGCCCACGGGGTGATGGTGCGACGGGCGTGGAATCCGCCGGCAGGGTCACGAGGGGAGACCCGGGTGCCGGGCGTCCGGGCGCCGGAGGTTCGGGTGAATCCGGAACCTGCGGGACGAGCGGTTCCGCGGGCGTTGCCGGTACGCCCGGGGACTCCGGAACGGTCGGGGTCTCCGGAACGGTCGGCGTCACCGGCAGCACGGGCGCCGGCTGCTGCGGGCTCTCGGGCACGGGAACCTCCGGCGAGGGAACCTCGGGCGTGGGTTCTCCGACCCGCCCCTTCACCGCGAGCAGCTTCGGCGCCGACTCGACGTACGTCGATCCGTCGTCGTAGGTCAGGCGTGCGATCACGGCTGCGCCGTCGAGGGCGGATGTCGCGGCGAACGTGTACTGCGCACCGTTCTCTCCGGCGACGGCGACCGGCGCGTCGTCCCCGGCCTTCTGCACGAGCCATTCGATACGGCTGAGCACGGATGCCGGGGAGACCGCGGCGCTCAGCGCGACCCGGTCGCCGACCGTGTACTCGTCTGCCGCACCACCGATGGTGACCTTCTGCGTGGCGGGAGCGCCGTGGTCGTCGACGTGGATCGTCACCGGCTTCGCGTCGACGGTGGCGCCGCTGGCTATAGCCAGCGTCGCGCGCACCTCGGCGCCGTCGAGCGCCTGCTCGGCGACGAGGGCGTGGGTCAGTCCCGCAGCTCCGGGAACGGGAGTGAACGACGACTGCCCCGGCAGTTTCCAGCTCCAGGCGACCGTGTCACCGTCGGCGAGCACCGGGTCGGCGACGAGTTCGAGGGCGATCGTGTTGCCCTGGTGGTAGTGCCCGGCCAGGCTGCTGAAGAACAACAGTTGCTCGCCGGGGGCAGCATCGGTCACGGTGAGTGGGGCGGATGCGGTGCCCCACGGGTGATCGAGCTCGGTGTTCACGACGTCGACGTAGAGCCGGCCACCGTCGAGATCCGCGGTCACCGGGAAGCTGACGGTCGGTCCGGTCTGTCCCTCGATCTCGGTGTAGGCGCCGTTCGCGTCGATCGCCCAGGTGTACGAGACATCGTCGCGCGCGGGGTAGACCTCGACGCTCGCCGTCGCGGTGTCGCCCGCGCGGTAGACGTTCTGCACACCGGAAAGCAGAATCTCGCTCGCCACGACGTTCGGAGCGAACGGCGCGGTCTGGCCGAGAACGGTGCCGTCTGCGGAGCGCAGCTGTACCGATGACTGGATGCCAGAGAGCACGTCTGCGGGCACGCGCCACGGCTGCTCCCCGGTGGGAACGAAGTACGAATCGATCCACGCCACGCTGGTGCGCGGGTTGCGCGTCATGAGGTGGAAGCTCTCCCCTTCGGCGAGGTCGCGCGAGTCGATGGCGAGCGTGACGTTGTCTCCCGTGCGGTATTCGGCCGCGATCGGTGCGAGCACGACGGGTTCGCCCGATCCGACGTCGGGGCCGGTAACCGAGATCGGGTAGTAGGCGGAGCTGGCTTTGGTGACGGCCCTGCCCGTCGCGGGGTCGATGCCTCGCACCTGCACCATGATCTCGGAGCCGTCGTACGAGGAGTCGAGAGGCCGAACGAGGTGCCCGGTGCTCGCCGCATCCCCGATGTCGGCGAGCAGGTAGGTCGTGGTCACCGGGGCTTTGCGGATGATCCAGCGGTACGTTTCTCCGGCGCCGAGGGTCGCATGGACCGCTCGCACGTCGAGGTTCGAGCCGCTGGTGTACGAAGCCGCGTGACCGCTGAGCCCGAATACGCCGCTGTCGGGTGTCGCAGTCACCGAGATCGACGCGGTCGGCGAGGTGGATGCCACGAAATCGTTGCTGACGACGGGGTTGTACCGCGCCGTGATGCCGCGCGTGCCGATGGGCAGGCTCGAGGTGGTCAGGGTCGCAGTGCCCGCATCGACGGCCGTGTGTCCGAGCGACACGTCGCCGTCGAAGAACTCGACCCAACCGGTCGCCTCCGCCGGGGTGATTGTCGCGGTGAGCTTCGCCGCATCGCCGACCACCAAAGCGGCCGGTGCCGCCAAGGTCGTGGTGGTCGCCGCGGCGGGCGCGACCGCTCCGACCACGAACGTGTACGGGGCGGTCGACGTGACGGCCGTTCCGGCGATGGTCGCGGTAGCGGTCACGGTGAACGTGTAGCTGCCTGGTTCGGTGAACGCCCAGTTGGCATGCATGTGGGTGCGTCCGATGGTGAATGCCGAGATACCTTCGTCGGTCGACCACATCCGGGTCGGAGCGCCGAACGCCCCGCCGCGCCACAGCTCCACGGACGCGCCGTCGGGCATGGCGATGTCGGTGAGGGTGAACGTGGTCTGGTCGCCGTCGACGCCGCCGACGGGCACCGACTCGGTGGAGAACCCCGGCCAGATCTGGGTGTAGCCGTTCTCATCGGACCTGGGCGACGACTCGCTCGCCAACCAGACGTCGGAGCCGGCGGGAGCGATGAAATCGAAGCCCGCGGGAATCGTCGTCTTCGACGAGTCACCCACGTTGAAGATCGTCGAGGCAGGGTCGAGCCGCTGGCCGAGCCCGCCGTCGACGTCGGCTTTGGTGCCGAGCTCGAGGACCGTGCCGTCGAGGAAGGTCGAGACGGCATCCGCGTGCACGTTCTGCAGTACGCGTTTGGTGATGGATGCGGGCGGCGCACCGGCTTCGGCGTTGGCGGCCGTCGCCGGGATGAAGAAGGTGGCGGCGAGCATCGCGACACCCGTGAGGGCGGCCGCGCTGCGAGTGCGCCAGTCTGATCTGGTCATGGGGATGGTCGGGCCTTTTCTTTTGGTCGGACGGGTATCAGATGGTTTTGCGACGTCGTTATTGAGAACGACTATCATTATTGATTGCGAGCCTAGCGCACCGTCGAATAGAAATTTGCGGCATCGGCGACACGGTTGTTGTAGTCGACGGAAGCGTTGTACGAGGCGATCGCGGCGATCCAGTGCTGCGGTTCGCTCAGCGGTCCGCCCGTCGCCGAGCAGAGGTACGCGGCGGCGGCGAGCGCCGCGTCGTCGATCTGCTGCGGGTCGGGGGTGCCGTCGCCGTTTCCGTCGACCGCGAATACGGCCCACGTCGAGGGGATGAACTGCATCGGCCCGACGGCACGGTCCCACCGCAGATCGCCGTCGCGTTCTCCCCCGTCGGTGTCGGGAATGGCCGCCACACCTCGCCCGTCGAGCGCGATGCCGACGATAGCGGGACGCGCGACACCGCCGCCGTCGAGCGAGCTTCCGGCGATCGTGCCGTGTTCGCTCTCCACGTGGCCGATCGCGGCCAAGGTGTTCCAGCCGAGCGCGCAGGCGGGGTTCTCCTCGGCCATACGCAATGCCGCGCCGGCGTAGGCGGCAAGTGCTCGTTCGGGGATACCGGAGCCGACGGCGGTGCGCGCGACCCACGCGGGGTCGGCGAGAAACTCGATAGAGCGCGCCGCGGTCGACGACGGAAGACCCGACGCGTCGGGTGTCGGAGTCGACGTGGACGCCGGTGCCGACGTCCGCGCGTCGACCGGCGGGGTGGCCGGCGGGGCTACCGGCGAACCGGGAGCGACCGTGAGCAACAGGGCCGCGGCGAGCGCTCCGAATCCGGCCAGCGCGCCGCCCACGACGAGGGCGACGGCGAGCGGGCGCGGAGGCGCGGTCGCGTTCGGCGACGTCCGGGGGCGGCTCTCCACGAGCATCCGCTCGAAATCATCACCGGTCATACGGCGGCCTCCGGCGATCCTGCAGATGCCCCACGCGTGAAGTAGCGAGCGAGCTGCCCGTGCCGGGGTGCGAATGCCCACGCGGCGAGAAATACCGCCGTGAGCACGAGGACGATCGTGCCGCCCACGGGGAAATCCCACGACCATGAGACGTACAGGCCGACGAGAGCCGACGCGCCACCGATTGCCGGCGCGACCGCCATCATGAGGCCGAGCCGGTCGGTAAGCAATCGGGCGGTGGCCGCCGGGGTGATCAGCAGGGCCAGCACGAGGATGTTGCCGATCGTCTGCACCGAGATCACGACCGCCAGGGTCACCAGCACGTAGAGCACGATGTCGAGCCAGAACACCCGCAGCCCCATGGCGCGCGCCATTTCGCGGTCGAGGGTGATAGCAACGAACTCCTTGTGCAGCACGAACGCGATGCCGAGGATGAGCGCGCCCGCGGCACCGACCACGTAGAGGTCTTCGTCGGGGATGCCGGTGATGGAACCGAACAAGAACTGCTGGAGCGATCCCGCGTATCCGGGTGCCTGCGAGATGATGACGATGCCGAGGGCGAATGCGGCGACGAAGAAGACCCCGATGATGGAGTCCTCTTTGAGCCGTCGGTTCTGGGAGAACACCGCGACGAGGACCGCCGTGAGCACGCCCGCGATCGTGCCGCCGACGATCAGATTGCCGGAGACGACGAAGGCGATGGCGAGTCCCGGGAAGACGGCATGGGCGACCGCGTCGCCGATGAAGGCCATGCCGCGGAGCACCACGTACGAACCGATCACGCCGCACACGATCGACGACATCACGGCGATGAGAAGCGCCTTCGGCAGAAACGACAGCTCGGGGTTGAGCAGGTCGGTGACGAAATCGACGAGTGACATCAGACGGCCTCGAGGATACGCAGGAGCGGGCTGTTCTCGCCGACACCGAACGTGTCCATCCAGAGCCTCGGGTCACGAAGTTCCTCCGGTGTGCCGACCGCGACGATCGATCGGTTGATCAATGCGAGGCGGTCGCAGCTGTAGATCGCGGCGGCGAGGTCGTGCGTCGTCATAAGCACCGCGCGGTTCTCGCGGGCGAGCGATAGGAACAGGTCGGAGAGCAGCTCCTGCGTGGGCATGTCGAGCCCGGTGAACGGTTCGTCGAGCAGCAGCACCGAGGGCTCGAGAGCGAGTGCGCGGGCGACGAGCACACGCTGGCGCTGCCCGCCCGACAACTCGCCGACGGGACGCTCGCGCAGGTCGTTCATCCGCACCCGGTCGAGGGCGTCGCCGACGGCCGTCCAGTCACCCTCCTTCGGCCGCCTGCCGAGTCCTTGCACGCCTGTCCTGCCGGTCATCACCACGTTCTCGACCGAGATGGGAAAGTCCCAGGCGAATTCGTGACGCTGCGGCACGTAGCCCAGTTGGCTGCGGCCCGGTCGTGCGGCATGTCCGTCGACGACCACTCGGCCCCTTCGCGGACGTAGGAGCCCCATGATCGACCGCAGCAGCGTGGTCTTTCCTGCGCCGTTCGGCCCGACCAGACCCACGAGCTCTCCCCGGTCTACGGAGAGACTGACTCCCGCGAGCGCGGGACGGCCGCCGAGGTGCACCGAGAGGTCGGTGACGTCGAGCACGCTCACGCGTCGGACCGGGCGGCGAGCGCGCGCTTCTTTGCACGTCCGGCACGTACGACGACGGTGGCGACAGCCGCTGCGAGAGCGATCACGACGACCGCGATCATGGCCGCGAGCACGGTGACGAGTCCGGGGTCGTCGGAGGGTTCGACGGCTTCCTCCGCCTCGACGGGATCGGCGGCGGCGACGACGGGTTCGAGGTGTGCGGCGAGAGCGTCGCCCGTGTTGGTGGAGTCTCCGACCGCGAACCGGATGACCCGGGTGTCTGACACGGTCGAGCCGTCGACGAGGTCGGCGCCGACGGTCGCTTCGACGAGATAGACGCCGGGCCGGGTGAAGACCCAGTTCGCGTGGGTGTGGGTGTTGACATCGACCCAGACGGGTTGCTCGTCGGTCTCGCGCGAATCCCAG
>Ga0247817_10000506_pt1 | contig 21463 bp, 21 predicted proteins | sample UWRJL212509R1_FD_178010 | JGI IMG/M metagenome (GOLD analysis project Ga0247817, IMG submission 178010) | Plant litter microbial communities from Arlington Agricultural Research Station in Wisconsin, United States - UWRJ-L212-509R-1 | ecosystem: Environmental > Terrestrial > Plant litter >...
GACGACCGGGGGTTCCGTCGTGGGCGGTGTAACTACCGGTGGAATGACCACTGGCGGTTCCGTCACGGGGGGCTCGGTCGGCGGCGTGCTCTCGCATGCCTCGTTCGTGAACTTGAAAGTCCACGACGTGGTTGCACCCTTGGGGATTGCGAAGTTGGGTTTAGGGGTCAACTCAACTGTAACTGAACCAACGCCGTCGACACGAGTGTCATTGGTGATGGTGTAGGTCAGCGCATAGGTATCCCTCGGGATGTCCAGGTAGTCCTTTTCGACACCACAGTTATCCGTAGCCCTGACGGGTTCGAAATCGGTGATGACGGTAGGCGGTTCAACCGGTGGCGTGCTGTCGCATGCCTCGTTGGTGAACTCGAAAGTCCACGACGTGGTTGCACCCTTGGGCATTTCGAAGTTGGTCTTGGCGGTTGCCTCGACCGTAACGGACCCAACGCCATCGACACGAGTGTCGTTGGTAATCTCGTAGGCTACCTCATCGGTGTCCTCCGGGACGTTCAGTGTGTCGTTCTTGACACCACACTTGTCCACGGCCGTGGCGGCTGCGAACGTGGTGATGACGGTCGGGCACAAGCTCGGGTCTGCTGCCTTGATGGGGTAGGTTACCGCACGAGTCTCCTCGCCACCAGGGAACAGCGATCCATCGTTCGCCTGGAAGATGACGGTGTTAGTGCCAACCGTCTGGCTGAGCACCTGTCCGTCAGCCAACCTGGCGTTGGTGAGCGTTGCTTCGACCGTGCTGGAGTCATAGCAGGTTTCAGCGGTCTTGACGGAAACCGTCGCGACTGCGTCTTCCTTTGTGAAGCTGCATTCGTACTCGGGCCAGGTGTCGGTCTGGTTCGTTTGCACGAACGAAACGGTCCAACCGGACTGAGTCTTCTGCAGCTCCGCTCCGTAGGGCAGCGTGATGATGCCGGCCATTACTTGCTCGAGCGTCAGTGGAATCGGCGTCTGTTCGACACCGAGAATCTTCCACCTCAGTCCGAGGTTGTTCTGGCCGTTGTAGCTAGCCCCGCCCGCGATGTTCTGGTCGACATACATGTTCACCTGAGAACCCGGAGGGGTAATCGTGGCGTTGATGTGGTCGCCGTTGGTCAACGGGCGGTTGTAGTTCGCGGAGATGTCGGTGCAGTTGACGGTCTGTGTCGGTGCCGCCGGGGGTACCGGCGGAACGACACAGTCGCCACTGACCACGACTGAACCCTGTTGGGTCACCAGGTCGCCCTTGCGGTGGTTCGTCCACTGCACCTTTACCTCGAGGGTGTAGGTGCCGGCGGTCGAGACGCTTTCGGATCCGGTGACGGTGGAGGTGTTCTTGACGGTCGCGTTCACGAGGGTCGGGCTGGTTGCCCGGCTCTGTGACACGATCGTCGCGGTCTCGTTGGGGTAGCCAGTGTCGCCACTAACGCTCCACGTGACGTCGTACTTGCCTGTCTCGGTGTTGCACTTTGCCTCGCCCTTTACGGACGGGACAGTTGCAGACGCCGATGTGGCGGGCGTAACTCCTGTTGCTGCCAGCGCTAGGGGCGCGGCTGCGAGGGTGGCCACGAGCATCAGAGGAATGAACCTCTTAATGCCCTTTTTCGGGTTTTTGATTTTCAAAGCGAATACCTACCGTTTTCTTGGGGCGGTGGATAACGTTAGCAATCTGCTAGGCGCTGTACTGCATGACTGTCTGAGCCGAATTATTGATGTACTTGCAAGTTCACATCAGATAGACGGAGCTTATAGCCAGTGGAAAATTATAGCACAAAATTGAAAAAAGGCAACTATTTTACTGAGATAAACCTGTTGGTTGAATGCAAACGAATAGTATTCCGACATCATATTCTCATTAATCAATACTTGACGACCTACCTACCTGGCAGAGTATAATACATACAGTCATGTGAGTACTTCCGTCCTGCGAGGGCATAAGGATTTTTACTTACAGGCTTATATATGAAGCCACCAAACGATGCTACGCACACCTTACGAAACGTAAAAGCGCCCCTGGTAATCGACACAATTCTATCGTGATATTTAGTAAAAAGGTCCTGCGGTTATACGGTTCGCACTACCCTCTCTAAATCACTCCTCCAAAACCCGTTGCTGATCAAACACTTTGTTCGGCTTTTTCGCGTTCCACATGCGAGATGGAATGCAGTTTAGTAAATACTTATAATTTTGGAGAATTAATATGAATCGTGTCAATGTAAATGAACAAGTAGCAATCACACAAATGGGCTTTAAAAAGAACCTCACCGCTTTTCCTCGCCGCATGGAATTTCGTGGAACTATGTACGACTTTTTGGACGCTGGGCTTCGTTGCCTTGTAACAACTGGTGGCCGTGTTGCGGAGATTATTACACTTACTGACGGTAATTCGCAGTTCCGTTTGCGAACTGACAACCATGGGGGTAATTGGACTTTGTTGAGTATTGTATCTTAAGTGGAAGGAAGACTGCTTTTGTAGCGCTCGTAAACGGCTTCGCTGCCGGGTTCGAATGGGGTAACCACCCTTTCTCACTCGAGCTGTAGATGTTTACTTTCACTACAAAAGCAGTTTTCCTCGCCCAGTCAAATTCAACTAAATAACACCGCAATTTCCTGCGGTGTTATTTAATACCATTATTGACTTATGTGTTTTTCCATGACATAATACAGGCTGTTTTGAACCTGGATCATCCATTTCAATTCAGCACGTTACAAACAGTCCATCTACGAGAGAGTGAGGCAGCAATGCCCAATTTTGTTGACACGAATGACTACGAGTCCATCCTGCAGTGCAAGAATCTTGAGATCGAGAAGATGAGGCATCAGATCGAGATGCTCAACCTCGACAAGGGAACGGTGCGTCTCGTCCAGCAGTTAAATGCAGAGGACGGCCAGACGCCCGAATCTCGTCGGTATCGAGCTCGCTTGGCGACGGGGGTAGCGACCATCGACCTGAACAGGATGCAGATCCAGGCCAAGATCGTCGACGTCGACAATGCCATCGAGGAGGTCATCGCTATCGCCTTGATGAACGAGGAGCGTCGTGTGAATCTGGAGGCTACCCGTCTCCTCGGGGGAATCTTCGGAGCTACCCTCGAAAAGGATCGCGAGTCCTCCCTGCTCGACATGTTCTCGTTCCTGGATCGAGACCCGCGTAGCGCCCCTGGTGGGTTCAACCCCTTCGCTGGCCCGCGCGGCTAGTTGTAACGCCAGGGTGGCCCTAACCGGCCACCCTGGTACTAACCCCCTATCGGACTGTTTGTAACAAATCAAAAATTATCCAGCATCGCAGTTACTCGCGGTGCTTTTTTATTGGTTTGATATACTACAAGCAATGAAACTGCTAGATATTATTGGTAATAAAGACGAGGCTATTGCATACGTAGAACGGCCGACCGTTAAAGTAGTCATCCAGAAGGGTGACGAGATTCTGATTCTCAACGACGGGCTGCTACCTGGCGGTGGTGTCGATGAGGGCGAAACGAATGAACAAGCAATAGCCCGCGAGCTACTCGAGGAGCTCGGAGCTACAGTAAGTGATATTCAAGAAATAGGTCAAGTAATCCAGTATCGTAACTTCCTGGGCAAGGAGTATAAGATATATGGCTACACCGCCAAATTTGAAAACTTTACGAATTCTACCTCACCTCAAGACGCAGGCGAAGCGACCTTCGTACACAAATGGACATCAAAAACCAACGCCCTTCAATACATCTCAGAATCAATCGAAAAACTCCAACACGCCAACCCCGAAATGAAAAACGACACCCTCCAAGGCGCCCTCTACAATCACATGACAACCCAATCACTACTGAACGCGCTGAAATAAAATAGCCATCTCATCCTACGAGAAACTTGCAGGATGAGGGCGAAGCTTCTGTTCGGTTCTTCGTACGACATCTGCAACCTGAGCGAGGTAAGGCGCTGAGGCCCTTGCCGAACCCAGCGTGAAGCCGTCTACGAATAACCGAACAGAAGCTTCGCTATTACTATTCAGCAAGTACCTTCGTAAGCACCAAATGGCGCCCCAGTAACTTATGCCCCTCCGCAATCAATATAATCGCCACAAACGCACCTAAGCTCACAAGAAGCATGTCTAACATAGAAATCGGGTGTACGTGAAGCATCTCTTGGAGTGGCCCGTACAGCGCAAACCATTGCAGCCCGATCGAGATAGCCAAGCCAACCCAGAATACGTGGTGCTTCACAAATATACGGGTAAATGCCGACTGGTACGTACTTCGTGCGTTAATAGCGTTCGCCCATTGAATAGCTACCAAAGCAACGAATACAATTGTCTGGGCGTAGGCTGCGCCGTGTGTGGCACTAAAGTATATGTACAACCCTAGCGCTATACCTGCCATTGAAAGTGCTACGAGTATCACGCGGCTAATCATGAACTTGTTTAAAATAGGAGCGTTTGGCTTCACAGGCTTCTGTCGCATGGCACTCTTGCCACCCGGTTCAAGCCCAAGCGGGATTACCATTGTCGTATCGGTCACAAGGTTGATCCAAAGAATTTGTACAGGCGCAAGTGGCGGCGGCATGCCGATAACTAAGGCACCAACCGATGTGATGACCTCACCGATATTAGTCGATAGCAGGTAGTACAGCATGCGACGAATGTTAGCAAAGACTATACGGCCCTCGCGCATCGCCCGAACGATACTGGCAAAGTTGTCATCAAGCAGGATAATATCACCGGCATCTTTAGCAATCTGCGAGCCGCTACCCATCGCAACGCCAACATGGGCATTGGTGAGAGCTGGCACGTCGTTCACGCCATCACCAGTCATAGCAGTGACTTCTTTTAGCTTAAGTACCTGTAGGATGCGGAACTTGTTTTCAGGAGTAACGCGCGAGAAAATACGGGCACGGTGCGCTTCAATAGCAAGTTCTTTATCTGTGAGCTCGCCCATCCGGCGGCTATCAAACACTTCGTCACGTGATTTAACCAAGCCAAGTTTTAATCCAATACTGTACGCAGTTTCGTAGTGGTCACCGGTGATCATACGCACTGATACACCAGCTTTTTGAGCCGTGGCAATTGCGTGGCGAGCAGCCGGACGGATGGTATCGGCGACGGCAATTAATCCAGCGAAGCTCAGATTAATTTTTGGATGTAATTCATGAAAGCCAGTAACAGGTGCTGGTAGTGGCGCGGTCGCCAAGGCAATCACTCGGTACCCTTGACCGGTTAATTTAGTAAGGGCTGTCTCGACCTCGGCCCGTTCGAGTTTTGTAAGATTGCTGCGGTCGATAACGTGCTCGGGAGCACCCTTAACGACGAGTTCATGTTCACCCTTGTGGTGCCATACGTTGCCGCTCATAGCGAAAGCTTGGTCGAACGGTAGCTTAACGATCGCTTCGCCCTTAAGTTTTACAGAGGCCTCGGCGGCACCGTAACTAATGAAGGCCACGTCAAGAGGGTCACTACTGTGTTTATTGTTGCTGTTGATAGTTTTGTGAATAACCGTCGGTAGGTGGTGACCGACCCACTCAGGTTGCCAGGTTTCTTGGACGGACAGTTTATTCTCGGTGAGGGTACCGGTTTTGTCGGTAGCGATAGTAGTAATAACGCCGATTGTTTCAATCGCACTCATGCTGCGTACTAAAGCTTTCTTGGCTGCCATGCGACGCATGCCAAGCACCAGGATGACCGAAATGGCGACTGGAAGACTTTCCGGCACGGCTGAAACTGAAACGGCAATCACGAAGCGAAGCGCCTCTGATAGTTCCATTCCCCTGCTGATTGCAAGAATAAAGGCAACAACGGCTACTGCAGCAACAACGGCAATAATATAGGCGATCAGTTTGTCGATCTTTTTTTGCACCGGGCTGGAAATTGCATCCGGCGAGCTACCTGCTAATTCGGCAATTTGGCCAAATTCAGTATTGTTGCCAGTATTAACCACAATCCCGACCGCCTGGCCGGACGTAATGAAAGAGCCTTGAAAGAGGATGTTCTTCTGTTCGTACACTTCTTTTTTCGATGTCAGTGTTTCGATATTCTTTGAAACTGGCACAGATTCACCCGTAAGTACCGCTTCGTCAGCCCGTAAGGAATCGGCTGAAATAACACGAATGTCGGCCGGAACCTTGTCGCCTTCATGTAATTCAACAATGTCACCAGGTACCAATAGGCTTGAATCGATCTCGATTGTTTCACCGCCTCGAATAACGGCTACTTTTTGGGCGTTATGCTTTTGTAGTGAACGCAAAATACGGTCGGTCGAGAACCGTTGTACGTAGTAGATGCCAGCACTTGTGAGCATGATAACTAAAATAATGATTGCATCGAAGTAGGCGTGGTGCGTAAGGCTGATAATGACGGCGAAGAAAAGCACTGCCATGAATACATTTGCGAAAGGCTCGACAATCTTTTTCCAAAGAGGTTCGCCCTTTAATTTAATTTCATTCGGTCCTAAGCGTTTTAAGCGTTCGCCAGCTTCGTGCCGGGAGATGCCGTCAAGGCTTGAGGATAGGTGTTTGTATGTGTCGTTAACGGATTGTTGGTAAAAAAGCATTAGTACTATTTTAGCATGACCGCCAAGCCCTTAACATAAGAAGAACCCTTCAATTTAGGGTTCTTCGTATTTAAATTTGATATAGCTACATGATTCGTACGAGCTTCAGAGTACCGTGCGCAGTACCGTTGCCCCATTCAATAACGTCCTTGACGGTTTTACCCACCAGACTGCTACCAAGTGGACTTTTCGCGGAAATGCGACCATCACTTGGGTTAGCTTCGATGCTCTCGACCAAGGTGTAACGGAATAGTTGCCCCTGTTGATCGATGAGATCGACGACTGACCCGACGGCAACCTTCATTCGAGCGCGACGCGATGGAATGAGTTTTGCCTGGGACAGAGTGTGTTGTTTTTCAAATAGTTCGGCTTCAATTGATTCAAGCCGGGCCAACCGTTCGATGCGTTCAAAACGATCGTCGTGGCCAGTTGTTTTGTCACTTTCGCGTAAACCTCTAATTACCGCCAATCGGTCATGTTCTAGTTGGGCGACGGATTTTCGAAGTTCTTTCATACCTTTCTTGCTGAGAAGTATGGTTGGTTTTGTTTCAGTTGGTTCTGTGGTGATGGTTGTGTTCATAAAGCTCACTTCCTCCTTTTATAACGATTTCTCGCATTTTTTGCTGTAGCTAGGCTACTGGTTGTAGTATGACAATGAAATCTGAGAAGACTCTTAAGTACATTGACTATTTTGTTGTAATTTTACCGTCAACCAGTGTGAATGTTCTGTCGGTTTTGCCGGCAATTTCTAAGTCGTGCGTCACAACGATTACTGTAGTATTTTGGTTCCTTGAAAGGTCGTGTAACAGGTCGAATACTTTCTTTCCCGTGGCTGAATCGAGGTTGCCAGTTGGTTCATCTGCCAGAATATATGCAGGGTCATTAGCAAGTGCCCGAGCAATACTGACGCGCTGTTGTTGGCCACCACTTAGGCGTGTCGGGCGTCGTTTTTGCTGTTCAGCGTCTAGCCCAACCGATTCAAGCAGCTTCGCAGCCCGGTCTTCGCGGCTGCTGCCCGGGTAGCCACCGAATTCCAAGGCGAGCATAACGTTTTCGATAGCCGTGAGGTTTGGAATTAGGTTGTACTGTTGAAAGACGAACCCAATTTTTTTACCTCGATATTTCGTTTGGGCGTGGCCACTGAGTTTTTCGATTGATGTTTCATCGACAGTAATGGTTCCTTCGCTTGGTGTGTCGAGTGCCCCTAGGATGCTCAGTAAGGTGCTCTTGCCGCTGCCTGACTTTCCAATAATGCTGACGAACTCGCCGGTTTGGACTGTGAGTGATACATCTTTTAAAGCGTGGACTGGGCCACCTGGGGTATTGAACGTTTTGGATACATTGGTAACTTGTAACATAGAGACTCCTATTCTGTCCTTAATACTTCGGCCGGTCGTACACGTGCGGTCAGCCAAGCTGGCACGGCGCTTCCGATGATAGCGATTAAGAAGGTTAAACCAAGGGCGGTTGCAAATACTTGTGGGGTAAGGCTCGCTGAAACTTGGGTGATGTTAGTATTGATCTGTTCAACTCCGCCAGCAAAGCCGCCTGGGCCTCCCATCATGCCGCGAGTTCCTGTACCGGTCGCAGCTGTTGTTGCACTGGTTGAGCTGCTTTGGCTACTGACAAGTGAAGTTGTCATCGGGCCGCTAACTGCGACACCAAGGCCAATACCAATAACAGTTCCGATAAGAGTGAGAGTCAGGCCTTCAATTGTGAATTGGCCAACTACTTTACCATCGGTTCCACCGACAGCTTTCATGACACCAATTTCACGGCGACGTTCTCGGACAACCATAACCATGGCAAGCAAAACAATTGCAGCTCCGGCAATGGCTGCGCCAATAACACCAGCCAGAGCAAGTGACGAGATGCTCTCAAGTGACTCAACACTTGCTGCGGCGGTTTCTGATTCGCTTGTGATGTCTGCGTCGTCACCGAGTGAAGTTTCTAAGCTGCTAACTGCGGCTGCTACGTTATCGCTGCTGTCTACTGTGGCGATAACCGTGTTTACGACATCGGCTTGTTCGGTTAAGGTTTGTAGGGTTGTAAGGGGCATAATGATGCCACTATCTTGGAACGCATTATCAGTTGTGTAGATACCGCCGACCGTAACGGTTGAACCGTAGGCCGTGAAAGTATCACCAACTTCTAAACTGTTCTTTGTTGCAAGGGTTGATCCAACTAGGGCAACTAGACCATTACTACTGGCATCAATGGTTTTGCCACTGGTGATGTTTAAGTCGCTTCCGTTAGTTGAAACTGAGTTGATGTCGTTCGTACCTGTAACAGTAATACGAGGGGTCGGTGCTGGACGATCAGTATCTTCGGTAGTTGCAGTTCCTGTTCCTTCGGTAGCGCTGGATGTTCCTGAAGATTCGAACCGCATTTGTCGTTGGCCAAATGCGCCAAGTTCTTGTGACGATTCTAGCTCGGTGTCGTCGGTACCTAATTGGTCGGTCAATGTAAGGGTCGTTGACGAGACGTTAGCTGTGCTCTTAATTGTTGCGAGCTGTGCGGCGGTTAATGGGTCTCCCCCGCCCATACCTCCCATGACTCCGGCTGGTCGAATAGTAATATTCGTACCTGCGGTAGCTTTAACTTCGTTTATTTTTGCCTGAACGCTACTGCGGGCGACGAGCATGCTCAAAATCAGTGCAATGCTGATGGCGAACATCAATACGATGGCCCCTGATCTTAGCGGACTACGGAGGGCATTTTTAACACCTCGAGTCAGTACATTCATTTAGTGACTCCTTGTTTTAATTGTTATAACAAGGTGAACTGTACGCTGAAATTATGAGATTACGCTTGAGGGTTCCTGATAATTGGCAGATAAAAAGTGAAAGTTGTACCGTCTTCGTCGCTGCTGACTTGTAGGTCACCGTGGTGGACGTCAATAATTTTTTTAGCAATCGAAAGGCCGAGGCCGTATCCGTTTTGGCTGCCGTTGGTTCGAGAAGAGTCAAGGCGATAAAACCTGTCGAATATTTTGGTTAATTTATCTTCAGGGATAGCCTCGCCGGTATTGTGAATCTCAAACCCAACCATGAGGCGTTTGACGAATACACGGATGCTGATTTTAGAATCTTTAGGGCTGTATTTCAAAGCATTATCAATCAGGATGCCAATAAGCTCACTAATAGCCGGTTCATTCGCGCTTACGACTGCTTTTTTGCGGGAAGTAATATCGAAGCGCTTGCTTTCTGTCTTGTAGAGTTTCATCTTTTCGTTAACCAGCTGAACGATATCCACAGGTTCGCGTTCGAGTTTATTGAAATCAAGTCGAGATAATTGCAGAAGCATCTGTGTCAGGCCGATGAGTTTATTTACTTCTTCAAGGTTGCTTTCGAGCAATTCTCGCGACTCAACTTCACTTAAATGGCTGTCGCGCAGATTCACTTCAAGTTCAGCCTTCATAGCCGCGAGAGGTGTGCGTAGCTCGTGGCTAGCGTCGCTCGTAAATCGACTTTGAGCTTCGTGCGCCTCTTCAATCGGTCGTAAGGTTCGGCGCGCCAGGAAGTAGCTTCCTAGGCCGCCGGCAACCAAAATGACAATATTGATATAGAACAAAGACATGATCATCTGCCCAGCTGCTTCGCTGGCTTGAACCGACAAAGGACTGTTGGGTCCGTATGAAAATCGCGAGGAATTATCCTGGTACAACATAGGGTACGAGGAATTTTCCATTAGGCTATGTTGAAGATTTTCCAGCCGAAAGCTGATTTCACGAAAGTTGAGTTGGTAGATAACAATACTAAAAGTAATGCTAATTGTTAACAGGATAGCGAGATACCAGGCAGTTAGTTTCAGGGTTGCAGATTGAAACATTTGCATAGTAGTTTAGGCTTCGAGTTTGTATCCAAACCCACGAACGGTGTGGATGAGTGGTTTATTAAACGGCACATCAATTTTGGCACGTAGGTATTTGACATATACTTCAACAGTATTTGGTAGTACATCGGCATCGTAATCCCAGACGTGGCTGATGATTACATCTTTACTGATTGGTCGGTTTTGGTTACGAAGTAAGTATTCAAGAAGGGCAAATTCCTTACTTGTTAATTGAATAGTCTTACCACCCCTTTGAACGGTGTAGGTTACGGTGTCCATAGTCAGGTCACCGGCGCTCAGAATGTCGGACTGTTGTTCAGTTGGACGTCGCAACAAGGCGCGTACTCGAGCAAGCAGTTCTTCAAGCGCAAATGGCTTAATTAGGTAATCGTCAGCACCGGCGTCAAGGCCAGCGGTTCGTTCTTTGACACTATCAAGTGCACTTAGGAATAGTACAGGTGTGTGGATTTTGGCATCACGCATTGCTTTTACAATGCCAATACCGTCATATTCACCTGGGAGCATTCGGTCAATGATGGCGATGTCGTAGGGTTCGGTCGTAGCCATAGCGTGACCCTCATCTCCATCATATGCGACGTCCACGGCATAGGTTTCTTGTTCTAAGGCCTTCGCGAGGGCCCTAGCAATTTTGTGTTCGTCTTCAACAATTAATACTCTCATACCCTTATTATACAGTGACAGGGCTTAAAGATGCCTGAACTACTGTTTATTCTATGCGTAGTTTTCGCTCCAAGCCTGCATGTCGCGCAAGATTGGGGTTAGTTCTTTGCCTTTTTTGGTAAGACGGTACTCACATCGACTCTTCTCGGGGGCGGTGATTTTCTCGATAATACCTTCAGCTTCTAGGCTATCAAGGCGAGACGACAATGTACGGGGGTTGATGCCCTCTACTAGGTCTTGAATCTGGCAAAAACGAACTGTCTCTTCGTTCACGAAAAAGCGCAATAATTGTGGAGTCCATTTGTCTCCGAGAATTTTGGTGGCCGCTTTTACGCAACCGATGGTTTGAGTCGTTGTCATATATACTTACACTATACAATATCTAGCGAAATAAGTCTATTTTTTGATCAATCCGGCGTCATTATGTGACCGAATGTGGCTCATGCTGTATTCCCAAGAAGCGTCCGTCTTCTTGTGAGGGTTGAATATGTACTGAGGGTCAAAGATTTCTTTGGTTTGTTTAAAGATTTCGTACATGTCTTGGCCAAATACAGCCGGAAGCCATGGGCCACGAACCATACCGTCGTTATGCTCGCCGGCCATAGTGCCGCCGTACTTCAATACAATTGGAATGAGCTCGCGCATAACAGGCTCGAGTTTTGCTTGGTCTTTTGCGCCAGCGATGTCCATAAGAGGGATGACATGGAAATTTCCATCACCAAAGTGACCTTGAATCGTTGCGGGAAGCTTGTATTTTCGAATCACTTTACGCAGTTGCGGAACGAATTCGGGTAAATGGCGCGGCGGAACGGCCATATCATCAATAAACGGCGATGCGTAGCGACCATGAACTTGGTTTTGTAATAGCGAAAGTGCCGCACGGCGAATTTTCCAAAAAGGTGCACTCGCGCCTTCGTCGGCTTGAACGTCCATCTTTAGTTTGAATGATTTCAAGTCATCGTGAAGAATTGAGATTTTATCTAACACTTCTCCCCTAGTTTGGCCGTCGAACTCAATCATCAAAAACATACTTGGAATATGACCCTTAAACTGGGCGACTGATTTTAGTAAAATACTTTGCTGGCGAAGGTATTCTTTTGTACCAAGTTGTTTTCGGAAGGTGTTGAAATAGCGCAATCCCAGGTTGAAAGTGATGTTGTCGAAGCCTTCGAATGTCGCCGGTTCGTGGTGCATAACGGTTGCAATTACATCACCTAGGTTTTTGATCGATGGCAGGTACACCAGAAGTAGGCCAGAATGCGGCGCCTTTGGAACGGCTTCCATAGTGATGTCAGTAATAATACCTAATGTTCCTTGGCTACCGCTAATAAGTCGAGTCATGTCAAAAATGCCGGTATCGCGGTCCCAGACGCTCCATAGGTTATAGCCCATCGAGTTCTTGTTGACGTGCGGCCGAGCGTTTTTGACACGGTCGTAGTGTTTCTCAATAAGCTCATAGGTTTGACGATAGAGACTGGCTTCGTACGTATCTTCTTTTAGCTTAAGAGCTAACTGTTTGCGGTTTAAAGGCTTGACGACATATTCATTGCCATCACCGAAAACTACCTTAAGCTCACGCACCCAGCGCTCGGTATTTCCGTATTGTAGTGACCGTTCGCCACCAGAGTTATTGCCAACCATGCCGCCGATAGTATTAATAGCCCGGCTGGCAGGTACACAGCCTAGGTGGAGGTTCTGATCATATAGCAGCGGGTCGATGTCGCGCATATAAACACCTGGTTGAGTATTCAGAAGTGTACCTTTTAACGAGCCGATCTTATTAAAGTGCGTGGTCATATCAAGCACGATCGAGCTACCAATTGAACCACCGGACATGCAAGTGCCAGCGCTGCGCGGGGTTATCGCAAGTTTAGGATAGGCTGCTTTGTTTTTAAGGATAAAGCGCACAAGTTTTTCGATATCGGTGCTATCGACAGGGCTTACAACAGCTTCAGGGATCAGCTCGTAGACACTGGCGTCGCGGCTTGCTGCTTGGCGTGTTGCAGGCTCGGTACTAATTTCACCTTTAATAAGTTTCCGGAGTTTCGGAATAATATCATCCATATGGCTCTACTATACGTGAGGCATAAGCAGAATGCTATAACCCATTCCCTCACTCCCGTTAGCTCGGATGACCAAAAGCATGTATAATACGGCCTATGAGTACTAAAATTGAAATCGATACCCGTACATTTGTTCGTTTTTGGCTTGTCATTTTTGGCATCGCCCTTGTAGCATTTCTATTATATAAAGCGCAAGTTGCCTTAATTATATTGGGAGTTTCTATTTTCTTGGCGCTTGCCTTGAACGGTCCAGTTTCCCGCATTTCTCGACGCCTTCCCGGCCGAAGCCGTGTTGGCGCAACTGCTATCGCCTACGTCATGGTAGTTACCGTTATTAGTGCAGTCGTCTTATTGCTTATCCCACCTATCGTCCAGCAAACTGCCGGTTTCGTACAAAGCGCTCCCGGCCTGGTTGATTCGGCTACTTCGCAGTGGAAGGGTTTGAACGACCTTGTTGATCAATACCATCTACAACCTCAAGTCGATGGTGCTGTAGAGTCAATCAAAAACAGCGCTGCTAGCTGGGCAAGTAATGTTGGCCAAGGCGTCGTAACAGGCATCGGTTCTATATTTAGCTTCTTTGCCGCGCTTATCTTGGTATTAGTACTTACCTTCCTGATGCTTATTGAAGGTCCAGAATGGATTAACCGCGTCTGGAAACTGTACCGCGATAAAGAAAGAATGGAAAAGCACAAACGCGTAGCTGGTAAGATGTACACCGTTGTAACGGGTTACGTCGTTGGTCAGCTCACGGTATCGACTATCGGTGGTACAATTGCCGGTTTGGCAGTGTTCATACTAAGCTTCATCTTCCCTAGCGTCGAAGCTGGCCTGGCTATTCCAACCGCCGCGATTACCTTCTTGCTCTCACTCATCCCTATGTTTGGTGCAACTATCGGTGGGGCAATTATTACCTTGCTCCTCGCACTTAATAGTGTTCCGGCTGCAATTACCTACGTTATCTTCTTTATTGTTTACCAGCAAATCGAGAATAACTTCGTTTCACCACACATTCAATCGAAGCGAATTAACTTATCTGCGCTGATGATTTTGGCGGCGGTAACGGTTGGTTTGTACATGTTCGGAATTGTTGGTGGTATTATTGCCATTCCTATTGCCGGCAGTGCTCGCATCTTGATTGATGAATATCTTGCGAGTCGTCATAAAGCAGAGGCTAAAAAGCCAGCTGTAGTGTTAACGACTAAGAAGTAGTTGTATATTCCCAAATTGGGCCAGAAGCGGTATCACGAACAGTGATGCCGCTTTTTTCTAGCTCGCTGCGTAGTTCGTCAGACTTTGTGTAGTCTTTTTGCTCGCGCGCGCGAGTACGTTCAATAATGATACGCTTCTCGTCGTCAGTAACGTCTGGTGTGGTTTTAAGCAGGTCGAGGCCGAGTAGTTCATCGATGGTTTCAAGGAAGCTTACAAGAGCGTGCTGATGCAGTGTAGTAAGCTTGCTGCTTAGAACAGTATCAAAGGCATCATCGATGATAGCAAGTGCTTCTGGAGTGTTTAGATCGTCGGAAATAGCATCAACCACCTGTTTGGATGCAGCGTATAGCGAGACTGTCTTACTGTCATCTTCAGTAGCGCCATCTTCTTTGATAGTGTCGTGAATTTGATGACGAAGCGCCGCAATGTTGCGCCAGTTGCGACGACGGTTCGCAGCGCCTGTTAAATTCTCGAAGGTGAAATTACCTTCGGTACGATAATGACTTTGCAATACAAATAAGCGCAGATCTAATGGCGAATAGCCCTTCTCTTCTAGGTCGCTCAGTGTGTAGCCGTTTCCTAGTGACTTGCTAATTTTTGTACCATCAACCTTAAGGTGATTGTTGTGAAGCCAGAAATTTGAGAATATTTTACCAGTTGCAGCCTCGGATTGTGCAATCTCGTTAGTGTGGTGCACGGGAATGTGGTCAATTCCGCCGGTATGAATATCAATAGTCTCACCTAGCAAACTCATAGCCATGGCCGAACATTCGAGATGCCAGCCAGGAAAGCCCATCTTGGCAGGCTTCTCTAGCAAGTCCGTCGGTGTTTCCCATTCCATATCCCGTGCTTCGTCTTTTGGCGAGAATTTCCATAGTGCGAAGTCGCTAGGGTGGTGCTTTTCGGGATTAAATTCTACTCGTGCTCCAGCTTTTTGAGCTTCTAAATCGAGGCCTGCAAAGTCAGCATAGGTTGGGAACTTGAGGGTGTCAAAATAAATACCATCATCAATTTGGTACGTAAAGCCTTTTTCTTTTAGGATGCGGATAAGTTCTAATTGCTGAGGAATATAGTCAGTTGCATGTGGCATGTGGGTTGGAGCGATTAAGTTCAGCGCTTTCATTCCTTCTTTAAAATCATCAGCGTAGAATTTTGCAACTTCCCAAGCGGTTTTGCCTTCGCGTTTAGCGCCTTTTTCAAGCTTATCTTCACCGTCGTCGGCGTCGCTGACAAGGTGGCCAACATCAGTGATGTTCATGACGCGGGTAACTTCGTTACCATTTGCCTGCAATACACGAACTAACGTATCCCAATAAATATACGCAGTCCAGTTCCCCACTGTTAAGTAGTTATAAACGGTCGGGCCGCACGTATAAAGACGGACGTAGCCTGGTTCGATGGGTGTAAATGGATCAACTGTTTTAGTCAGTTGGTTATGAAACTGAAGACTCATAATCGATAAGCGCCTTATCTGCAGCATTAACTAATTCTGACATAAGTGTGTCATAGTTTTCGTAGATTTTAAAGCCAGAAGCGTATTCGTGGCCTCCGCCGCCAAAGAAACCGGCAACAGTGTTGCCAATTGGTATGTTGGCACGGATCTTGCCGGTAATTTTACCGTCAGGATAGGTTTTAAGGGCGATGGCGATCTGCACGGTATCAACCAAGCGCATTTCATCAAGTACTAGGACGCTCGGGTTGTAGCGGTCGCTGAATTCTTCAATCTCAGCCCATGGAATGTGAACGGTAGCGAGTTTACCATCAAGGAAGTATTCGACTCGTTCGATTAAACGGCCTTTGTATGCCAAAATATCGGCCGGCTTCTTCATGTACTCGCGGCGTCGACCTTCGATAACTGAAGGGACAGCTCCGAGGGCAACTAATTCAGCAGCAACCCGGTAACTTTCGGCGCTGGTATTTTGAGTAGTCAGGCCAAGGCTATCGGCTTGAATGGAAATGAACATAACTTCGGCAGCCTGTGGGTTAATTGTCCAGCCAGCTTCGATGGCCATGTTGTAGATAATCTCACCTGTTGCAACGGCGGTTGGAATAATGAGTTTTGTGGTGTCGAATGGCAAGTCGCCGTCTTCGCTTTGGTGGTGGTCAAGAATAACCGTTGGGTGCGATTCAAAGAAGTGGCGAACGCCAGGAGTTTTGAGCGCCTTGACTAGAAGTGCTTGGCTTGAGGTATCGACGATGATCGCCATGTCAGCCTTTTTAGGCCAATCTTTCACTACCCTGTCCCAACCTTGTATATATTGCATATATTTCGGGATATCAATCGCACAGTACAGCGTTACGTCTTTGCCGGCATCGGATAATAACTCTTCTAACGCCAAAGAGCTCCCAAGGCTATCGCCATCAGGGTTTTCGGCTTGGACTACGACAATATGTTGCGCATCTTTTATGAGTTCGAGGACAGAGGTAAACATTAGGTCTTATTTTACCACATCAACAGTAGTATGGATGCCTGACGTTGACCATTTATTGTATTTATGCTATAAAAAGCAATACAGATCTCTGCGATTTGTGTGAACTTTGACCTCTCGAACTCTTCGAACCCAACAGATGGAGAATGCCGTGCAAACTACCAAACAGGCTACCGTGCCTAAACAGGATGTACTACTCGACCACCCGCCTAGCGAAAAAAAGTTGGTGCTGAAGCAACGCATCGTCGACACCTTCAACGTGGCGCTGGTGCTCATCGGCGCTCTGTTGATCCTAGTCTTCGTCGTGCAAAGCGTCGACGCGAGCTTCTTTCGCGCGTCGACTATCGTTCCGTGGAGTTTCTTCGCCCCGGCAATTCTCGTCATCAGTGTCGGTTTGTGGGGCGGAATTGCCTACAGCAACAAGTGCTCGAAAGAGCGTCGCTTCTTGTATCAAGAGCTTCAGAAGGGAGTAATCGAAGGACAAATTTTTGATGACGAGACCAAGTACGCTCACGTAGTGCGAGTTTTCGTTAAGGGCGAGAACCGCATGGGCGAAACCAGGCACCAAATCGTTGCCATCAGCGCCAAACAGTGGCGCGCTCGCAAGTATTTTATCGGTCAACAGCTCAAACTCTAGCAGAGGTCAGCGGAACAGTTCCGCGATAGCCCCGCTCCTCCTACGGAAACGTAGTTGAGGTGCGGGGCTCTTAAATTTGAACACGTTTTATAAAAATGGTATAGTATAGCAACTCTTAGCCCTCTATTCGAAGAAAGGAAGTGGCGAGATGTTCGTTGTTAATATAAAGCGCTTTAACACCTTGGTTGGGCTAACGGCTGGATGGTTTATCCTGTTCGCGTACTTGCTTTTCGGTGTGCTTTTTTGGATGGCAGTCCTCGCGCTTCGGTTGATTAAGCCAATTGCGAGTGTCCTGTACTGGCAGATGTCCGAAAACCTCGAGGAGAAAGTCCGCATCGTGTGGCCTCTCGAACTGTTTGGTTTTTTGATCGTCTGCTTGGTAGCTCTGTGGTACTGTTCGATTAGGCTACTGCTGGATTACGAAGACCGAAAGCTGCTGCTTGACGGCATGAACCGCGTCATTGACGAGATTTCATCGCTATCGGTGCCAGGCGGTTTCGTCAGCTACACCTTTCGAGGCGGCTACGGTTCGGCGACGACCGAAATCGCCTCCTTAGGTGGCCACGACTACAAGTTGAAATCCACCCGCAGAGACACAGCCGGTGTGCCGACTACGGAAACTACCGTTTTCAGAGCCACCAGCAGCTTCTTCGCATCCGACAAAGGCTCGTCGGAAGCTGTGATGAACACCGTTTTTGGCAGTTTGCTGATTCAAAAGCAATACGGTGTGCAAAGCATAAAGGCAGAAAGCAGCTTGTAACAATGTAGTTCTTTTTAAGAGCTAGACCCCCGTCCCCTCTTCTACAATGGCGTAGTTGAGGGGGCGGGTTTTTTATTTGTCGCAGTCTGCGTACATTGACTTTTCATTGCGTTTATGCTATAATCTAACCACGAATCAATTGTGGTTTGTGAGGTCTTTGAAAATCTGTCCAATTCTACGAATGGAGCACTAATGATTACTGCCCTTGATCCCAAGCTTGTCACCTACGTCCTGCCCGAAGAGCTTCCGCTCGACGAGGCCGTGATGACTCGGCGCATGAAGCGAGTATTATTCCTGTGCGTCGTTTCGGCGTGGGTGGGTATCTTCCTTGTCCTGCGTTATGACGCCTACGCTGTTCTCTACTTCCTTTTGGGAGATGACAGGTTCGAACCTCAGCTAGGTTCGGGTGCTGTCGGCCTGCTTGCTATCGCAGTCGCGATCTTTCTGTTCTACTCCAAGGATAAGTACAGGCAGAAACTGCTACACTTCTACCAAGAAGTGCCGCAGGGCAAGGTGCTCAGCCGCGACATATCGAATGGCAATTACACCGTCCTCATTGAGGGCAACAACCGCTTGAACAAGCCGCGTACCTACACGGTATCGGTGAACGCCGGCGATTGGTACGACGGTGTCTACGCCAAAGATAAGTACGTTCAAATTCCGAAGACCTCGACGGATTAATCCCGTCCTAGCCCCGTCCCTCCCCTGCAGTAATGCAGCTGAGGGCCGGGGCTCTTTCATACCCGAAAATATTAATTAAAAGTTGCGTCGGCCTTCAAGGGCATGCCCTAAAGTAATTTGGTCAGCGTATTCGAGGTCAACACCAACTGGGATTCCACGAGCCAAGCGGCTCATTTTTACGTCCATGCCGGCGTCGCGAATGTGCTTTTGTAAGAACAAGGCAGTAGACTCGCCTTCTACGCTGGCATTAGTAGCGATAATAAGTTCAGCAACTTCATCTTCTCGAATTCTTTTCAGTAATTCAGGAATATGTAGCTGCTCTGGGCCAATGCCGTCAATTGGGCTCATTGCGCCACCTAAAACATGATACGTGCCTTTAAACAGGCCCGTACGTTCAAGAGAGACGATGTCTAACGGTTCTTCAACCACAGCGATAAGCTTTTTGTCACGGTCGCTATCAGTATATAAAGCCGAGACTTCTTCGTCGGCATCAATTAAGGCGAAGGTGATTGGACAGGTCTTCACAAGGGCATGAATATCGTGCACGGCAGTAGCTAAACTGTCGTTAATACGCTGGTCGGCGCGCAACAAATAATACGCATAGCGTTCGGCGGTACGTTGGCCTACTCCAGGCAAACGTCCTAATTCGTCAATCAGCTTTTCGAGTGCTACCGGTAGCAAGCGTGGCACGGAATTATAGTCCTAGGTTGCCAAGGCTTCCCATGAGTGGCTTCATTTTTTCAGCAGCAACTTCTTGGGCTTTAGCCAGTCCATCACGAACGGCAATTTCGATCCAGTGTTCAAGCTCGGCGATGTCATCAAGGTCGACTTGCTTTGGGTCGATGTTAATTTTCTTGATTTTAAGTTCACCGGTAATTTGTACTACTACAGCACCATCACCAGCTTCAACTTCAATAATTTCTTTTTTCAAATCACTTTGTGCTTTACGCAACTTGTTCAACATTTTCACTTGGTCAAAAGCCATGGTCTATTCTCCGTCTCAAACTTTTATTATAAACTTCTCTTTAAATTATACGTTAATTGGTGGTCTTTTTATAGATGTACAATCGGTCGGCATCTTTGCTGTGGCCATTTGTAATAATTCGGTCAATCTTGTAACCCTCAAACGACTGGCGGGCGTCGCGCGTCACAACAAAACTACTACCCGTTGGCGTGGTGACGATTGAAATATCATCACGGTATTGGGCGACCGCACTATAGAAGTCGCGCTGGGTATCTGAAACAACTAGTTCCTTTGTGTCATTTGGTAGTAATGCGATGTCCTTATTGAACAAGGCAACTTGTTGGGCGCTGTAGTGGTAGCCATACACGTATCGGGCGAGGCCAGATACACTCAAGGCAAATACAAGAATAACAATCGGGATAAGCCCCGTAATGCGCGCATATGGGTTGAGTGGAAAGAGACGATACCAATAGCCAATGAGGCTTGTTAAACCAGCGGCCAGCATTAACATTGATGGGACGAATGTAACACTCGTAAACGCTGGGTTTAGTAGCAGCACAGGTGACAAACAGATAATCCAGATAATAACTAGGTAGCTACGCGTCGTTTCGCGGGTGCGGATCATTCGGTAAAGGCCGAGTGTAATTAAGATTACCGAACCAAGCCCGAAGACTGGGGTCATGAGGGTGCTCGTACCAAGCTCCCAGAATAAGAAGTATTGCCTCAATACGATCATTGCATTTTCCATAAGGTCTGGTGGCCAGACTTCGGGAACACCAACAAGCGTTAAGCCAAGTTGTGGGTTGATGATAATACCGTATATGAGCGGTGTGATGACTGCGAAGAATAGTATCGATACGACGACAAGGCGTGGTTTCGAAAGTTTACGAACAGCATTTCTTAAATGCGGGTGAAGTATTATGGCAAGCCCAATTGCCGCTAATGGGTAGATGCTGAGCGGTGTGTAGAGGCTGAGTCCGGCAGAAATTGCGAAAAGAATCTTCCATAAAAACCTGAATTTCTTGCCACGAGTAATTTGCGTTCCAAGCAATAGTAAGACAACGGGCCAGAATACATACAAAATACCAGGAGCTCCCTGTTGGGCGATATACAAGAATTGGCCAGTGGTTATTGCAATAAGTGACGCCAATACAGCGATATTTGGCTTAAACCAGCGTCGAAGCAACAGGATGAAGCCGATAGCTGATAGCAACGCCAGTATAAGTGAGGGCAATTTAATGGTGAAAATAGTAACACCCAAAATGCTAAATATGAATGATTGCAACGCGTAGTAAGGCAAATTAGGTATCGCTAAAGTGGCCGGGTCGCTAAACGACAAAGAGGCGCTCCGTACGACCGAAGTCATTTCGGCGGCAGATAAGCTCCCTGGAAGATACAGACCAACGAACACAAGCAAACCGGCAAGAAGCAAGCCGACTAAGGTATATCCGAGGATATAGCGCCAGCGATAGAGGAAGTATTTTGAAAAATCAAGTGTAGCCATGAGTCTTATTGATTATACCATGACAAGGAGGTCAGCCGGGCGAGTTATTGTTTCCACAAGAGCATGCTTTGTGGCTGTTCGCCTACTCGCCGTGCTTCTTATCCAACGACATAAATCGCAATCGCTCTGGGTGGAAGTAAAGCTCAACCTTACCAGTTGGTCCGTTACGGTGCTTAGCGATAA
>Ga0247817_10000507_pt1 | contig 21456 bp, 25 predicted proteins | sample UWRJL212509R1_FD_178010 | JGI IMG/M metagenome (GOLD analysis project Ga0247817, IMG submission 178010) | Plant litter microbial communities from Arlington Agricultural Research Station in Wisconsin, United States - UWRJ-L212-509R-1 | ecosystem: Environmental > Terrestrial > Plant litter >...
AGCTTCTTTCCAGATAATCAAGTCGTTGAACGTAATAACAAAGGTACAGGCAATTTCATCTTCTTCCTTGATGATAAAATGACGGTTCTCTTCGATTTCTTTTTCGATTAAGGCTCGTTCAAAGCCTCGCCAGCTTTTATTGTTTACTGTTTTTTGATAGGAGGTCGCCTGCTCATAAATTCCGAATACTGCGTCGATATCCTGAAGCGTTGTTTTAGAAATTTCCATTTATGCTAATTGTGTTATTCATTTTAACCCAACCGAAGTAGGTTGAGGTTAAGCAAATTTACTTCTATTTTTTCGGAATAAGATTTTTGATTTTCAGAATGTCTTATTTTTGAAAAAAGAGAGAAGTTTAATTGTTAAAATTATCCAAAAATTATTTTATATTTGGAGCGATAAATAAAATTAATGGATTTACCAACCTACTCACCAGGCTTACATAAACTGGTTACACTACATGTCGATGAAACTCAAAAATTAACGAATAGTGGTGGGTTTGTTGCTATAACCAATTCAATTTTAGAAACCTACAGTTTGGAAAAAGTGGGCGTTATTGTTCATGATTTTGACAATGAAAGTTTTACGATTTCATTTTGTCTGAAAGAATCTCATATCTGTATCCATACCTGGCCAGAATACAATCAGCTTACATTAGATGTTTATTTATGTAATTATCAGCAGGATAATTCAGAAAAAGTACGACAGGTCGTAGCAGATTATATTGCTTATTTTGAAGGAACAATTATAAAGGATTTTGAAATTAATAGATAGTCTATGAAAGTTCCTTGTTACAATTGTAATACCGTTACGGAGTTAGAAGTAAATTTTGATGTAGTAAACTTTGTTTGCCCAAAGTGCTCCAGTATATACATAGCAGATAAAAATGGAGAACTTCGATTAAGATCGAAGTTTAAACCAACTCCTCCTGATTTCGCACTAAAAGTTGGAGATAAAGGAATTTTACAAGGAGAAGAATGTACTGTGACAGGTATGGTGGTAAAAAAAATACAGCCATCGTATTACTGGAAGGAATACATTTTAGAAACGGCGAATAAAAAATACATCTATTTGTCTGAATCAAAAGGACATTGGATGATTCTAAAAGAAATAGAAGATCAGTATAAAGTATCAGATTATCCAAGAACGATTGATTATGAAGGTGATTACTTTGATCTTTATGAGTATGCTGATTCAACAGTACATACAGCAAGTGGTTTTTTTGATTATTCATTAGAAAAAACCAGATTTAATACTGTTGAATATATTGCGCCGCCCCGTATCATTTCTATAGAAAAATCGAATAATGTACAAACTACTTTTTTAGGAGAGTATCTGCCTCAAAAAGAGTTTAAAAAAGCTTTTCCTACCGCAGCATTACCTTATAAATGGGGCGTTAGTATTATTCAGTCTTTTTATTTCAATTTAAAACATACCGGAATTATTCTTTGTTTTTTTGCGCTTTTAATCTTTTTTACGGACTGGTATATTTATAAGGATCAGGTAAAGCAAACTGTATTTCAAAAAGCAATTACTTTTGATCAGTTTAATAACAAAGAAATAACAAGTGAGCCTTTTGTTCTAAAAGGAGGTTCAGCCCCAATGACCATTTATTTTTCTACAGATGTCAGTAATTCATGGGCTAATGTTGATGTGACTTTAGTAGACGAAAGTAACAGCAATGAAATTCATGCCAGCAAGGATATTGAGTTTTATGAAGGTTTTGAAGATGGCGAAAGATGGACAGAAGGAAATACATCTGAAAAATTCAATATTTGCGGTGTAAAACAAGGGAAATATCACCTTTTGATAACGCCAATGAAAGCACCTGAAGATGTTGTAAACAACCAAATGAAAATAAAAGTAGTCTGGAATGAACCTTCAAGCCGTAATATCTGGCTGGTTATTATTTTTATGATTGTGGTATATATAGCAATACGGCTTCTTAATTATAACTTTGAGAAAAAAAGATGGGCTGACAGCTCCTATTCTCGTTATGGATCTTAGTATATGAAAAATAGTATCGATTTTATAAAGCAAAATATAGCAGTCTTTTCAATAGGCTTGTTTTGTTTTGCAGCTTATTTATTTTTTGCTTATTCGGGAAATCGAATTTGCGATTGCGAAACAACAGAGCGCTACAGTACCTCAGGAAATCACAGATCACCGAACACTTTTTATAGATCAAGCAGATCATCTAACCGTTTTTATCATAAATAAATCTCTTAAAGTATGGAGTTATTACATTTACAGCCTATCATTAATTCGATTGTTTATTCTCTTGTGGGAATCGCTATTTTATTAGTCGTTTATTTTATAATCGAAAAAATTACGCCCGAGAATACCTGGAAAGAAGTAGTTGAAAAAAATAATATAGCCGTTGCGATTGTTCTTGCCGCTTTTATTATTGGAATTTCAATGATTGTTAGTGCCGCAATTCATGGGTAAAAAATTTCTCAGATTTGAATTTTTATTGCTCTTCGCTGTATTTATTATTGCTACCTGCGGGCTTATTTATGAGCTTGTTGCGGGTACTTTAGCCAGTTATTTACTCGGAGATTCTGTAAAACAATTTTCATTTATTATTGGAGTCTATTTATTCTCAATGGGAATTGGCTCTTTTTTCTCTAAGTTTTTTCATAAAAACCTGCTCAATACCTTTGTTGAAATCGAAATATTAGTCGGTTTGATAGGAGGATTGAGTTCAGTAGTTTTGTTTATGCTGTTTGAAAGTGTCGCTTACTTTCAATTTATTTTGTACCTGCTTGTCTTCGTAACCGGTTTTTTGGTAGGATTAGAGATTCCGTTGTTGATGAACATCCTGAAAGACAAAGTCGAATTTAAAGATTTAGTCTCCAACGTATTTACATTCGATTACATCGGAGCCTTATTAGCATCGATTCTGTTTCCGTTGATCTTAGTGCCAAAATTAGGCATCATGGGAACTTCGCTTTTCTTCGGAATGATAAACGTAAGTATCGCTATTGCCTTGTGTTTTCTTTTAAACAAAGAATTAAAGAGAAGCTATTTTTTAAAGGCAAAAGCCATTTTTTCGTTTGTAGTCTTGCTGACGGTTTTTCTTTTTTCTGATTCTATTTTATCCTATTCAGAAGGGAAGCTGTATGGCGAAAATATTATCTACACCAACTCAACACCGTATCAGCGTATCGTTTTAACGCATAATAAAAGCGATTACAGACTCTATTTAAACAACAACCTACAATTTAGTTCGGCAGATGAATACCGCTATCACGAGGCCTTGGTGCATCCCGCGATGTCAATTGCTAAAACTGTAAAACACGTTTTGGTTTTGGGTGGAGGAGATGGTCTGGCAGTGCGTGAAATTTTAAAATACAAAGAAGTTGAAAAAGTAACCTTGGTCGATTTAGACGAGGGCATGACAAAATTGTTTAAAACCAATAAAGTCTTAACAGATTTCAACAAAGGGTCGCTCAACAATCCCAAAGTTACTGTTATTAATACCGATGCTTATATTTGGGCAAAAACCTGCACCGAAAAGTTTGATGTAGCTATTATCGATTTTCCTGATCCATCCAATTACAGTTTAGGAAAGCTGTATTCGCTGAATTTTTATCAAACCCTCAAAAGCATTCTACAGCCTGATGCTGCAGTTGTTATTCAGACCACATCGCCTTATTTTGCTCCAAAATCTTTCTGGTGCATAAATAAAACAGTTATGCAGGTTTTTCCGCAAGTAGATGCTTATCATGCCTACGTTCCTTCTTTTGGAGAATGGGGTTATACGATCGCGATAAATGGTTTTGGCAGTACTTTTAATCAGGTCAACAGAAAAGCCGACGGATTAAAATTTTACAATTACCAATTCGACAGATTCAATTATTTTACCACAGATATGATCTCAAATGAAATTGAAATCAATCGTTTAGACAACCAAATTTTAGTACGCTACTTTGATGAAGAATGGGGAAAGTTATAGTAAATCAAGACGGAATTTTGTAAAAGGAATTACTGCTAGTTTGCTGTTGATTCCATTTTTACAATTTTGTTCAGATAAAGTAGTGCAGTTCCTATTTCGCTTGTCCGGAACCAATCATCTTTTGGGACACCGGTTATGGATAAAAGATTTTCCTAAACCGAGTACTCAGATTCATATTCCCTATCTTATTGTGGGCGGAGGAATTTCGGGTCTAAGTGCAGCGAGGCAATTTCAAAAAAAAGGAATCTCAGATTTTTTAGTTGTCGAATTAGAATCGCATCTTGGAGGAAACTCTTCTAATGGAGAAAATCAATATTCTAAGTTTCCGCTTGGCGCACACTATTTGCCTTTGCCGAATTTTAAAGATAAAGAATTACTGCAATTTCTCGAAGAAGAAAAAATTATAATCGGTTACGATTCAAAAGGACTTCCTGTTTTTGACGAATTACAATTGTCTTTTGCACCTGATGAGCGTTTGTTTTATAAAAATACCTGGCAGGACGGCGTAGTTCCAAAAGAAGGAAATTCGAAAGAACAAGATGTTGAATTTCAGCGTTTTTTTAAATTAATGGACTCTTTTAGACAAGGAAAAGGGCAGGACGGGAAATACTTTTTTGATATTCCGCTTCAGCTTAGTTCTAATGATGATGCCGTAAGAGCTTTAGATAAAATAACCATGAAAGAATGGTTCGAAAGCAATAATTTTAAAGCCGAACCATTATTTAACTATATTGATTATTGCTGTAAAGACGATTTTGGATTAGGTATACATTATGTTTCAGCTTGGGCGGGAATTCATTATTTCGCAGCTCGAAAGCAAGATGTGACTTCAAACAAAATAGATAGTGTTTTAACCTGGCCGGAAGGCAATGCGAGATTAGCCTATCATCTTAAAAAATATACAGATCAAAAAACCTTAAAGAATCATATAATTTACGAGGTAAAAGTCGAAAACAATAAGGTGGTAGCCAAAGCATTTGATGATGTAAAAAAGAGCTCTGTCGAAATAATTGCAGACAAAGCCATCATGGCAACACCTCAGTTTGTGAATCAATATATAATTAAAGACCGAAAAGAATTTACCAGACAATTTCATTATACGCCTTGGCTTCTGGCTACATTAACGGTTAGTGATTTAGCAGATAACGATAGTTTTCCGTTGTCTTGGGATAATGTTATTTATGATGCCAAAGGTTTGGGATATGTATACGATCAGCATCAGTCTTTAAATCAGATCCAGAGCAAGCAGGTCATTACGTATTATCATAGTTTTTCTTCTTCAGATTTAAAAAAGTCAAGAAAGGAGCTTTATAAAAAAAAAGAGGATCATTGGAAACAGTTTGTTTTTGATGATCTAAAAGTAGCGCATCCGGATATTGAAGAATGTACGGAGCAAATGGAAGTGTTTTTGCTCGGACACGGAATGGTAAGTCCTGCACCGGGATTTATTTTTGGAGAAGCCAAAAAACAAGCGTCAAAAAGTATAGAAAATCGTATTTATTTCGCCCACACTGATTTATCGGGAATCTCTATTTTTGAAGAAGCTTTTCATCAGGGAATTAATATCGTAAATCAAATTTTAGATGAAACAGCCCTGGATTCATAGAGCCAAAGCCGATTTACTTTTTATCATCGGACCTTCGTTTTTGGTCTTGGGGGTTATTTTCTTGTTTCAGAACTACATCACAGTAATTGAAAATGAATATTCGTTTTATACCTGGCTTTTTTTAATTGTTTTTATCGACGTGGCGCATGTTTATGCTACGTTATTTAAAACCTATTTTGTAGCCGATGAATTTCAAAAAAATAAAAAAAGGTTATTGTTATTACCAACAGTATGTTTCCTTATCGGAATTATGCTTTTCTCTTTTGGTCCTTTGGTTTTCTGGTCCTTTTTAGCCTACATAGCTGTTTTTCATTTTATTAGACAGCAATATGGCTTTATGCGTTTGTATGCCAGAAATGAAGAAAAAACAAGACTATCTGTATCTCTGGATAATCTTGCTATTTATGCTGCTACGGGATATCCTATGTTGTATTGGTTTTTTTCTTCTGATCGAAAGTTTAACTGGTTTGTGGAAAATGAGTTTTTTAAATTTCAGAATACAGTTGTAGTCGAAATTTTGTTTTGGCTTTACGTCCTCATAATGTTGACTTATCTGAGCTATACAGTTTATAAAAGCTATAAAAATCAGTTTTTCAATATTCCTAAAAATGCTATTATTTTGGGTACGGCGTTGTCTTGGTATTTTGGAATTGTTTACTTTAATAACGACCTCATTTTTACTTTGCTAAACGTTGTTTCACACGGTATTCCATATATGGCGCTCGTTTACTTCAAAGAAATTGAAAACAAAACCAATGTGGATTTTCGGTTTTTTAGCTGGTTCAAGAGTAAAAAGGCTATCATAGTGTACATTACGATTTTACTATTGATCGCCTTTACCGAAGAATTCTTATGGGAATTTTTAGTCTGGAACGAAAACATAGTTCTCAATACTTTTGATTTTTCGTCCTGGCAAATTCTTATTGTACCTTTATTGAGCGTTCCGCAATTTACCCATTATTTGCTGGACGGATTTATTTGGAAATCTAAAAAAGCTTAATCCTGCAATGCAACTTTGACACTTGGTAAAATGCGTTCTACAAAGCTTGAATATGCAATTTTTGAAGGATGCAAACCATCTGACGCAACTAGTTCCGGATTGTTTAAACCATTTCTGGTAATGTCCGTTATATCAATAAATATAATGTCATTTGCCTTGCAATAGTTTTTTGCAAAGGTATTGTATTGGTCAATTTCGGCAGATATTTTTGAGCCTTGACTTCCCATTTGATTTTGACCAAAAGGAGTGTAAGCATAATCAGGGATAGAAAGAACTAATACATTTTTTTTATCACCTTTTGCCAAAGCAACAGCTTTAGTTACTAATTCAGGAAACTCTTTTTCGTAAATGCTGAAATTTCTTCCCTGATATTGGTTGTTTACCCCAATTAATAAGGTAACAAGATCGTAATTGGCTTCCGGATTTTGATTGTTTATTGCTGAAATTAAATCAGATGTTGTCCATCCGGTTCTGGCAATCACTTTTAATGAAAAGCTTGTTTCAACATAAAGAGTGTTCAGTGTTTGTTTGAGTTGTTCCGGATAACGGCAAGTTTCGCACACACTTTGACCAATCGTATAGCTGTCGCCTAAAGCAAGATAATTTATGGTATTGCCAATAGGTTTTGTAGGCGTGATAGGAGCAGGAGTAACAGGAGCAACAGGATCGGTGTTTTTTTCATCAGAGCTGCAGCTTAGTAAAAATATAGATATAATAACGATAACTATTTGTTTAAATACTGGTTTCATAATTTAGATAAATTAGATTCGGGATCTTAAACAAATAGTTACGTTAAATAAGGAACTTTGGTTTTATGTGATTTTATACCATTTCGGCTTTCAGAACGATTTCTTCTTCAATTGCATCCCAAAGACCAATACGTTTTTCTAATGCCAGAATCGAAATTTCTTCAACTTCTTTCCATTTTTGAGCATCGTCTTCGCATAAATCGTTGATCATTTGCATTGCCATCGGACCATGTTCATCAGCATCAAGCTCGATATGTCTTTCGAAATAATATATCAATTTATCCAAATTGGCTTCGGGTAAGTTTTTCTGAAAGTTTTTAAGGATTTCAGTAAACATGCTAGGAATCAAATCTTCTCTTCCAAAAGTAAAGGCTGCAGCGATCTGATGCGGTTTTCCTTCTTCGATTACTCTAAAGGTAAAATCTAAAAAGGCTTTTACATTAGGATGTACAGTGCTTTGTTTAATAGCAACAAAAATATTATGTAATGAAGTAACTTCAGATAAGAAGGTATTAATGGCTGTTGTATTCGCGCCACAATCTTCCATCGCTTCAAGATACATTTCGTAATGACTTTGTCTTCTTCCGTCGATACTAATATCTGTTTCTTCAGCAAGAACAATTTCATTAATTAAATATCTTGTTTCAGGATTTTTGGTAGCAAACCAAGGCGTTGTGGTACAGGTAAGTTTGGCTTGCAGCGCTTTTAACAATGACATAAAATCCCAAACAGCAAAAACATGGTTTTCTACAAAACAGTGTAAATCATCAATATTTTGAATTTTGTTGTATAAAGAGTGTTTTAAAAGTTGCTCTTTCTGAGGTTGAATGCTATTGTTTATAGTTTCAATATTCATTTGCTTAAATTTTGTGCAAAGATAAAAAGCTTCTTCGGAAGAAGAAGCTTTTAGAATTGTTTTTGTCTATATTTTAATCAGTAAGTATTATTTAAATGCTGGAATTCCAGTAACATCCATTCCGGTTATTAATAAATGAATGTCATGTGTACCTTCATAAGTAATAACACTTTCAAGGTTCATCATGTGTCGCATGATCGAATATTCGCCGGTAATTCCCATTCCGCCCAACATTTGTCTAGCTTCGCGAGCAATGTTTATTGCCATGTCTACGTTATTTCTTTTTGCCATCGAAATTTGTGCCGTTGTCGCTTTTCCTTCGTTTCTCAGCACACCCAAACGCCATGTTAGCAATTGTGCTTTTGTGATTTCGGTAATCATTTCGGCCAATTTCTTTTGTTGCAATTGTGTTCCTCCAATTGGTTTTCCAAACTGAATTCGCTCTTTTGCATAGCGTAAAGCAGTATCGTAACAGTCCATTGCAGCGCCAATAGCACCCCAGGCGATTCCATATCTTGCAGAATCTAAACACCCAAGCGGTGCTCCCAATCCTGATTTATTAGGTAAAAGATTTTCTTTTGGTACTTTAACATTATCAAAAATAAGCTCACCTGTTGACGAAGCACGAAGTGACCATTTGTTATGCGTTTCCGGAGTCGAAAAGCCCTGCATACCACGTTCTACAATTAAACCGTGAATTCTGCCTTCTTCGTTTTTTGCCCAAACAACAGCAATATCTGCAAAAGGAGCATTTGAAATCCACATTTTTGCACCATTTAAAAGATAATGATCTCCCATATCTTTAAAATTGGTAATCATACTTCCGGGATCAGAACCATGATCGGGTTCTGTTAAACCAAAACAACCCATAAACTCACCGGTAGCAAGCTTAGGTAAGTACTTCATTCTCTGTTCTTCGTTTCCGTACTTCCAGATAGGATACATGACAAGCGAAGACTGTACAGATGAGGTAGAACGCACACCTGAATCGCCACGTTCAATTTCCTGCATAATTAAACCGTATGAAATCTGATCTAATCCTGCACCACCATATTCTTCTGGAATATAAGGTCCAAAACCACCAATTTCTCCAAGTCCTTTTATAATTTGTTTAGGAAATTCTGCTTTTTGAGCATACTCTTCGATGATAGGTGAAACTTCTCTCTTAACCCATGCACGTGCTGAATCACGAACTAATTTGTGTTCATCAGTTAGTAAATCGTCAAGGTTATAATAATCCGGGGCTTGAAATAAATCTGGTTTCATGTTTAGTTATTTTACAAAAACAAATTTAAGGAATAAAAATATAACAAATTGACTTTATTTTGTTATATTTTTGCACGACGAAAATAAAATTATTAGGAATTTGGCAAATAAAATATAGTTTATTGAAAATTTATAAGCTATTTTTGAGTTCCAAAATATACAATTAAATGAGGCTGATCATCTCTTTATTACTTTTTCTTGTTTTTAATACCAGTTTTGCTCAGCAAAACCATGATTTTACAGAACAGGAATTTCTGCTCTTGCAAGATAAAATTCGGCTAAATACAATAGTAAACATAGACAGTGCCTTTGTTTATGTACGTAAATTAGAACGATCATCTAACAGTAAACATTTGGCTTTTGCCAATGCAGCCGAGGCCTTTTTGTATCAAAGAAAGGGTAACACGGTGCAGGCTAAAGAAAAATATTTTTTGGCATTTGAACATCTTAATAAAATGCCCGATTCTAATGATAAAATACGTATAAAATCTTATCTGTATAATTTCGGAGGTCTAATTGAGTTTCGAAAAGGAAATTATGGCAAAGCACTCGAAAATTACCAGCAAGGACTTAAGCTGTCTTTGCAAATAGAAGATATTATTCAGATTGTAAAATTTAAAAGCAATATTGCATTTGTTAATGAGGCAGTTGGTAACTACCAGCTTGCTATTAAAACTCTAAGACAAATTGATGCGGTTGTAGATCAAAACGAAAATTTATACTCAAAAGAACAGTTTAATATTATAAAAAGTAATAATAATATTACACTTGGTGGTTCGTATGAGAGTCGTTATATGAAAAATCAAAGCAAAAAGTTTTTGCTCGATTCTGCTGCTTACTTTTATAAAAAAACAATTTCTTACGCACAGAATATTCCTGATACTAAAATTGGTGCTAAACTTAGTCTGGGAAATGTGTACTACATGAACAATGATTACGAGAATGCTGAAAAAATGTATTATGATATTGTAATTTATGCGAAACAAAACAATTTAAAAAAAGAGTTTAGTACAGCCAATTACAATTTGGGAAATTTGTATTATGATAAAAAGAACTATGATAAAGCACTTGTATTCTTAAAAAAGGTAGATTCAATAGCATTAGTCGATAATAAAAAAGACGAAAACTATTTGAAAGCCAATTATTATCTGGCTAAAATTTACAACATAAAAAAGGAACCTGAACTTGCCTATAAGCATTCTAAAATTTACTTAGAGAATTATGAAAAATTAGAAGCTAAATTAAGTAGTGAGGCTTTGGAAGTTAATTTTAAACTTGGAACAGGTGATCTGAGTGATGAAATGTTTTCAATTCAGAAGAAGTATAAAAGCGAGGTACTTTTTAATAAAGCGCTAAAGGTGTTTTATGTTTTGCTTGTCATTGGAATTGTATTTTTACTGATCAAAAATATTAGGGACAAGAATAAAGCACATAAAAAAATGAATGCTTTGATTGAGGAATTTAAAGCCAATCTGGAGAAAAAAGAAAATACTCCGGTTCTTGTACAAGCAGAAACAGTAGAATTAGAGGAGGATGTGCAGCTCAAAAAAGAGAATGTCAATTTAAGTATTGATGAAGCCAAGGAGAATAAAATTGTAGAGAAGTTGCTGGCTCTGGAAAGCAAACTGGAATATTTGAATGCAGATTTTACATTAACGTATGTCGCTAAAAAGATTAAAACCAATACAACTTACTTGTCTTATGTTGTAAATAAACGTTTCGGAAAATCGTTTGGGGAATATTCTAACGAATTAAAAATAAACTATGTAATCAATGAAATGATTACCAATCACATGTATCGTAAGTATTCTACGCAGGCAATTGCAGAAAGTGTAGGATTTAAAAATGCGGTTTCTTTTGCCAAATCATTTCGCAAAAGAACTGGAGTATCTCCAGCTCAATTTGCGAGTAATATTTAATTTTTTATAAATAAAATTAGAGTATTTTATGGCGTTCCGCCATGCCCAGTACCACCTTTATTTGGGTCTTTTGGATCAATATCATCACTTCCTCCGCGCACTGTTTTTAGCTGAGGATGCGTTAATTCTTCTTGTTTGAAATCTTCAAATCTGATTTTTTTTGCTTTCATAAATTCTGATAAGTTACCGTTTGCTTAATTTGTTGTATGTTATGTATGTTTAGTTATGTATGTTTTTTATGGAGTTCCTCCATGTCCTGTACCTCCTTTGTTTGGATCTTTTGGATCTATAATTTCGTCTCCTCCACGCACCGTTTTTAACTGATTTTTGGTCAATTTTTCGTCTTTAAAATCTTCGAATTTAACTTTTTTTGCTTTCATAATTAAGATAATTTAGGTTGGTTTGATTTATTATTAAGTAGTTTTTTTATTTTTTATGGAGTTCCAGTGCCTCCGTTTCCACCCTTATTTGGGTCTTTATTTTCTACATCTGCATTACCTCCTCGAACTGTTTTTTGTTCTTTTTTTGTTAGTTTTTCTTCTTGAAAATCTTCGAATTTTAGTCTTGTACTTGTCATGTTTTTATATGTTATGATTATTATTATTTCAAAACTAGACAAAAAGCAAAACCATTGATCGAGATTGGGGTTTTTACGGTTTTTAGAATGCTAATATCGTTATAATTAATTGAAAATCAAATAATTAAGCAATATATTCAGACTGGTATAATTTATAAATTGTATGTAGTATTATTAATAAATTGTATGCATAGTGTCGATTTTTTCAAATAAAAACATCAATATTTGCAGTGTAATTGTGAATTAAACGGCTCGAAAAAATGTTGAAACTGGTTCAAAAATTTCTACTAATAAACAAGTACTCGGATATAAAAAATGAGTTCAAAGATTTGTTTCTTTCTCACCCAAATTATCCAAGTTTGTTTGCCATAACAGATTCATTGGATTTGTTATCTGTAGAGAATGCTGCCGTAAGAGTTTCGAAAGAACAAATCGAAAATTTGCCTTCAAATTTTCTGGCCTATTTTAAAGAAGAACTTGCGTTGGTCGAAAGAGCAAAAAACTTTGTTCGAATAGACACTATTAAAAAAGGAAGTCAAAAAATATCGTATGATAATTTTCTTTTGGATTGGAATGGAGTAATTGTAGCAATTGAGCCAAACCATGTAGTAGAAAAAGAAAGTTTTAAGAATGAATATAAAAATGTAAAATATTACATCCCTTTATTTCTTCTTGTAGTATCATCCTTTTTTTATAACAGTTATACATTATTTAGTAGTGTATTTTTAGGAATATCAATATTAGGGTTAATAATAAGTGTTTTTATCGTTCAGGAAAAACTTGGCTTTAAAAACAACATGATTTCAAAATTTTGTAATCTAACGACAAATACGTCTTGTGATACGGTTATGAACTTTGAATTTTTAAATAATAAGTGGTTCAGCTTTTCAGATTTGCCACTACTGTTTTTCAGTTCATCGTTGCTGGCCATTTTAGTTAGACCATTAGAGGCAGTAGTTTTTATCGGATTTTTAAGTTTGTTAGCTATTCCGGTAATTGTTACTTCGATTTGGATTCAAAAATTTGAAATTCAGAAATGGTGTGTAATGTGTTTGGCCGTTTCGTTGTTAATCTTTGTACAAAGCGTTCTTTGGTTTGCATCAGATTTGTTTACGTTGAGTTTTACGGTCGAAAATGTTTTTCCGTTTTTATTCGCTATAGTCCTTTTAAGCTCAAGCTGGCTGATTTTAAAGCCCATAATGAAAGGAGTGCTGAACAGCAATAATAATGTAAAAGAGCTTAGAAAATTCAAACGAAATTTTTCGCTATTGAACTTTCTTTCGAAAAAAGTTCCTCATCCGGATGGATTCGAAGAATTAAAAGGATTACACTTTGGAAATAGAAATGCCAATATTAAGCTTTCTATAATTGTAAGTCCGAGTTGTGCACATTGTGATAAGACATTTCAGGAGTCATTTGACTTAGTGTTGCGATATCCTGAAAAAATATATTTGAATGTTCTGTTTAATATTAATCCGGAGAATATCGAGAACACTTTTAAAATTGTTGTAGAAAGACTTTTGACGATAAACAGATCAACACCAGGGAAAACTGTAGAAGCAATTTCAGACTGGCATATTAAAAAGTTAGGAATAAAAAAATGGTTAAAAAAATGGCATACTGAACCTGTAAATATGTTAATAAATCAGGAGATACAAAGACAGTATGATTGGTGCTCAAATAATGGTTTTAATTATACGCCTGTAAAAATTGTAAATGAAAAATTGTTTCCGAATGAATACGATATCAATGAGCTGAAGTATTTTTTAAATGATTTTGTTGAAGAAGTCGAAGTTTTAGAAAAGATAGCTTAGCCCTAACAATATTCTTGCGCATGAATAGACATAGCTTCAAATGTCTTAAACTGATTGAAGATATTAACCCAAACAAAAAACAAATTGTTATGTTAAAAAAATTCTTGAGTTTAGAAGGTATGCAAAGATTAAGCGTTGGTGAGCAAAAAAATATAAACGGAGGAGCGATTCCGCCGGATGATGGAGGAGCCAATTGTAATGAGTTTGTTATAGTAACGGCAACAGAAGCACGTTGTCTTGCTTACGATCCTTTTTACAGACCGGTTTACATAGGATCAAATAAGTGCTCGATATTGATGCCTCCGTGCTAAGAATTAGGTTTTAATGTAACATTTTAAAAATTAAGGCGGTTTTCAAACAGCTTTAGAAAAATTAAAATTATTAACCCAAACAAAAAACATTGTTATGTTAAAAAACATTTTAAACCTAGAAGGAGCTAAAGAACTCACAACGAATGAAAAAAAAGTTATCAAAGGCGGTTTAGCCTGTACTGAAGATGATAGATGCCCAAAAGGATCGATTTGCGACTACGATTCACGTCGTTGCATAAGAGCCTAATTAAAAGTAAAGTACAAAACAGAGGAAACTAAAAACCTCCTCTGTTTATAAAAAGATATATAGGTTGAATTTTAATTCAATATTCTAAAAAAGAAATTATGTTAAAATCTATTATAAATTTAAAAGATGCTCAAATAATCAGCATGAGCGAGCAAAAGACGATTATGGGCGGTACACCAGTTCAGCCTGCAGAATGTTCTTGCTTTTGTTGGGATCGTTCGACACATCAAAAAGTAACAGCTTATTGCTTCGCTTATTGTCCTGATGGATCGGTTCCCGGAATAGAAGAAGGAAGCAGCGGAAAATGCGGACCAGTAGTAAACCCTAAACCCGAAATATAGAAATTAATCAGCTTTAATTTTAAAAGATAAATGTTAAAGAAAATTTTAAATCTTGAGACAGCTCAGGAGATAACAAAAACAGAACAAAAAACAATGGAAGCAAAAATTCCTGAATGTTGGCTTTATGCCATCGAATCAGGATGCATCTTAATACCGGTGGGAGGAAATTGTCCCTTGGACACTTATACCGGAGTTTGCGATTCGACACGTCTTTGTTGTTAATTTTTTAAACCTTTTAGATTAAAGTATATACATATAGCCTTATTAAAATTTAGTCATGTTTTTTTTAAGTTGTAGGCGCTCGATCGTGGAACATTGAGCAAATATCCCCACATTGATGATTGGTGTTGGGATTCTCAGGAAAATTGGCCACTCGGTTGGTTTTACAAGGTTAGAGCTAACCGGGCCATCTCCTAGAGAAAGTTTTATAAATTTATTTTTTTGAAATAATTTAACAGAGGGATTAATTTCTCTCTGTTTTTTTATTAAATCCATTAAGCGAAATACTTTTAATATAGTTCTTCAAATGTCTTTAAATGTTTGAGGTAATAATTCGAATGAAATTTATCAATAAAAAGTAAATTGTTGTAAGAAGTTAATTAGATCTGCCAAAAAACAAAAACCTAAAATAAAAAGCTTTGTTATTTATTTAACAAAGCTTTTTTGATTACAGATGAGAGAGGTTTTAGTTAAGTAACTAACTATCATTAATTTGTATATAAGTGTCTGTTTGAAAATTACAGTTGTATATTTCGGCACAAATCTTCTTTTTCTAAGAATTTTTGTATAATATTGTTATTAAATAAACCAATCAGGAATTGAAAAAATTCACCAACTATAAGCAGGCAGATTTTAAAGATTGTGGCCCTACATGTTTAAAAATAATAGCAAAACATTACGGTAAAACAATTAATATTCAGGAGTTGCGCGACAGCAGCGAAACAACTCGTGAGGGTAGCAATTTGCTTTTTTTGAGTGATGGTGCAGAGAAAGCCGGTTTTAGAACATTAGGAGTAAAACTAAACGAAACAAGACTACAGGAAGCACCTTTGCCTTGCATTTTGCATTGGAACCAGAATCATTACGTTGTACTTTATAAAATTAAAAAAGGCATTTATTATATTTCTGATCCGGCTTTTGGACTGATTGAATATAATAAAAAAGATTTTTTAAAATTTTGGATAGGCAATAACGCAGACGAATCGACGCAGGAAGGAATTGCGTTACTGATCGAACCTACGCCAAAATTTTTTCAATCTGATTTTGATAAAGAAGATAATAAAGGGCTTGGCTTTGGATTATTAGCGCAGTACGTACTGCGTTACAAATCCTTTTTAGTTCAGTTAAGTATCGGTTTACTGGCAAGCAGTTTACTGCAATTGATTTTTCCGTTTTTAACCCAAAGTATTGTTGATGTCGGAATCCAGAACCAAAACATTCACTTTATTTACCTCATTCTTTTTGCGCAGTTATTTCTTTTTGCCGGAAGAACAGGATTAGAACTTATCAGAAGCTGGATTTTGCTGCATCTCTCCACGAGAATAAACATTTCACTAATCTCTGATTTCTTCATTAAATTAATGAATTTACCCATTTCATTTTTTGATGTCCGTATGACAGGAGACATCATGCAGCGTATCAACGATCACAGAAGAATTGAGCGAATTTTAACCACCTCTTCATTAAACGTTTTGTTCTCCGTTATCAATATGTTTGTCATGGGCGGTGTTTTGGCCTATTTTAATTTACAGATATTCTTTGTGTTTTTTGCCGGAAGCCTTCTTTATTTTGGTTGGATTACCATTTTCTTAAAAAGAAGAGAAGCATTAGACTATAAACGTTTTGCTGAGGTTTCGCAAGAACAAAGCAAGGTAATGGAACTTATTAACGGAATGCAGGAAATAAAACTGCACAATGCCGAAAAACAAAAGCGCTGGGGATGGGAATATGTGCAGGCAAGATTGTTTCGGGTTTCGATAAAAGGATTGGTACTGGAACAAACCCAAACAATAGGTTCTTCTGTTATCAATGAATTAAAAAATATCTTTATCATTTTTTTATCTGCGAAATTGGTAATAGATGGTTCTATAACTTTAGGAATGATGCTTGCCATAAGTTCGATCGTAGGAAGTCTAAACGGACCCATTACGCAGTTAATTGAATTTGTACGGGAACTTCAGGATGCTAAAATATCTTTGGCAAGATTATCTGAAATTCACGAGAAAACAGATGAAACACAGGAAGAACAAAATCAGACCAACGATGTGCCTTTTGAGTCGGATATCGATATCAGGAAATTGTCGTATCGCTATTTGGGCTCTGATATTCCGGTTTTAGAAAACCTGAACCTTATAATTCCGGCTAATAAAGTAACAGCAATAGTAGGGGTGAGTGGAAGCGGTAAAACGACACTTATGAAATTACTGCTCAAGTTTTATGAACCTAATGAGGGCGAAATAGCAATTGGAAATACATTGCTGAAAAACATTACACAAAAAGCCTGGCGATCCAACATTGGAGCTGTTATGCAGGAGGGTTTTATATTTAATGATACTATTGCCAATAACATTGCGATTGGTGTTGATAAAGTCGATAAGGAACGATTGGTATACGCAGCAGATGTAGCCAATATAAAAGAATACGTAACAGGTTTACCACTGGGTTACAATACCAAAATTGGTTCGGAAGGATTAGGAATGAGTACCGGACAAAAACAGCGTTTGCTAATTGCCAGAGCCGTTTACAAGAACCCTGAAATCTTGTTTTTTGATGAGGCAACCTCTGCTTTAGACGCTAACAATGAAAAAGAAATCATGCGCAAACTCGATATTTTCTTCAAGAATAAAACCGTTGTCGTTATTGCTCACAGGCTGAGTACGGTAATGAACGCGGATCAGATTGTAGTCTTAGACAAAGGTAAAATTATAGAAATAGGAAGTCACTCTTCTTTAGTAAACCAAAAAGGAAATTATTTTGAGCTGGTTCGCAACCAATTACAATTAGGAAATTAATCATGGCAGAAAACAACGATACATTCGAGTTAAGAAGTGAGGAAGTTCAGGACATTTTAACCAAAGTGCCACACTGGATGATCCGCTGGGGAACCGTACTTATATTTGTAATAATCTTTATGCTGTTTTTCGTATCCTGGTTTATAAAATATCCGGATGTTGTTACTACCGAAATTGTAATAACAACCAATATTCCGCCAGAACGATTAGTAGCCAAAACATCAGGACGTATTGAAGCTATATTGGTAGAAGATAAAGCGATTGTGCCCAAAAATACAACATTAGCAATTATCGAAAACACGGCCAATTATAAAGATGTTTTTGCACTCAAAAGTATTATCGACGGCTATAATATAAACGATTCAAAAAAAGAATTTCCTTTTGCATTGCTTAAAAACACGCAATTAGGAGAAATTGAAAGTGCCTACGCTGTTTTTCAGAAAGATTATCAGGCACAGCAACTCAATCATGATTTGCAGCCTTATGAAGTCGAAAACAGAGCACAAAGTTCAGAAAATATTCAGATCAAAGAAAGGCTTGAGATTCTGCAACAGCAAAAAACACTCAACGAAAGCGAATTGCAGTTACAAAAGAACGAAGTAGCCCGTTTTGAAACGCTTTTCAGTAAAGGCATTATTTCTGCTCAGGAAATGGATGCCAAAAAGCTAAGTTACCTTCAGGCACAAAAGAATTATAAAAGTATGCTGTCATCAATTTCTCAATTGAGATCGTCATTGATTGATAACAAAAAATCAAGTCAGAGCTCGCACATCAACAGCACTAAAGAAGAGGTGAATTTAGGGCGTAACATGGCGCAGTCCTTTTACCAGCTAAAAAAAGTGATAAAAGACTGGGAACTCAATTATGCTTTAAAATCATCTGTGAGCGGAGTGGTTACTTTCCTGCAGGTATGGACAGAGAATCAAACCATAAATTCAGGCGATAATGTGTTTTCGATCATTCCTGATGCCAAAAACGGTTTTATTGGAAAAGTAAAAGCGCCGGCATTGAATTCAGGAAAAATAAAAGTGGGACAAAAAGTCAACATTCGACTGGCGAATTTTCCGGATAGGGAATTTGGTGTTTTGTACGGCAAGATTCAGAATATCTCTTTGGTACCGGATAAAGACGGCAATTTATTGATAGATGTTGCGCTCCCAAATGGTTTACAAACGTCTTATAAAAAAGAAATAATTTTTCAGCAGGAAATGAAAGGAAGCGCCGAAATCGTAACCGAAGACCTACGCCTTCTGGAAAGAATTCTATATCAGTTTAAGAGCATTTTTGAACAGGTTTAAAATAACTTTTTACAACCTTGACAATGAATGTTCGACAAAAAGCGGATTAAAATTGTAATTTTAAAACACCGGAATAAAACCAATAGGTTATTGCCATTAGAAAAAACGATCCTAAATTATAGATACTTAGTAAAAAAGAATATTTACCTAAAGAATAAGATTTGTCTTTAATTATAATAGCACCATTCCCTTTTTTTGTGAAATAATAATAATTCAAAAAATAGAAAAGAATTGGACAAATCAGAACTAATTTTAAAACATCATAATTAAAATTAGGCCTAGTTATTGCAAAAATTATATTAATGATAGTTATGAAGTTGCTAGTTTGTGTAAACGATAACATTGCATAAACGGGTATTTCGGGAGCACTATTAACCTTTATACTTTTTAGAAAAAAGTCGTAATAAATTAATTTGTAAATTCTCATAATTTGATTTTTAAAAATTTTGCTTTTATACCATCCGTTTTGTTTTTCTAAATATTGGTATCGAGCTGAATTTTTTCCATAAAATAAATAATTATCTACAATAAGTATCTGTGAGATATCTTGCGTAAACTGCACCCCAAATTAAAGTAGAGAATGTTGCAATAAAAAACAATAACGTTAAAGCCACTGATAATTTATGACTCGAAAAAAACATAGGTTTTTCTTTTACTATTTTTCTAGATCTCCCAGATTTATAAAAATGCAAGTAATTGAATAATAAAAACAGGCAAATTGGCAAAAACAGCAGTAACTTATTCATTTCTAGGCAAAAAAACTTTAGTAAAAAAAGACTTAAGCTCACACTCAAAGCAAATCCTTGTGAAGCGCTTAGCGCCATTATTGTTAAAAGATGTGGTTCATCGTCCTTTAATACTTTGGCATAAAATAAAAAGTAGTAATAATATAAGACGTCCATAAAATCACCAATTATTTACAATAAATATCTGAAAGGTACCTTGCGTAAACTGCACCCCAAATTAAAGTAGAGAATGTTGCAATAAAAAACAATAACGTTAAAGCCACTGATAATTTATGATTCGAAAAAAACATAGGTTTTTCTTTTACTATTTTTCTAGATCTCCCAGATTTATTAAAATATAAATAATTAATTAATAAAAACAAACATGTTGGTATGACCATCATCCATTTTGATGTTTGAAAACAAAAAAAAAGTGTAAAAAATATATGTAACATGACTGCACTAAAAAATCCTTCAGAAGCGCTTAAAGCCCAGCAAGTTGTTGCAAAAGGTTCATCGTCTTTGATAATTTTTGTGTAAAATAAATAGTAGTAATAAAATATAACATCCATAATAAAGCATCAATTATTTACAGTATGTTTCTAAAAGGTACTTCGTTAAAATAGAACCCCATATTATTGAAGTACCCAACACAATAAAAAATAAAACGGTTAATAATATTGATATCCTATTGTTTGAAAAGAACATTGGTCGTTTTTTTATAATTCTGATTGATCTGCCAGATTTATAATAATAGTAATAATTGAATATGTTTATCAAAACTATGATGCTTATCCATAGTAAACTACTTATCTGTTTACATTGATAAAGAATTAATGCAACTTGTATGAGCATATTCAATGCAAAGCCTTCTGTCGCACTTATTGCAAGTATCGTAAGCATATGAGGTTCATTATCTTTAATAATCCTTGTATAAAATAAATAGTAGTAATAATATATAACATCCATATAATAAAATAATTTGTTAATTAATAACCCAAAGTTTGTTTCCTCCATGGTAGCCAAGTTTCTTTTTTCCAATCTTGATAAAAGTTTGAATAAGTTGTCCATCTACCTAGCTCCCATCCAATTCCCCAAGCAACTCCATACATTCCCCCTTTTGTGGCATAAAGGTTCGAAGATTGTTCAAGTACCATACTAGAAGTGTTTAAACTCCCTTCATTGTATTGACTATTAATTGACCAAGCATTAAAAACTCCGAGAGCATATCCTCCAATTTTAAATTTCGTAGAATTCTTGTATGCCGAAGCAATTTTCCCTCCAGTAGCTCCATTGCCATTGAACTTTTGACTATAAGTTTTCCACTTCTTTACACTAAACCAGGTTGCTTCATTGAACATTTTATATTCGGCTGTTGCGAGACCAGTTCCTGTGCCTGCTAGTACTCCGCCTAGAGGGTCATATTCTGGGTTAGGGTTAGTACTTTCTCCTTTAGCCGCTACAAAATTCGCGTTTTTCACATCAGGCTTAGCACCATCATACCCAAAATCCGTATCGAACTTAATCCCAAAAGTCAGTCCTGCATTGTTAGAAGCCGAAACCCAGTCTTTAGTTTGACTATACTGTGCAGCCGCAACAGCAAAATGTCCCGCACCCGCCGTGATTAAAGAGGCACCTACAATATAAGTAGCACCATAAGTAACGGAGGATGCCGCTACCATAATAGCACCGGCTACGATTTCGAGCCCCGCTACAATATCGCTAAAGGTAAGCTTGAACTTATTCCCGCTGGGATCCGTGTACTTGAGCGGGTTATT
>Ga0247817_10000508_pt1 | contig 21433 bp, 20 predicted proteins | sample UWRJL212509R1_FD_178010 | JGI IMG/M metagenome (GOLD analysis project Ga0247817, IMG submission 178010) | Plant litter microbial communities from Arlington Agricultural Research Station in Wisconsin, United States - UWRJ-L212-509R-1 | ecosystem: Environmental > Terrestrial > Plant litter >...
ACATAAATATTAAATATGCTGCTGATGGTGAATTTGATGGCGTACAGTTATTTGTAAAAGATAATGCTGATCTCACATCATCGCTACAAGTGATTGCAAAGCTTTTAAAGCCCAACGCTGTTTTTTGGATAATGTACCCAAAGAAAAAAGCAGGTGTAGAAACCGACCTGGAAATGATGAGCAGTTGGGATGTATGCAAAAAGTATAACCTTCGCCCTGTGGCGTCAGCTGCGATAGACCAGGTATGGACAGCGCTTCGGTTTAAGCCCATTGATGAGGTAAAAGTATCCGAGGGAAGCAACAACAGCATTCGCCATAATGAGTATTTGGTGTATATTGATGTGGATAATAAGCAAATAACATTGCCGCCTGTAATGGTTACCGCACTTGAAGATCATCCCGAAGCAATTAACTTTTATAACCGGTTATCCTACTCCAACAAAAAAGAATACGTGCTTTGGATCTTGACAGCAAAGCAGGAAACCACGCGCACGGAAAGACTTAAAAAATTGGTGGAGAAGTTAAAGCAAGGCAGAAAAAATCCGTCAGAAAAGCCCTGAACTGTGCACTCATCGCAATATTCCTGTTGCCCGAAACGTTTTTAGGGATATATTTGCGACTCCAATCCATTGAGGTAATTATTTATGAAAAAGGTTCTTTTTGCTTTATTAGTTGTTCTGTCGGCCTGTAGTTCAAACAAACCCGCCCAGCCTTACAGCATTACCAATGTAGCCAAAACACCCGAAGGCGCTAAAATGGATGTGCAGCTAAAAGGCCGCCTTAGCAAGCAGCAAATGCTGGATATAGCCGGCAACATTCGTAATGATAGCACCGACTATGCAGCCCTTGAGCTTAACTTTCTATTGCCTGGCAACAGCTATAAAAACTCAGGCGGCGTTGTTATTTATGCCATAGCGGGTTATCCAAAAGCAGGGGTTGTTACTAAAAGAGACAGCATACGTGATTATGATAACAAGCCGATGAATTTTGAGTTTATTGGTTTTACACCCGAAGCTGCACAGCATTTGCTATCGCTTGATCCGCAGGAAATGGTTGGCAAGCAAATAGTAGGAAAATTTATTGACGATGCGACCGGCACCGTTAGCATGATTTATGATGACAGAAAAGACCAACAATACTACATTATTGAACTTGACGGCGAAGGTAAAGTAACCTCAAAAATACAACCTATGGCCATAACCCATAACGGTGTGCAAAAACTGATAGTAAGCCCTGAAGGAGATTACATGACGGTGAAAGACAGCATACTCACCATGTTTAGTATTTCCGAACCCGAAAAACCTTTCAGAAGTATAAAAGAGGGAATTTAATATTAGCTACCGAAAACAATATTTCTCAACTCATCAGATATTTCTCCGGTTACTTTAACAATATGCTCGGTGGTGTTGGTATTGTTAATAATAACCTTGTCGCATTCGGTTCTATAAGGCAGTAAATATTCGTTATAGGCCGGTACAACATGGTGTGCCCACTTATACATTACATCGTCGTTAGAGTAGCCACGCTCACGCAGATCGCGTTCTAAGCGGCGCCCCAGCGCTGTCTCCCCGTCGGCTTCAATAAATATCTTCATATCTATCAAATCGGCTATTCCCTTAAAGTGCATTATAAACAGCCCTTCAATAATCAATATAGGTGCAGGCTTAATTTCTAATGTTTTGGGAGTTGCGTTAGGGTTATTAAATGTGTATTCTGTTTTAAGTATGGTTTCGCCTGCTATCAGGTCCAGCACATCTTTTTCAAAATGGTCAGCATCAATGGTGCTGGGCAGGTCAAAGTTATAAAGCTTATTCTCCTCGGGCGTCATGTTATGCGCCACCGGGATATAATAGTCATCCTGCGATAGCAGGCAAACTTCGTCTTTGGTGAAATGATCTAAAAAACGTTTCAAAAAAAAAGTCTTGCCAGACCCGCTGCCGCCGGCAATTCCAATAATATACGGTTTATTCATTTGGACTTCCGTAGCTGATATTTACGTGAACTCGTTTATCTAACGCTCCTATAGAATCGGCTACGTTTTTGGTAACTACTATAATAGCATCTTTTGTAGCCTCGCTATCAGTAAAACGCCCTACCACCTTGGCAAAAGTGGTTTTACCGGTATTTGGGTTAGTAATTTTTATAACGGTACCCACCGGCGCGGTGCGGTGCAGCGCTAATTTTTTAGATGGATCCAGGCCCTCTTCGGTCATAGAAACTGCTACGCCTTTTTCAGTTTTTTCAAACAGACCAAATTTGTTAGCGCCAAACTTAACAGCATTCATGCTATCCTGCGGACTGCTGTAACTAAAAGAATCTGTTTTTACAACAAGTGGAGTAGTTACCACAGGAACAGCCACCGGCACAACTGCGCTGGCAGAGTTAAGCTTTATTTTTAAAAGCTGATCTACAACCGCGTTGCTAGATGCAAGGTTATTCAGCTTAACAATTTCATCAACAGTAGTATTAAAACGTTTGGCAATAGAATACAGGGTCTCTCCTGCCGATACTTTATACTGCTGAATGCTGGCATCAGCCGTGGTACTTGAAGCTGCAGGTTGCGTTACAACAGGTGTGCCCTGCGATACCACGGCCTGTGTTGCAGGCGCTAAAAATGGCTGCTCTGTAGGAACCTTGATAATGCCGTTAACTTTAAGCTGAACGTTATTATTGAATTGAATAATAACATTAGGGTTAACATTATACTTGCGGCCTACTGAGAAATAATTGTCCTTAGGGTCTAACTTATGCAGTACTACTTTTTTGCCATTCAGGTTCTCAACACCAATAGAGTCTACCGGGGCCGAAGCAAAAAGCTGCGCCGACGCAGATAGAAAAGGTGTAATTAATAACAAAACTTTAAATTTCATAATAAACTATTATTCAAATAATTATAAAGAAATAACCTTTAATTCGGTTCTGTTTTTTATATAAATCAATCTGTCTTTACACAGCATAAACGCTTCGGGTTGCATTTTTTGTATGTTATCGTTCAATATATCCTCATATATTAAAGCTTCATCCTTCCAAACATACAAGCTTTGTATTAGCTGCTTCCCGGCAAGCGTGTGCAAAGATACAATTCTATAACTATTGTAATTAAGATAATCAACAACCTTGTTGTACGACTGTACAGGCAACTCAAAGTTTAATTCGACATCGCTAACATTCTGCGGAAACGCAAGGCTGTTAACATACTCATAGTCTGATAAGATATCAAATTGCCTGATATTAGCACCTGTATTAACATCGGTTAAAAAAAGTTTACGCGGCTGAATTTGCGCGTTATAAGTAACCGGGCCATTTACACTCAGATGATCAAACGCTATGCTGTAATTACTCCACAACACCCTACCATCATTTGCAATGGCTGTTAAACCGCGGTGTATGGGTGCATTTTGGCCTTGATAACCATGTACTAAAAGTACATTACTATAAGCAGCTTCAATGCCAGCCAGCCAGCGTTCTGGAAGGTTAATGTCTTCAAATTTTGTTTGGCCCGAGGTAAGATCAACAGCTGAGAATGATACCAGTTTATCTTCGGCTTTTCTAATTTCCAGATAAATAGTGTCGCTTATTTCGTCAATTTCCATACGCCAGATAATGCCGTTAAATTGCTTGCTGATGGATGGTAAAAGCTGCGTCATAAGAATGCAAAGATGCTTTTAATAACAAAAACTGTAGTAATTTTATTAAACAAAACACACATCAACCTGTTAAATCACAATAATCTAAAAAATATCATGGACGCTAAAGAAATAAGCCTTACCGAAAAAGCAGTAAAACCCGTTGTAGATCACTTGAACGATCTGCTTGCAAATTATCATATCCATTACCAAAAATTAAGAGGATGCCATTGGAATGTTAAAGGCACCAACTTTTTTACGCTGCATATAAAGTTTGAAGAGTTATATACACAGGCGCAATTAACTATTGATGAGATTGCTGAACGCGTTTTAACCCTAGGCAAACCACCACTTAGCACATTTGCCGATTATATTAAAGTATCTGAAATTAAAGAAGTTAACACCATTGGCATGAGCGACACCAATATGGTAAAAGCTGTTATAGAAGATATGGCTAAACTGATTGAGCTGGAACGCGAGATTATGGACATTACCGAAAAAGCCGGCGACGACGGTACCAACGATATGATCAACAAGTTTATGCAGTACAAAGAGAAAAACACCTGGATGCTGCGCTCTTTTGTAAACGAAGACTAATCATTTCATTTAAAATAAACAAAAAAAGAGGCATCTAGATGACCTCTTTTTTTGTTTGTAGGTATTGAAAACGCCTGTCCCAAAATTTGAAAAAAACTGTCCCATTTTGTCCCAAAAAAGTGTAAACTTTTATATTTTTCAAATATTTGATTATCAAATATTTATAAATCTTTTATAGCTAAACTTACTGACTTAAAAGTAGTCCCACAAAAATAGTATTAACTATTTAAATATCAATAATTTAAGTAAAAATACAGTGCAATTTTAAAAAGTTTTTATCTTTTTTTGGGACACGCTGAAAACAACAAAAGAGGCTCCGTTAAAAGCCTCTTTTGTTATTATATTTTATCGCGAATAATTAAAACGGTGGTTCGTCTTCCATATCGTCCATGCGCGATGGGCGGATGATGAAGTTGCTTGGTTTATCAAAGTTTTGCGATGGGTTAAGCCCCGCAAACGGACTTGGCGCATCAAAGCTATCAGTTGTTTCTAAATCGGTAAACTTAACGTATTTACCCACAAACTTCAATCTCACTCTGCCTGTTTCGCCGTTACGGTGCTTGGCTATAATAACCTCACCTACGCCTTGAGTTGGGTTGTTATCCTCGTCAACTTCAAGCCCGTAATATTCAGGGCGATACAGGAACAATACCATATCGGCATCCTGCTCAATAGAACCCGACTCACGCAAATCCGAAAGCATTGGCCTCTTAGACCCACCCGGGCGATTCTCAACCGCACGACTTAACTGCGAAAGTGCTATAACCGGAACGTTCAACTCTTTCGCTACTGATTTAAGTGCACGGGATATACTACCTATCTCCTGCTCGCGGTTGCCACCTTTACCATCAGATTTACCATGCATTAATTGCAGGTAGTCAATGATGATGAGCTGAATATCATGCTGTGATTTCAATCGGCGACATTTAGCGCGAAACTCAAAAATGTTCAGTGCAGGCGTATCGTCTATAATTAGAGGCGCTTGCTCCAACCTGCCAATTTTGGAGTGGATCTGCTGCCATTCCCATTCTTCCAGTGTTCCTTTTCTAATCTTCTCTTGTTCTATTTCCGTCTCGCCGGATACCAAACGATTAACCAACTGAATGGATGACATCTCCAGCGAGAACACTACAACAGGTTTGTCAAAATCAACCGCGGCGTTACGGGCGCAGCTTAACACGAATGCCGTTTTACCCATTGCGGGGCGTGCCGCTATAATTACCAGGTCGGATTTTTGCCAGCCAGAAGTCATCCTGTCCAACTCGGTAAAGCCTGAAGCAATGCCAGTAAGGCCATCCTTTTTATCCTTAAGTAATTCCATTTCCTTAAGCGATTCGTGCAACAGGTCGTCCATCTTACGCGCATCGCGGCGAAGGTTGTTCTGGGCTACTTCAAACAGGTTTTTCTCTGCTTTATCCAACAGGTCAAGCACATCGGTGGTATCCTCGTAAGCGTTGTTGATAGTTTCTGTGGATATCCGGATCAGTTCGCGCTGAATGAATTTTTGAATGATAATACGCGAGTGATACTCAATATTAGCCGCCGAAGCAACCCGATTGGTTAGTTCGGTAATATAGTAGGCCCCCCCTATCATTTCCAGCTCACCTTGCGTGCGTAATTGAGCGGTAACAGTCAAAATATCTACCGGCGATGTTTTTTCAAACAGCGTGCGGATAGCCTGAAATATTTTTTGGTGATTATCGCGGTAAAAAACCTCGGGTTTTAAAATGTCGATAACAGATGAGAGCGCATCTTTTTCTAACATTAACGCGCCTAATACAGCCTCCTCTAAGTCAACAGCTTGTGGTGGCAATTTACCCAAACCTGCGTAAGGAGTTGGGTTAGTTATCCGGCTTCTTTTCTCGTTGGTATTGGATTTTATATTAGGGTTCTCGTTCTCAAACATGATGTATCAAAAATAGACAACTATCGTTAACATTCCGTTAACAGGGCAAAATTAAAACTGCGTTTTTGATACCGTTTTAAATGATTTTAATTAACACCCATTGTTAATAACTTGTTGAATAGCAAAATTTCGTCCTCATTTTCAATAACTTAATTTAATGTTGATAACGTTTTAAACATGTTAACCAAGCCCTAAAATACCCTATCTCAACACTTCAATAAAGGCTTAATCAATTTATATCACTACTTTTGGCTTTCAGACAGTTATATAAAAAATGATGTATAATAACAGGGAAAGCAGGGAACCGAGAGAAAGTAATCAAATGGTATTTGGTACCCGTGCAGTGATAGAAGCTATCCGTTCGGGTAAGGAAATTGAATCGCTTTATGTGCAGCGCGGCATTGGCGGCGGCATTATCTCTGAGCTTAAAGAACTGCTCAGCCAATACAACATTACAGCCCAGCAGGTGCCTGTGGAAAAGCTTAACCGCCTCACTATGAAGAACCATCAGGGTGTTGTGGCTTTCATCTCTCCCATTATCTATCAGCGCATTGAAGATATTATTCCCCAGATATTTGAAAAAGGAGAAACACCGCTTATTCTGATATTGGATTCTATTACTGATGTGCGTAACATGGGCGCCATTGCACGTACTGCTGAATGCAGCGGCGTACATGCTATAGTTGTACCCGCAAAAGGCTCGGCACAGATAAACCCTGACGCTATTAAGACATCCGCCGGGGCGTTATACAAGATACCTGTTTGCCGGCACGACAACTTTATGCAGACGGTGAAGTTTATACAGGAATCTGGCCTGCAACTGGTTTGCTGTACAGAGAAAACTAAAGACTATATCTACCAACCTGATTACACCGCACCAACAGCTATTGTGATGGGATCTGAAGAAGACGGTGTACGCAACGAGATCATCCGAATAGCGGACCATTTGGCTAAAATACCTATGTCTGGCGAGATTGAATCGCTTAACGTATCTGTTGCTACGGGTGTTATTTTGTACGAGGCGATAAGGCAACGAATAGTGATTAGTTGATTAGTGATTGGCGACTAGTTGTTATGAGCGCTGATCTTGATAATTTTTATCTTTCACAGCCAGAGCTGATTAAAAGCTGCCTGCTGGCCTTAAGAGATATTATTCTAAATCAAGATACAAACATAACTGCCGAGTGGAAATATCGCATGCCCATGTTTTGCTACAAGGGCAAAATGCTTTGCTACTTATGGGTACATAAAACCTTACATCAGCCTTATATCGGCATTGTAGACGGAAAATTGATAGACCATCCGTCATTGCTATTGGAGAAACGTGCACGGATGAAAATAATGCTGTTTGATGCTGATAGCGATATGCCTGTTGATGTTATTAAAGACATCCTGAATAAAGCTATTAAAATAGCAGAGCTTAAGAGTTAGGATCTCATTACTCCCAACTTATCGCCTTTCCAATCTGGAAATAACAGGCGGTCGTTATTTAGTTTTAAATGTCTGTCGGCTACCTCACTGAAAACGCTTCTGAAGTCGGTAGTAACAGCCAGGTCGCGGCCATCTTCCAGGTTTTCTATAGCTAGTGTTTTAACATTGCCGTGCACTAAACCGCCTTTTACATCATTACCTAAAATAAAATTACATGATGCCCGGCCATGATCTGTACCCCCGGTTCCGTTTTGTTTTACAGTTCGGCCAAACTCGGTCATAGTCATTACAGTAACATCATCCTGATAGACTCCCATATCATTCCAAAACGCCGCGATACAGCCGCTTAGATCAGCTACATTGCGCGCAAACAAACCCTTATCAGTTCCCTGGTTGAAATGCGTATCCCAGCCGTTTGATTCTGTAAAAGCTATCTCTAACCCCACATCCATTTTTATTAGCTGTGCGATCTGTTTAAGCGAATTACCTAGCGGTGTGTTTGGGTAAATAATATTATTAGCCGGTTTATAATTTTTGATATCCGTTTTCTGAAGCATTTTAACGGCATCAAAACTTTCTTTCCCGGTTTGCTTAAGTAATGATGAAGAAGTTTGTTGGTAAAGATCTTCAAAACTTTTAGCGGCCACGTTTGCACCCATAGGGTTTCCGCGCATTTGTATGGCAAAATCCTGCAAGCTGCTTACAGCCAATGTTGGATTATCCCCATAAAAAGAGCGTGGTAAAGATGATGTAAGACTAACCGCCTGGAATGGTGTAGCATCATGACCTAACAACCCTACTGCCCTGTTAAGCCAGCCGCTGGCTGTGCCTTTGTTAAACGGCGTGCCAGATTCCATATAATCCTGCGCGTCAAAATGCGAACGGGTGTTGTTGGGCGAACCAATGCCATGCACTATGGCTAATTGCTTTTGATTGTACAAATCGCCAAATGCTGCCATAGCAGGATGAAGCCCAAAGCGCCCATCAAGGTCTATTAAAGAGTTTACATTTTGGCTTTTAGCTGCAGACATAAACAGGGTTGGCCGGGCGGCTTGTAAATAACTGTCGGTAAATGGTGTAACAGCCATCAGGCCATCCATTGCCCCGCGTTGAAAAATGCACACCATCACCTTCTTTTTTGCGTAAAGCAAATTGCTTTTTTCGCTGGCAGCGGCTTCTGCTAAAAATGCCGGTATGCCGCCCATTAGCCCTACTCCAAGTAAAGCCAACCCGCCTGATTTTACAAAACCTCTTCTTGTTACCATGGCCTTATGTTATTATTTCCTTTGAAATTCCGGAGAGCCTAAAATAATGCCAACCACTTGCGCCAGCATACTATTATTGCCGTTTGCAATTGGCTGCGCCTTACGTGTATTATTATCTTTCTTTTTTGCCATCCCATCCATACCCATCATCATATCATCACCCTTACTAACCGTTGGAGCTTTAGCTGCCGCTGCCTCGACTTTAGTTATAAGTTCTTTTTCGCTTAACATAGGCATAAGTTGTTTGATGGTCTGGCTCAGGTCTCGTTCGGGCATCAACAACCTACTGTAAGCCAGTAAAGCTGCTTCGGGGCTCTCAGGTTCGTGATTGTTATTTAGTGCAGCCAGATCAACCTTTACGCCCGGAATGCGCCCCATCGCCATGGCAAGGCCAAAATTCATACGATTAAGCAGCGCCCCGCTGTTGATCCAGTACTGCGCCTTATCCGGAAAGCCGGTTGGTGCCTGGTAAGCATACATTCGTTGTCCCATTCTATTTGCCCAGTTATACAATTGCACAGGCTGATCTATTTGTGCATTCAATCCCCTTGCAGAACTTATAACTAATTCAAACGGCGATTTTGTTTTTGCGCGAACTGCATTAGCGCTCCAAAATTGAGGTGATGAAACCATAGTGATCAAAACCTGGCGAATATTACCGTTGTTTTGCGTGAAAGTCTTCGCCATTTTATCCAACAAACTTTGCGGCGGGTTATCGTTTACAAAACGGATGGCCAGTTTTTTGGTAATAAATTTCGCTGTAGAAGGATGGTGAGCCAGCATTTCGAGCAGGCCTACGCCCTCTTTATAGCCATTGGCAGCAAACGTTTTTCCTAATACAATCTTATCATCAGTATCATGTCTGTTAGGTGTAAACAAAAAATCGCCCTCGTGCACAAAACCGCGTTGTTTAAGTCCTTCCTCTCCTATATTATCAACCAATTTTTGTATGGCATCTGCATTACCGTAAACCCCCATTGGATACACCGTCCAACCCGTCAAAATTTTTGCGGCCTGCGTTACATCCTGTTGTGTGTAACCTCCGTCAACGCCCAATGTATGCAGCTCCATTACTTCGCGGGCAAAGTTTTCATTTAAGCCTTGCGCTTTTCTTACCGGAACTATGTTAGCAGTATTTCGCATTATTGCGCGCGGCTTTTCAACGTTAGTTCCCGTACTGCTAAAATTATCCAGATAATAAAGCATAGCCGGCGATTTTGCCGTTGCTAATAACATTGCATCAAAATTGCCTGTTACGTTAGGACGGATAGCGTCGCGCTCATAACCAGTAATAAATTGAGCCGATTGATTTTTGGTTAACGAAACATTGAAATGGTTAAACCAAAAATCAGTTAAAACCTCTTGCAACTGGTTATTGCTGTAAGCCGCACGCAAAACTTTTTGATTAAAGAGTTGCCTTAAAAGTTCCTGCTCGGGCTTAAGGTTGTGCTGCTGCATATAACTTTGCAGCACATCCCGGTACTCTTTACGATCTGTTTTTACTGAATCTTTATCAATCACCCCATCCCCCACAGCCATTTTTAACACAACAGCATTTTTGGGGTATTGGGCAACTATTTCACGATTGCTTAGCTTCAGTGCGTCATAATTATTTAAAACCTGATTCAGGGAGTCATCGGGTAAATTGCCATCAAGTTGTTGCATGAACCATTTTTCGAGGCCCATTTTAACAACCTTGTCTACATCACCGGGCTTGGCGCCGTAAGTAAATCTGTTCAGCAAATGTGCGGCGGCCTGCCTGATTGTCAAACCTGCTTTTTTGTATGGGAAAACAGGCGTTTGATCCTGCACACCGGGTATAAAAATAAAAGCCGATGTGAATGCGACCAACACAGCAAGAAATAAATAAACCGGATATTTTACTGCTGCCCTCATAAATTATTGATATTAATCTATTTATGACTCATGGAGCAGCAATAAGTTTAATTAAGCAGTTTTATATTGACCGATTTGCAAATATCATTGAACAAGTTGCGGGCATTACGGTCAACAACGGTTCTTGTAATCACGTAATCGAACTTTATTTTTCCATAAAATGCACAATAATGATAATCCAATACAAACGCCGGTTAAGGCTCCGCGTAAAAAATCAGGCATATTACGCATTGGTTGTAAAACTATTACAGAGGTAAGTAATGGTAATATGCAAATTAGCCATTGTAGAAGCTTGTTCTTTTTCATTGCAGTTGATCGTTGATTTTTTTTAATGATGACAACATGTTGTTGAGTTTTGCGGATTGCTTTTTAAAATTGCGCGGTCGTAAATAGAGGCTCATAAACATTGTCCACGCTACCGCGACGGTATAAAATAACAATATCAAAATTGGTTGGTGATTAACAAATTGGTACATAAATAAAAACAAACCAATAAAGCTAAATACCAAACCAAATACCTGTGTGTACTTATAATAAAACAATTGGTTGCGGCGGGTTTGTTCTAAAAATAAAACAAACTCCCTGTTGCTGTAATCTTTCAGGTTAACAAACCTCTTTATTGACCGTGCATTGGTGTATATCAATATTATACATGCAATTAAGGTAAATGCAATCCCCACTATAGTGCTTTTTTCCAACGTAGGTGTCCTGAAGAAAAAGACAAGCATTATTACTATAGCTATCACACCCACGGCTATTGATAATACTTTGTTTCGCAGTTTTTCATAACGGAATTTTTTTGCCATTGCCGCCATTTCTGTAGCAGTGGGAAGTCCATCTGTTTTTGCCGTTTGCCAAATGGCTTTAAGTTCATTCAAATTGTCCATACGCTCTGAATTTAATAGCTAATTTTTCTTTAATGCGATGTATGCGAACACGTACTGTTCCGGGGTTAAGGCCTACGATATCTGCTATTTCCCCCTGTGGCAGATCTTCCAGCAGCAGAGAAATAATAATTCGCTCTGTTTCTTCCAACTCAGAGATTGCACGATAAAGAAATCTCAACTTTTCTTCGGGACCTTCTTCGGGAATATCGGGTAAATGTAGGGGTAACTCGGTTTTTATCATTCGCTTACCTACCTCAATGGCACGTAAACAATTGTTAGTGGCAATGCGGTAAATCCAGGTACTGATCTTTGATTCTTGCCTGAATGAGCTTAGATTTTTCCAAACCGAAATAAAAGTTTCCTGGGTTAGGTCTTTGGCCTGTTCAGCATCATTAACGTACCCCATGCACACCCTGAATATTTGGGGCGAGTAGAGTGTATAAATGGTTTCAAAATCCTGCATAAGCGGGTAAAGCTACTTAATGCGGGGTTGGATACGGCCTGCCTTAAAATGTTACGAGATTATTTTCTGAAAGCCACCAATTAAATGCAAGGCATTTACCAGCAGCCGAATATTGCATTATTTCTTATTCTGCAACGCAAGCATTTTTGCCGCGTATCTTCTACCTAGTTCATCGGCAGATGAACTGTCAAAATGCAGGTTATCGCCACGATGAACCAGGTTTTCAGTAGTCGCCACCGCTGTAAAAGGCACCGCCGCGGGTAATTTGTCAATCTCTTCATTAATATTGCCGAATGGCGCGTACTTACCTAACTCGCCGGCAACAAATGGCAGGTTTCCATTCCCTGCTAATTTTCTAAAACGGCCTATTAGTTCTTTCAACTGTTCTAAATAAGCTTTTACCTGCTCAGGCCTGTTACTGTTTGACTCACCCTGATGCCAAATGATGCCTTTTATAACGCCAGATTTCATGGCTAATTTTATACGCTCAACCGCATCATCATAAGGATGGGTGTTAGTTGCGGCATCTAATGCTCCGGGCAACCAACTCTCTATTGGCGAACCGCCTACGGCAGTAGGGATCAGCCCTATTTTAACATTTGGGTTAGCTTTTGACATTTCCAGCCCAAATGCCAGCCCCGGCCCTACCGCTGCTGTTGGTTTATCAAAATGCAAAGGGTGTTTGGCCTGTACCCATTTGCCATCTTTATTTAACATGAGCAGTTTTTCGCTTCCCACGTTTTTATACTCATCAGTTATAGTGCCGCGGCCCGCCATGTTTGACTGGCCTGCTAAAATATACAGCTCGAAATTAAAATCAGGTTGCTGCGCGTTTACACTAAATCCGGTTATAACGCATAGCATTAACATCAAATATATTTTCATTTTTAGGGAATGTCAGGTAAGTATCGGTATTTAAAGGTGCGTATAATCAGCAAATAATCCAATAATAAAAAAAGCCAATACACCGATGGACTCGGCGTATTGGCTTCTGTAAAATATAAAGAGCGTTTACATCATACCTAACATTTTTAGATAATAGTCTACATTTATTCCGCTTCGACGGTAAGCATCCATTGCCTTTCTAATTGTGGCTAATAACTGCTGCGTGTTAACGGGTTTTCCTTTTTGAGGCGCTGTTATGGCTTTAGCAGGGGTTTGATCCACTACTTTAGTAGCTACCCACGATACATTTTCGTGTGGTATTGCCAGCTGCAATATCATGCCCGGTAAACCATTAAATAGTTCGGGGCCGCCGCTAACACGTATTTTATCTGTATAAAAAGCTACTACGTATATAGAATCTGATACTATACCATTGGCACGGATACAGTCATATCCCAATATTTCACGCGTTTCGTCTGTTATTCTCCATTTTACTTTTCGCGTGCTATCTGCCAGCAAAAACTGCTCACCCATGGCATCCTTTTCCATTACAATTTTGCTTGCAGAGAGGTCTGTATAAATGGTATTTGATTCAGCTGTAACTGGGTTTAACTGGAAACTTTGATACGGTATAACCGGCTTAATTGGTGTAAGCAGCGTTTTATTATCGTTAAAAATCAAGCTGCTGTTAAACGTGGCAAATTGTTGCTGTGTTTTTTTATACTGATCAAGCTGTTGCTGAAATTGTGCCTTTACATTAGGATCAGCATAAGGAGCTATTACGTTGTTAATTACCTGAAACGTGTTAACCCTTTTTTGATACTCAATAGTGCCACTGGTTATAAAGCGTACATTCTGCTGGGCAAACAATAAATTGCCTGCAAATAATATGGTGATGATGGTTGTAATTGTCTTTTTCATGATATTAATTGGTTGCTGCTGATGTACCGAATTTTGTAAAGTCCCAGCTTACGCTTAACATAAAGTATCGCATAATAGTATTAAAACTGCTCTGACTAATTTGAGTAGCTCCTACACTACGATTTAGAGTTGGATTGGCGTTCAACAGATTTATACCTGATAAGGTTAACTTCAGTTTATCTTCTTTAAGGAAAGCCTTGCTTAATGATGCGTTTAACAACGTCATATTAATAGCATCAATACGCTGGGTCTTTGCTGTATATCTATAATTAACATCTGAATTTAAAATGAATTTTCCCGGAAGATACAAGGCGCCCCGCGCGTTGACATTTAGTCCTGCAGCGTTATTATTGTTTTGCGGGATCAGTGAGTTTTTATTAAAGCTGTAGTTAGGAGCTACGCCAACTTGTATCTCGTATTTTTGGAATTTAATGGTTTGTAAACCTACCTGCGTTGCGATGCTTGTTTGATCAACCCTGTTTAAACCATTATTAATAAAGCTGTAGTTGGCACTTCTGCTACCGTTAACAGATAACCTTACATCTATCTCCGTGCCGGTTATACGCTGGCTTCCCTGAGCTGTAAAATTTACATTGTATTGCGTTTCACTATGCAGGTTAACGTACTGCGTAACCATTTTACCTGTAAGCGGGTCATTGGTTATTTTAGGTACTATCTGGTTTTCAGTAATATTACCAGATGCCACTAAAGCGAGCGATTGCCTGGTTATAATTTTCTGTGATTGGTATATGGCCTGTAAACTGTGACTGAATTGCGCTTTCAGATCGGCATTCCCAATTACCGTGTTCAGTGTATTGCTATTATTAAGTATAGGCTGCAATTGATCTACGCTTGGCTGCGACATGTTGCCAGAGTAGCTCAGCACAAACACTTTTTGTGCTGAAGGCTGGTATTGATATGTTGCTTGCGGCGCCCAGTTAACAAAACTGCGGTTAAAAATGCGACCGCTATAACGTTCTGTTTGTTTGTAATCAACAACAGATGCGCGTGTTCCAAAGTTTAGTATAGTTTTGTTTTTACGGTAATTGAATATACCACCAAATCTATTAGTTAGCGTATTGATCTTGAAGTCGTTACTGTAAATGTTGTTAAAACTATCGTACTGTCCTGAACCTGATTTATCAAAAGTTGGTTTATCTGAGTTGGTGTTGCTGATACCCAAACCATAGCTCAACTGTAAAGCCAGGAATTTTGATAGTGGCTCGGTGTAGTTAATATTACTGCTAAACGATATATTTTTTGCTGTAATTGGTTTGTACTGGTCGGTAACAATATTTTTTGTAGACGGGGGGTTATTTGCGCTATACTGTTCTGAGTATAAATAATTATCTGCTGTATTTTCGGCATAGGTTTGAGAAACCGCCCATGACAAGGTACGCGTTGGCTTTTTGAATTTATAAGTATACAACGCATTTAGATTCACTCCCTTCTGATTATTATCTGAATGGGTTATTCTTCTTTCCCTAGTCAATAAATCACCTGCTTCGCCAACTATGTTTGTCAGCAGGTCGTTGTCTACTTTAAGGTGCTTGGTTATAGCGTCCACCCCAATTTTTAGCGTTGACGATGTATCCAGTTTAGTAAAATACGTCAGATCCGCTTTTTGTCTGAAGGTATTGTTATGCAGATCGCGGTTTGCTGTTTGATCTTGTCTGCTACCCGGGATAGTTACCTGTGTTGATGAGTTATATATACCCTTTACATCAAGCATGCCTACTTTATAGTTGGCGTTTAACGTGGCGTCATTTTTTATTTTGGTATCGTAATGCGCTCCACCTGCCTGCACTTCGGGCAAACCGTTACCATTATAGGTACCAGAGCCGGCATCCAGATCATCATCTCCTCCGCCTTGTACAAATATTCCTCCGTTATCTGCAATCTGCGCGTAGTTGTTTGACGAGCCTATACGACTGTTATCGGCTGCGCCTAAGCCAGTCTTTCCTGTATTGGCAAAGGTGCCATACGCGGCAAACTTAGTTCTGGCAGTAAATTTATTCAGTATACCCTGGGCCTCGTAATAATCGTCTGTGCCTGCGCCTGCCGTTACTTTACCAAAAAGGCCTTTCTTTTTATCCTCTTTTAGTTTAACGTTGATGGTTTTTATACGTTGCCCATCATCAATTCCGGTGAAGGATGCCTGATCGCTCCTCCTGTCGTAAATCTGCACAGATGAAACCATGTCGCCGCGTAAGTTTTGAGTCACAAGGGTTGGGTCATCGCCAAAAAATTCCTCTCCGTCTACCAGTACTTTCGGCACCGCCTGTCCGTTAACCGTGATCTTTCCGTTTTTATCTATTTGTACGCCAGGCATCTGCCTTAACAGGTCCTCAACCTTTGAGTTGGGTTGTATCACATACGCCTTAGCATTATACTCAAGTGTATCCCCTTTTATTTTGATCTCTTGCGGGGTGCTTTTGATGGTAACTTCGTTCAACGTTTTAACTACGCTGCCCATACCCACATTACCTATATCGGTAACGGCGTTTGGTGGCCCCAAAGTAAATGGACTCATTTTATTGATGTAACCCGGATAAGTTGTAAACAACAGGTACTTACCTGCGGGAAGACCGCCTATAGTAAATGCACCGGCATCATCAGTGTAAGTAAATTTGCGAAGAACAGAATCTTTTGCGTTAAGCACACTTACACTGCCTCTTAATTTAGCTTTCGAGACGGAATCTACAGTAACCCCCTTTACGGTATGCGAATTTTGCGCAAAAGACAGTTGTGTGGATAGAAATATGGCCAATGCAGCCAGAAATGTAAATTTCATTGAATTGCGGTAAGGGTTTTAAGTGTTTATATTATTAATTAGTAAGCAACGCTTTCAGTTAATATATCTGTATGATGCATAACATAGTACTTTGTTACACCTTTTTAAGATTTTATTATCAAGTGTTTGTTTGATGCAATATTAGGCAATGAAACGGAATATAGTGTTCGGTTGTATAAACCCGAACGTTATGTTATTCTTATAGACGAGATGAAGGTAAAAAAAGTTACAGCAAACATTGGTAATTTTGCTTGTACTTAAACGTTAAATATTAGCAATCTATTACGCTAACTATAATTTAAGCGAATATTAAGTTTTTGTTGTATTGATGCTGATTACTTGCAGAGTGTTTAACTTGTACCACTTTTAAAAAATATTATGGATTATAATATAGTGGCGTTAGAGATTTCGGATCTCATCGCCCATTTTGAATACTACGACAATTTGATCACAAACAAAAGTGTTGATGATGAGCAAACCAAGCTACGTAATAAAAACCAGGAGCACGTAACTAAAGTTTTCGCAGATACAGCATTTTATAACAGTGACAAACAGCTACGCCCCCTTTACGAAACTAAAGACCTGATCATACACAAACTTAAAAGCATAGAAACAAGTGATGTGCACGAACTGATTGAAAAATTGGAAAAGGATGTAAAAAAAATAAAGAAGCTATACAAATCGGGCAGAAAAGTGGTTTAACGCCATGCTGATTTATCACTTAACAAGAAAACCCGACAAATGCCGGGTTTTCTTGTTAAGTGAGTTTTATTATATTTTAAATGTAAGACGTTATTTAAAATATTGTAGAACTTTACGAAACGGCTTACACACAATAGCAAAAGGCGGAAATATAACACCATTTTTTTGCATTGCCTTGTAATCAAATTGCCAAGCTTTTAAGCGGTTGATTGAGCTTTTATTACTAACTCCCCCTACACTCATTTTTATCATGGTTTTTGACAGCAAAGCCACAGTAACACGGTGTAAATGGATAAACCGAAGCATCAGCTCATAGTCTGCCGCGGTACCGTAGCTAATATCATAAACGCCAAATTGATCAAATACAGCTCTGCGACAATAAAAAGTAGGGTGTGGCGGCATCCAGCCAAAATTGAACAACCCTTGGCGATAGTTTTCAGACCGCCATTTTCTTATAATACTTCCGTTGGTATTAACATAGTCCAAATGACCATATAAGGCGTCAATTTCCTGTTTGCTAAAAATCTCTGCTACTTCGTTTATAACTTCATTATCAGCAAAGTAATCATCTGCATTTAACACCCCTACAACATTTCCTGCTGCCAGCGCCAATCCTTTGTTCATTGCATCATAAATACCTTTATCGGGCTCCGACACTAAAACAGATATGTGATCTTTGTAACCATCAATGATCTTAAGCGTACTGTCTGTAGAACTTCCGTCAATGATGATATATTGGATATTGGGGTAGCCCTGAGCCACTACTGACCGGATACAACGCTCAATTGTTTTTTCGGCGTTATAAGTCACAGTAATTATTGATACAGTTATATCACGCATTTTATTGTCGCGCTGATGTTTCAGATCTTTTCTTTTTTAGAATCTCGCCTATTTTGACATCCACAATTATTCTAAACCAAAATCCTTGGAGAAAATGGAACATTGCACCTGTTCGTCCGTCTAAAAAACCTAACTGAAACACGTACCTGTAAGTAAAATACAGTACAGGTCTTATATATCGCGGCAGCTTCCACCATAGCTTTTTAAGCCATGCCGTACGCTCATCAGGCGAACCAGAGAATTTGGCAGCAACTGTTTGGCCACGCAGCTTTTGCATCCGCTCCACCTCTTCCCGCGCAAGCAAATCGCTGTAACGGTTATGTTTGGTTATCCAAAAGCTTATATCGTTCTCTTTATGGTTTTGCTCAGTGATGTAACCAGTTTTCCATATTATAGTCTTGCCCGGCACTACAAAGCGGTGGTCCATATTTTCGTTCAGATCAGAATAACCCACATCGTATCTGAACATTTTTAGTAAATAAAACGGGAAATAGCCTCCATGCCTTATCCACCTGTCTTTAAAAATAAACTTGCGGTTAAAATAGATCCCATTTGTACCATTGTACTCAGCAGGATCAAAATCAGCTAATAATACCTTTAATTCATTGGAGATCACCTGATCAGCATCCAGGCAAATAACCCACGGTGTACTAACCGGAAAACATTTTAACGCATAATCCCACTGTCGGGGATGATTTTCAAAGGGATGTTGTTGAACCACAGCTCCTGCATTTTCTGCGATGGCTACTGTATTGTCAGTGCTGCCTGAGTCTAACACAAACACGGAAGCATGCAAGTTCTCGATAGACGCCAACAATGCCGGGAGATGTATTTCCTCATTATACGTAAGTATGATGAAAGAAAAACGCTGGTTTATATCTTCACCCATGTTACGGTTTCTGATTTAAAATGCGGGTATATAGCTCAACATAACGGTCAACGAGGGTTGCCTCGTCAAAATCAGTGCGAATGATGTCAGGAGCGTTGGCTCTTATTCGGGTAATCTTATCCTTCTCGGTAGCAATTAAGTTGATGGTTTCCCCAATAGTTTGTGGTTCGGTTTCGCAGATCCAACCCAGATCATGGTGAGTAACATAATCTGCCAAACCCACAAACGGGCTAACTAAAACCGCAGTACCCTGGCTCAGGCTTTCTATTACCACATTCCCAAAATTCTCATCTTGTGATGGTAATATCAATAGGTCATGTTCCGCCAACAACTCAAACTTACCCTCTGTTTGCAAGCCTAGCCAATTGATGTTACTTTCTACACCTAGTTGTTGCGAAATTTCCTTTAATTGATTGATATACAATATTTCACCAGGCCCAGCTACAGTAAGTGTATAATTAAAATTGAGCGTTGGCAGGGCTTTTATCAGTATATCTATCCCCTTTTTATCATCAATGCGTGAGAAAAAAAGCAAGCGAAATTTATTACTATCTAACGCTCTATTCGAGGTGCTATTAGTGAACGGAAGCTTTACAAAGTTGGGCAGATTTGTTATACTCTTTGGTTGTATAATGTTCAATATTGATAATTCTTCCTGATGGGAAGTTACATGTATATGGGCACTCCTCAATAATCCTTTTCCAATAAGCCTGTGAAGGATTGCCTTTGCATAACTATTCCGTTTGTTAAAGGAGTAATCGCTGAGGGTACCCCTTGGCGAAATCACCGTCTTTATTCCGCGTATCCGAGCAATAAGGCATGCGCCAAGCGACACCAAATTCCACCAGGCATGTATGTGAATAATATCAAAGTCGCGGTACTGCACCCATAACCTTTTGAGTAATTGAGGTGACAAGTGAGTGTGATCACCGGTTATTCGTTTAAAGTAAATAACAGGAACACCATCTACCTGTAAAGCAGTTTCTATTGTAACATTTAGCTCGTCCTCTCCATTGGCAGTGGTGGTATAAACCTGCGTATTTATTCCAAACTTACATAATTGCTCGCTCAGCATAGATACAGACATGGTTGGCCCTCCGTATACAAAAGCAGGTTTATAAGCAGCACAAACTTGTAGTATCCTCACACCTCTCTTAATATGTTTCGTGAACGTAGTATTTTAAATACTATCAGCATGGTTATATAACTCCAAAATACAGAATTGATAAGAAACTCAAAGCTAAGGCCTCTCCAAAGTATCTGAAACAAGCCACAGTATATCAGCGCAACACCCAAAACATAGCCACCAAATAACTCCTCGGCTTTAATGGCGATTAACTGTGCTGTGGCGCCATATAAAAACAGAATTAGAAATACGCCCGACCCTCCAAACGACAAATAAGCGTCTACAATAAAGGCCGGTTTAGCCGAAACGCTTGAGTTTTTATTCACAACGCCAGCATCATAAACCCGCTGCATAACCAACTCTTCGGTGCTGGGTTTTGATGGCCAAAATATCCTTGGCACTAATGCAATGCCAGCTTGCTTCAATATTTGCAGGCCATAAAAATCAATTTTTTCGGGAGTAGTTTGAACAAATTTGGTAAACATATCCACCTCGCTAAAACGGTAAACTAAAAAGTTCCAGTTAGTGTCGTCATTTTCGTCGTTGAAAGCTGCATCCAGCGCAGCCTGGCTTGCAGCTCCCGCTTCCTCGCCTTCCACCCACGCATTTCCGCGAAATGTGTTTACATATGTTGGAAGAAGGGTAAAAAGTATAATTAGCGCGGGGCCGAATACAACTGTTACTACTTTTTTATAATTGGGATACAAAAACACTGCTAAAACCAGCACACTTATAATAACAGGTTCCTTGAAGCCTGACGTTAGGGCCTGGTAAAAATTGAAGATGTATAAACCAATGCAAATAAGGGTATTAGCCTTCTTTTTTAGGGGAATGGCAAAAGCAAGCGCCAGTGTACCGGCAATAAAACTTAGTGAACTAAGTTGATAGTAAAACTGTGTAAGGCCCGGCACGCGTAAAAACAATATTGACACCGGGAACAAAATCAGCGCGGTAACCAATAACAAATTAGCTATAGTGGTACCGTCTACGTAGTACTTTTTCTTAACCGGATACTTCATAAATATTAAAACTCCGGATACGAAAGCGGCGTGGCCAAGGCAATAATATTGCTGACATTTAGCAGTAATGGCCAAGATATCGTCATCAAAAACAAGCAAGCCATTAACTTTGCTTAAATACTTGTAGCCTAAAATATTTAGAAAATAAAATATAGACGAACACGCCATAAAACCGGCAAAAATTAT
>Ga0247817_10000510_pt1 | contig 21426 bp, 19 predicted proteins | sample UWRJL212509R1_FD_178010 | JGI IMG/M metagenome (GOLD analysis project Ga0247817, IMG submission 178010) | Plant litter microbial communities from Arlington Agricultural Research Station in Wisconsin, United States - UWRJ-L212-509R-1 | ecosystem: Environmental > Terrestrial > Plant litter >...
CTCCTATACCCTTTTCTATATTACCGGCTAATGCCACCTGAAATGAAAGCTTTTTCGTGTCTTTTAGTATACGTAAGGCATCCAGGAATTCCAGCACTCCTTTACCCAGCATAAGATTGCTTAAAAACAAAAAGCGGGGTGTTTCATGGAATGTGCGCTTAATAGGATCCTGAATTAAACGTGGATCATAAAAATTCTCAACGACTTCAATGTTTGTATTCGGAAAGGTCTTTCCCAGATCTTGAGCCAGACTGGTTGACAAAGCAATTACGGATTGGCTTCCTTCCAACAATCGGCTGAAAACTCGTCTTTTGAATGTACTCATCAATTCATAAGCTTTACAAACATAACCACCATGAATGTGCAATATGTAGGGAATCCCTAATAGCTTACAGATCAAAATAAAGGGTGAATATTTGGCAAGCCCCCAAAATGTTTGTCCAATAGCCATATAGACTGTTGACTTACCTATAACTTTGAAAATATGAATGTAAATACTCAGAAAGGCAAGTATTTTGAATATACTTAGTTTATCTCCCTGTTTCGAAGCAATTAAACCTGTTTCGGTATTAATGATAGATACCTCTCTCCCTTTTGAAATCAGCCTATGATACAAAAAATCGTTACTAACAGTTACTCCGTTTACTACTGGAGGGAAAGGGCCGATCATTAATATTTTCATGAATTCAAGTAAACTATTCGGAGGCTTATGTCGATAAATGATAAGATACAATTATCGACACATGTATATTTAACTGTAAAGGTATATCGAAATAATATTCAATATACCGCATAATTAATTCCATCTAAGGATTAATTAAATCAACATATTATTGTTAACGACTATAATAGTGTTTTGTTCCCAATATCACAAAAGTTTGATTAAAGGAAGTACTTAACAATTGTAAAGTTCGGACAAAAAAGCATTCTTTTATACTATTTATACTAATTAATTTATCAAAAATATGAGTTCATTCAATAATGCCGTGGTTTATCCATAAGAAGAGTGGCAAATTCATAATGTAAGAATATCCCCAAACATACTGATTCGGATGATTGAATTGCCTGTTAAAAATTGTAAGCCTGCAGCCCATGACTTCAACGTGTGTATAATGTATGCAGAGTTGAAATATGAAGGAAAAGCCCACGGTTTTAACCGTGTGAAGTATGAGTTAAGCCCCAGGTTTCAACCGTGGGAACATGTTTATGTATGGTTTATGTATGACGATAGTATGAGCATAGTATGAGGTAAGTATGAACATAGTATGACGATAGTATGAACATAGTATGAACACAGTATGAAGGTAGTATGGAATAAGCATAGAACAAGCATGGAACAAGCATAGAGCAAGCATGCGTTTAGTATGAAAACAGCATTAGTATAGTATGAAGAGGGAATGTAAAATAAATTGTGCAGATCGAGCTGTCGCAATCAGTGATCGGGTAACCTATTTCATTATAACGTTAATATCATTTGCCCATGTTTCAGGCGAAAAATGCCTGATGAGCTCTTTTGAATGTGCTCCGAACTGACGAATTTCTTCTTCGTTGAGTCTGGCGAAAGTATTAAGCACATCTACACATGCTGCTTCATTTTCAGCAGAAAATGAAAAACCATTTTTATTGACTTCAAGCAGTTCCGGGCAACATCCGCACACATCGGAAAGAATTATGGGAAGTCCTGCTGCCAGGGCTTCATTCACAACCAGCCCCCAGGGCTCAAACGTACTTGGCAATATAAAACATGCCGACGATGCATAGATCTGCGGCAATTCATTGTATGTGACCCAGCCTGTCAACTTAACTACATCGGTTGCTGCCAGCGACTGTATCAATTGATTTAATTCAGATCGCAGCGGACCATCACCAACCAGCAATAATGTATACTTTTTCGATAATTCAGAAGAAACGTAACTACGTATCAACATTTCCAGGTTTTTCTCTTTGCTATAACGGGCAACACATACAATATTTTTCTTTTCAGTTTGTGAGGCAGCATCTTTTATAGACACAGTAAAATGTTTATTGTCAACAACGCTATATCCGCTAACAATTCTCGATGGCTGTATCTTATAATTATTTGTAAAATGATCAAAAGCCCGCTTTCCTGAAACGAAGAAACGCTGTCCCAATGTTTTTAAAAGAATAGATTTAAAAAAATCTTTGGCTGCCCCTCTTGAATACCAGGATTCCGAAAAAATAACTGTTCGAATACCTTTTAATCGTGCATACAGAAGAAAAACATGATATTCGCTTCGCCCATAAGGCATCGCTACTGTCGTAATGGAGCGTTCTTTAATAATCTTTCGAAACGCACGGAATCGATTTATGAGATCTGATTGTTCAGCCGGCTTTACTGAAAGCACCGTATGCTTTGTATTGGTGATACTATTCCACTTATATAAGGCATCTGTACCTGCAAGATCTGCTGTATATATATCTTGACCAAGCAGTTCTTCACAGGATTTTACGCGAGCATAATGATAATCACCTATTCGATCCCAGATCAATAAAATGCATTCCCTTTTCATAGTAATTTAAAATATCAAGTATAGAGTATTTAGTACTAAGTACTTCTCTTCTGCTCATCTGTTGCCAATTTAATGCTGAATAACGTCGTCGAGGTTTTAAACCTCGACGACGTTTCTCTCTTGGCGCCAGTCTTAGCGCAGCCGGGACTGGCGCCTTTTATTCTGCAGTCTTTGACTGCATGTTAGCCGTCTAGAAACTAGCAACTAGTACCTAGTACCTAGCAACTTGCAACTAGCACCCTCCTGGCGTAGCGGGGACTGGTGCCTTTTATTCTGCAGTCTTTGACTGCATGTTTAGCCGTCTAGCAACTAGTACCTAGCAACTTGCAACTAATAGTCTATCCAGCTCCTCAGCAAACCTTTCCGTATTGAATTCTTCAGCACGAGCTAAACAATTTGATGCATATTTTTTTAAAAGCACTGGATTTTCTAAAATAGTCTTTAATATGTATTCAATCTCTTCTGCTTCTATATGTTTTAAAAGCCAGCCATTCAGAGCTTCCTGCACTACACTTCCGCAATGCGTGCTTGCAATAATAGGTAATTGCCATGCCATTGCTTCAAGTTGTGTTAAACCAAAGCCATCGGAAAACGTCGGGAATAGAAACACATCAGCTTCCTGATAACATTTGTCTGTTTCTTCTCTTGACACAATTCCTTTATAGTAAATGTTGGTGCACTGAAAGTCTGCTTCGTTGATTTCATTTCTTCCAACAAAGATGAATTCAATTGGCAATCCCTGTAATGCTTTAGCTGCTTCAATCACTACGTGTATCCCTTTACGTAAAGCCAATGTACCTAAGAACAAACAACGCAACGGTCGTTCTTCTGTAAACTGAACCGGATAAATTTTTTTAAACTGCCTGTGTTTTTCTTGAATGTTGTAAGGCAATGGAACGATTTGAATTTTGGTTTCATCTACACCTTGTTTGATCAAACCTTTTTTGCTCCATTGAGAATTCACAAATATTGTGTCGGCCAATTCACATTCTGCTTTCCATTGCTCCCAATACTGTTTTGGAGCTCTTTCCCATGAAGTGGTTTGTGAATATTTTTCAACGCATGCTGCTACTAAATTCTCCTCTTCTATCCCCGGATCAACTTGAAATAAAATAGTTTTGAGTCCTCTCTTTTTTGCAGCTTTAAAACATTGTAAAGAAGTATAACTGATTCCTAATACAATTTCTGCCCCTTGAATTTTAGTGATCTTATTGAATGCTTCTAACTCAAACTTCTGATCCCGTGCCAGCGTTAAGTCCCAGCTATAGGAATATTTTACACGCAGATAAAATTCGAATAATAAAAAACGCAGTCCAAAAGAAGATACACGATCAGCAGGTATGGATGCATTGTATCGTCCGGCTAACGATTTAAATACAGTAAGTGGCAATCGTGACAACAACTGTCGCAACCAACCTGCACCAACCCATGTATCTGTAATTAGTGTATGCAGATTTCCTTTTTCCTGTAATGCTTGAGGAATTAAATAATGTGCCCGTGCACCAATATGTACACAGATAACGTTAGACCTTTTCAAGCTTAATTTGTTTTTTTACAAACTCTTTGTATTTATATACAAAATAAATGATTGGCCAATAACTCATCAGTATGATAGCAATGTCGCCCGGCAAATCGCCGCTTCGAAAAATCGGAATCATCGATGTTAGCATCACCCCGGTTAAGACCCAGGATAGATCTGAAGTAAATTGATTTAAATAACGGTACAGCCAAACTAAGCCAAAAGCCCAAAGAATTGAAAAGAGAACAACACCTTCTGTTCCCATTTCTCCATAAAATACCCCATATAGTGTTGGTGAAAATCCTATCGTTGTTTTTTCTAAACCGTATTTCTTTTGTAAGTTCTGAAACCAGCCCGCCATTGGTTTCTCCGGCCACAAGTTTCTAGGAATAGGCCGCAATAAAATATTCAAATGATCGAACCCATAGTTATAATCCAGGTACTTTGGATAAACCTGATACATCATCATAAAACCATCGATAAAATTAACATCATCGGATTCTTCCATACGATCAATACTTTCTTCGTATAATTCATTCATCGAAAGTTCACGTGCATCTGCCCGTGTATAACGCAATACGCGAGCAGCTGAAAAAATAACCAGTATAGCAAAAACCCCTGCAGCCATGTACCACAACTTAGGTATAGGTTTGATATTTCTTGTAACAAAATATCCGATCGGCACCATCCACCCTAGAAATTGAAACCGAAGTTCCGGGCTATAAGAGAGATAAGCAACTACCACGAATGTAATAAAATAGATGACCTTCACTTGAGTATTGGAGGTTTTCGTATATAAAAAGATCAAGAAAAACAATATGATAAATGAGCTGTTTGCTAATTTGGTTAAATAGCTATAACTGTTATCTACGTCTTGAAGCACAATTTGAAAAAAAGTAAATACGCCCAATCCAATAAAGATCAACGTTTTTCTTTGTAGCAAAAACGCTTTCAAATAATCATTCGTGTCTTTAACTATCTTTACAGGAGGTCTATAAAAATACATTACAGAATAGATCATTACAGTACTGCCTAATAAAATGAGTTCGGAAACTTTATAGGCAATTTCAAAATTAAAGATAAAATCAATCTGATAATTAAAGCTTACAAAATGACTAAGCCCCAATTCAAGGGATAGCATCCGGTATTGGACCATTATATTAAAAAGTGCAATGAATATAGGGATCTCGCAGCGTTTTTGCAGATAAAACAATACTGAGATTGTAAGGTTTATTATCAGTACTACATATATCAGGTCTTTATCCATTCATTTACTACGCCACAATATTGTTTCAATCTACTTAAAAAACAGAAATAATAATATAAATAATATTCTAATAAGATAATGAAGGATTCACTTTTCACTATTTTACGGTTCTGAATCCGCCATTTAGGGTTGAATCACCTAAATACTCCCCACCCTGCAAATAATAGTAAAAGCAGGATCCGGTAAATAATTCATGGTATCATTCTATGAATTATTTAACATAGATTTTTTTAACCATTTACGTTGAACTTTTTGAAAATAATACACACTCACATACCTGGCATATCCGATCCAAAAAGAAATAGATTTAGTGACAATATACTTCAGCATAATCTTTTTGAATATAGCCCCTTGAAAATGCAGCGTATAAAACAAAACAGGCTTCTGTGAGGATTTCAGTGTTCCAAATGGCTTGGATTCTTTGAACGTTATTTTCTTTGCCTTATGATCCATTTCAAAATACTCCTCTCCAACCTCCAACGATGGGTCAAAAGTAGGACGGCCATCCATATAATAGGTATTTGCTATCTTATGTGGGTTCTGCATAGCATAGTTGCTCAACAAGGTCATATCAGACACCCCGCCATATCCATGATGAGCTACGAATAGTTTATAATGCGTTTCAAGTGCATGCAATGCGTCCTGCCCTGTATAACTTGAAAAAATGAACTGACAAAAGTCAATGAGAACATCTTTATCAATAAAATTGGTATGGCCGGAAATGCCGCATATTGTCATTCCTACATGCTGAAACATTTCAGATAATTGTTGTACATCCTCATATACCAACACATCTGAATCCAGATACAAACAACGTTGAATACCTTTTTGAACCATAAATGCTTTGAGTACAAACCAACGTTGTATACAGATCAATTCAAATGATTCGGAGTTTGTACTATAATGTTTATATAAACCTGCAAATTGTTCTGCTTCTTCAAACAACGATTCAATGCGTACATGTTCTACAAGTGGTTCATATACTGCAGACTCTGCAGTACCTATCAAATAGGCTTTAACCAACGGATTGGTTTGCTTCAGCTGATAGAGTGTATTGAATATGTAGGAACTATTTCCCTTATGAATAAACACAACTGGTATCATAGGTTCTCCTTTTTGTAGTTCTTCATTGCATGCAACTGTTCAATAACTATACGAACATGATTTTCCCAGCTTGCATATGTAAGATAATGATCCCATGCAAGCAACTGTTCTTCTGTTGTATCTTTAAAAATGATATTATTGACAGAATCGATAAAAGCGCTTTTATCAATCGGAATTATCTTTCCTAAATGAAACCTTTCTACAACTTTAGTAAGTGCGGATTCGCCATCGCTAACAATCAGTTTCTTTTTGTGCGGAGCAATCAAATTCAACAAACCGCTTTGCGATGTAAAACTATATTTATAATACAATAATATTAAATCGCAGGCCTGAATGATTGACTGCATTTCTTCATCAGTCAATCGTTTTTCAATCCAGATCACTTGATCCTCTACATTTAATTTTTCAATTTGTCTTTTATAAGAATCTATAGAAACAGCAGAACTGGAAGGGCTGCCGGCAATTAACAAAATTACATTAGGCAGATCAGGCAAACAATCGATCAATAATGAATAATTCTTCTCTTCACGAATATTCCCAATAGCCCCCATCATCTTCCTGTTTGCTTTTTGACCGACCAATTCATCTAACAATTTCTGATCAAAGGCAGTATGTTCGTATAAACCATGTGGAACACGTATTTTAGGAATATTCTGATTGTAATATTCTTTTTCAGGAAGTACTTCGTGATACAATGCCTGGTCCATAATACTCATTACCTTTTTCATGGTATAAACAGACCATGATTTAAAAGGAAGATAGTTGTCACGATCCGGATCGTGCAGCATTACAAGGAATGTATGTTTTTTTTTAAGGTTTCGAAAAAAGGGAACCCATACACCTGCTGTGATTTGTTCGTAATCATTAAATACAACAACAGAGGCGGGTTGTTTTTTCAAAAAGGCAAGTACACGAAACGGGTTTACTATACTTCTAAACAGGAAGTATAGCTTTTTATACAGCTTTAGCTGAGTATTTGGTATATCTGAAATTAATATCTTTTTAAAAATGTCATTTTCTTCTTGTGCAGCATTTGCTGGAATTAAGACCGTACATTTCTGAACAGCAGAATTCTTGGCATAGGCCGCAGCAAGACAGCGTGAATACTCATAATTACCTCCGAAGCTATTTGTATTAAGAATAATGATGTTCATGCCTGAAATCTTTTTTGAAGCTGAAAAGCAGCCTCTTTACGAAATGCAGGAGACTTCACATACCCCTTGTAATATCCTTTCAAATAATAAAAGCGTGTCAACTCCATAAGATAAAAGCTATAGACAAACACACTCAAATTATACTTTTTTGAACGAAGACGTTTCCATACAGTAAAATTACGCCAATATGGTCTGAATCCCAATGAAAGCGGCAATAGTAAAAATAATGCGTAGGGTGTAAAGGCATTCACAACCATTAAGAATAAGATAACAGGCAATGCCGCGACAAAGGTTATGCGAAAAAGTAACTCAAGACTTTTGGAAACGGTACTTCTAAGATTTATACGCGCTTCTCCGTCTCCTAAACCATAACGAAATGCTTCTTTTGCATAAGCCAATGCTGTTGTATGTCTTCCCCAATACACGTAGCGCTTGTCAACCATATGAAATCGATAGCCAATCTTCTTCGCCAATCGGCCAAAGACTGTATCATCAGCAGCTAATGTAAGCCACTCCGGATAACCGCCTATGGCATCAAATACTTCTTTGTAATAAGCGACAGAACGAGACGTTGGCGTAAACCAGTCTTCATGTATATCATCTTTATATCCATCAAACAATATATAAGCAGCCTTTGCTGGCAAAGTGAGAATTTCTTCTTCCACTACAGCAAATGCCCCACCAACAGCTTTTACAGAAGGATCAGTAAATGGACTGATAATACTTTCCAGCCATTGAGGATGAAATCTGCAGCCAAAATCTGTACTTGCAATCAACGGATAAGTGGCAGCTTTAATAGCCATATTTCGACCTTCAGCTACATTACAACGATTCTTTTGTAATATTTTTATGGGTATTGAAGAGGTAGCCTGCCACGCCAGCAACATTTCATATGTACCATCTGTAGAACCCGCATCCGTAATAATAATTTCAGAAGGTTGAAGTGTTTGATTTCTCAGCTCTTGTATTGTTTGAGTCAAACGAGCTTCTTCGTTGAAAACAGTTGAAACCAACGTAACTAATTTTGCCATAAAGATGCCTAATAAAGGTTTAGCAAGATAAACCTTTCCATCGGGTCTGCCAAAACACGTAAAGCAAGCATATAGACTATAAACATTTTTCTTCAAAAAAGATAAAAAATATCATTTGTTTTCACTACCACTCAAACATTGAATTATACTGAATTTTCTACCGTAGATTTTCGAGGTGCAAATTTGGACTTGAGTCTAAGAAATGGTTTTTCAACAATAAAATATGAAAAACATGCCGCAAAAATTGTTAAACCTATATTTTGAGGAAACTGATTTATCCAATAGGAAGTTTTCACAATGAAAAACTGCTGCCACAAATATAGACTATAAGACAAAATCCCTATTGAATTCATAACTGTTGAATTCAAAAAACGAAACCACATTGTTTGCTTAGGTCCAAAAACTGAACACACCATAATTACTGCAATACAGACATTTGCAAATAATCCGTTGCTTATTCCAAATGGCACAAATATACTTCCTATATCCATACGTTTTGCAAGCCCATTAGCATATGGCACCAATAGTATGATTGAAATCGAACCCCAAAGAAGTATATTCCAATGATATTTTACAGATTCTATAATTTCCTGTTGATATAAAGCGACCAAACAGCCTATAGAAATTGCATCAATCCGGATAAAAATTGTCAATTCATTTAACCAACTTATTGGATAATTATAAACAAGTATACGTAGTATAATTGGAATACATAAAGTTATAAAAGCAAATATTTTCCTGACTTTCAAACCTAGAATAAAAACAAAAGGCCATATTAAATAAAAATGTTCCTCAACACTCAAAGACCATGTATGATAGGTATACCAATCCTCCATTTTAGTAAAATACTTCGTAAACGTTATAGCTGACAACCAAGATGTAGTACTTATTGATATATATGAAAAATGAGATATGCAGAAATATACTAGAAGTAAAAAGTAGTACGCTGGAAAAATTCGTAACATACGCCTAATGAAGAACTGTTTCAAAGCAATTCTACCAAATTTATATTCTTCTTTTAATAGTAATGCGGTTATTAAAAAACCAGAAATTACAAAAAAAACATTCACACCAAATTGTCCATCAACAAGTAGTCTTACTAAGGGATTGAAAGGCATGTCAAATACAGCATATTGTATTTGAATATGATGAAATATCACAAGAATAATACTAATTGCTCTTAAACCATTCAAACTTGGCAGTTTCCAATTTATGTCCATTACTATTATAACGTTTTATTAAGGATACTAGGAGATTTTTTTTTAAAATCTGCAAAATGTATCTTGATATACTGTTGGTAGGATAACCACTTTGTGGCTATTATGCATGAAGAAATATGATATTTTTATCATAAAAACTATTAGTTGTTATAAACGCAACCAAATTTAGTTATTAACTATAGTTTGTTTCAGTTGAAACGCCGCCTCCATAGCCTTGTCCATATTATAATATTCCCATTCTGCAAAACGGCCTAAAAGATGAATACCATAAGGAGCTAAATATTCTTTGTAGGACTGAATGATCTTTCGTGTTTCTATATCCTGAATGACATACGAGTTGGGTTCGTTATTGTAATCAACAGGAACTAAATTGCCCGGTAATAATTTTAATTCTTCCAGCATCTCTTCGTAGGTACAGATTCCAGAAAACTCTACAGTACATGAGGAGCGTCCAGAATCATTGATACCTTTAGAATTATTTGTAACACTGAAATTACCTGTATAAATAATACGATGTGCTTTAAATGTTGATTCAGGTATGTACAACCACGACAAATCGGTTGCATCACAACTGCACAATACACTTGAAGTACCGTTTGAACGTATTTGTTTTAATGGCTCATTATATTGAAATTCTTTACCCACAGAAAGTTTTAATAAATCCGGAAGCTTTCGAACATCCGCAGTATAAATGATGTGATCAAACCGTTCACCAAAAACAGTTGCAGCATTCCCCTCAACAGAAATTTCTTCTAAGGCGCTATTGCATTGAATAGATAAGCCGCTCGCCAAGCGCTCTGCTATAAATTGTGATCCACCAGATTTCGGATAATAAAAATGAGCATGCACCATTTCATTTTCCTCTTTTCGAACAATATTACTCGTTAGAATATCAAGCAAACGTGGCATGGGTAATTTACCATCCAACCATTGCATGGGCACTGTACTTAAGTCGGTCTTCCATATTTTATGATTATATGGCTTAAAATAAAGTTCGTATAAAGTAACTCCAAAATTTCCTTTTAGAAAAGCTTCGAAATTTTCATAAGACAATGGTTCTTTATACACATCCTGATTGATTTTAATCAATTCAGTCATTACTTTTTCAACAATATCCGCATCGAATTGATATAAAAAATTCTCTATCGGATAACCAATGAAACTATTATTGTAAAAAATTTTAGCATTCCTTTTGGTTTGAATAAACTCTACCTCTTTGTCGAATTTGCTCCAGAACCAATCTAGTACTTCTTTGTTTTTACTATTAAAAACATGTCCACCTACGCGGTGATACAATACATCTTCAGGTCGATCACAATATACAAGCCCACCAATATTTGCCTTCTTTTCAAAAACTGTCACATCATACATGTCATTCAATACAGCTGCTGCGGATAATCCTGAAATTCCTGAACCAATAACGGCGATCTTTTTTTTCATTTAATAATTGATTTTCTTTTAGTATGTATATATCGGGATTGGAAGAAATGAATCGTTGTATTTACGACCAAGCGACTTAATTTAGAAAGTCTTTCCGATAAGCAAAAAACGTTTCATGAAAGCTCTCGTATTGAAAACCATTTTTTTCAAGCAGCGATATAATCAGTTTTCGATCTACTATTTCATCGTGTATCTCCAGTGCCATGAAATTAACTTTTTCTAATGTCTGACGAGCCATTTCTTCGTTTTCAAACAAATATTTTTCAGACCCTTCAATATCAATTTTTAGAATATCAATATAAGGAAAAGCATATTCTGTCAATATATCATTAATCGTAATTCCTGGCACCGTTTCATGAGTTGTATTAAAGTCTTTTACTGTTTTAAGAAAAAATGCATACTCTCGCCCATCTCTGAAATCAGTTGTGATTTCCAAATTTGAATTATCTTTCCATAAACCCGACTTATTAGCAAATACATCCTTTTGCATATTATTCAATTCAATATTCTTGGTAAGTATATTGAAATTTCCGCTTTGTGGTTCAATAGCAACAATTTTAGCTTCTGGAAATAATTGTTTAAAATAAAGAGTGCTACAACCAACATTTGCTCCGGCATCAACTATGTATAGAACTTCCTTTTTCCATAATTTATTTACTATATCAATCAACGGTTTGTATTCCTCAAACCGAAAAATCTGTCCATAAATATTATAATCTGTTGTCATCCTCCGAAGGCATAAGTTGAATCCATCTCTGTCGGTATTTTTCTTGAAGACCGCAATGTTGGTATTGCCGACTTTATTCATTTGATGCCCATTTTCAATGATATAAGACATTTGGTCCCCCATCACAAAAATATCCTGAGGAATATAGGTAGGATTCTTACCAGTGATGCGGCTAATTAAAATTCCTGTAATCAAAAGCACGCCTTCTTTAAATGACAATTGATTTAATACTTTTAATTTATTAACTATATCCATTCTAAAATTGCCCCGTGGTTTTAATATAAAATATTTTGTTTAATGGATGTTATGTATTTATATACTGGATGTGTTTTTCTGTACAAAAAATTATACTTCTTAAACAAAAACAGTCTGAATGTAAACAAAGAAATATGCTTCTTTTTTTCTTCAAATTGAGTACTGACATATTGATACAATTCTACATCAAACTTGTTTCTTAGCTGAATTATATCTTTTTGTTGAGGCGTTAGTGTTGAGGGGCGCGGCTTATTTTGGGTAACATTTTTATTTGTATAGTAAATTTTTTTCCAACCCAAATAATGATTTATAAACACCAAAGATTCGTCAAATTTTTCAGTAAGTCCGACGAAAAGGAACATTGAGTCAATATTTTTCTTTGCTTTAGAAAGCATTTCATCACTACATTGCCCGAATGGCGTGCTATAATCACCGGCTAAGTATCGTGTTTGCCCATTATCCATATCAAGTAGTTGATCACAATTCAAATACTCTTCCATTGTCATTTTTGAAGCAAAAGAATGATTATGCCCTTCAGAAAATTCTCTGTTGTAAAAATAATCCGATACGACTCTGTTAAGCGGTTCTCTCAAAAAAGAAATGTATTTAGCCTGCTTCGAAAAATAATTGTGCCAACCAAAAGGAAAATGACCATGAATGACCTTAATGGATTCTTTATTCGCTAATCGATTCTTTTTTAAATCTTCTTCGCACTTTTCTACCCCTTCGAGATTGGCATATACAATCTCGTTAGATTTAAATATTCTATCTAAAATGGATTGGAATGTTGTCCCAGCTGTTTTATATATGTGAATTGAAATTAAAATCATTGCATCACTTAATTTACATCTTTGAAAATTTCAATTCAGTTAGATCAAAATCATCATTCAAGAACGATGAAATAGAAATCTCTGATGTTACTGCCCCAATAACCATTACTTTACTTTTCATTTGTATGTAAAATAAGTTCATTAATTTTACAAACCAATTCCATGGAAGAATCCTCTTCCAGTTTACGAGCAAAAAAAGCATCAGACAATTGTATCGATTCAAAATCTTTTTCAGTTAAATTATTAGGGTGCCAATCAACAGCATTTGTCCAATCAATATATCTATAATTGTTATTACATAAAACGAATGTCTTATTGTTTGCTAATAATGTCTGAAAAACGACTTCTGGCGGACAAACATTTAAATCGGGATACTTATTTACAGCTCTTAAAAAATCAGTTATTTTTTGAACACGCGATTTATTTTCCAAGATGTATGTCATTGCCTTTCTATTTATCATAAACCAGTCTGAGCCATGATATGGAATTAAAGAATCGTCAAAAATGATATCTGATTTTTTTCTGCTTATCCTAATGGGCTTCATGTAAAATGTGCCATTTTTTCTTAGAAATGGTATTCGTAACAACATTTTTGTTTTAAATGCTTTTCTGAAGTATTTATAAAAATCAAAATAGTCTGTGTTGACATTATTACATTCAATGTAACCGTCAAATGAATTTTGCTTTAAAAAATCAACGAGATTGGCAGGTGTTTTTATAGGATAACAATTGGCGCTAAGGGTTACGAACCACTCACAATTAGAATCATATAGCGCTTGAAATGTTTTCAATATAGCTTCTATATTATTAACATGAGACCATTGTGTAACAATAGGATCTTGCACCAATTGTATATGTGAATGGTTTACAAAAACAGATGTGTCTAAAACCGATTTTGATTTATCATGATGAATAGCAATTGCATAATCTGGATATTGTGACAATTTATTTATCAATTCAATATATACCCTATCAGGTTTTTTGTGCGACAATATGGAGAATCCAATTTTCATATCTATGCTATTCTATCTTTTATTAAATAACCTTAAAAAAGAGGTGAACACCTGTTCATCTTTTGTAACACTGTGAATGGGCTGCCAATCTGTACCTGTTTGTAACCGTCCAAGCTTAGAATATATTTTAGCAACAAAACGTACAACATAATCACTCCTTTTGATAGGATAATAAAGCTTGTATTTCACACTATACATCTTATAATTAGCAAGTATCCCCTTCAACACCCATTTACTAAAAATGGAAAGCTTTCCATTTTCTCTATTTAACATATCAGAAAATACAAGAATACCATTTTGGGTACGCTCTACTTCTTGAGTTGTTTTGTCGGTCACTTGTTGTTCATGCTGACGATAAATTGTTAGACTCTTATTTTCATGAATGGGGAATGGATTAAGCAATGCAATTCTAAACCAATATTCTTTATCCTCATGTGTCATTATATCTTCTCGCCAATCACCTACTTGATCAATCAATGTCCTTGAAAATAAACAGGCTTGTGTTATTGAACACCAACCTTCTGCTACAATATCATACAATGGCTTTGGCAGTAAGGGCTGATACTGCATTATAACATCCGTTTGAACCCAATTGCCATTTATTTTTTTCGCTGAAACAAATGGACCAATTACACATCCTGCCTTTGAATTATCATTCAATAATGCTGCTTGAACTTCTAATTTATTAGGCGTCATTACATCATCCGAATCGAAAAATTGAATAGCTTTTCCAGTAGCTATTTTCAATCCTGTATTTCTTGCTGCACCTGGCCCATGGCCTTCACTTTTCACCAGAATAATTTTATCAAAATACGGCAAGAGAACTTGTTTTAAATCATCCGTTGAACAATCATCAACTATAATAATTTCTTTGGGTAAAAGGGTTTGATTAAGTATACTATCTAACGTCTCTATAATTAGATGCGCTCTATTTTTAATTGGTATAATTACTGAAATATCCATTATATATGAATAATTTATTCATTTTTATATGCTCCTTTATTATGAAACATATATATTATCTATTCAATGTTTTTTTAATAAAATTCCAATAAAATACTGCTGTGTTTATATTGTCTTTTTTTCTCAACGTTATTTGATGAAACATCTTTATTAAATAATACAAATATGTATAAACAATACCTTTTGTCATTTTTAAAAAGGCGTATTCATGTGGTACTACTTTTGTTCTATAAATGTCTATTGAATCAACATTCATACTACTTCCTGAAAGATGATGGATAATTATAGGCTCAGGAATATAATTTATACTTAAAGATGTATGCCTTTGAATATGATAACACCACAATACATCTTCAAAATACATAAAAAAATCTTCGTGAAGCTTATTGTTTGGAAAGTCTTTCAATATTTTTTTATTAAACATAAAGAATGTACCCCAAACCCAATCTGTTTCTACCGGTTTAGAATAATCCCATAGATCACCGTGCATCCGTTCAACTTTTTTTTGTTTGGATTCGAATTTATATATCCTCAAAAATTCAAACAATTCTTTTTTCAAAGAAGGAAATCTCCCTGCAACTGCTTGAGACCTTCCATCGGGATAGATTAATTGTGCAGTCAATACTCCAATATTCGAATCGTCTTGTATTTTTTGAAGAGCAATACTTATGGCATCATTCACCAACTCAGTATCACTATTTAATAACAAAATATAATCACCCATTGCAACTGCAATACCTAAATTATTGCCACCGGCAAAACCTGTATTCGTTGAACTTATAATCAAATTGATTTCAGGGAATTTTTTTAAAAATAAATGAGGGTCACATTCCGAACTTGCATTATCTACAAGTATTATTTCATATTTACAGTTTTTAGTTTTTGAATATATTGATTCAATACATTTTGTAGTTAAATGATACGTATTGTAATTAATTATAATGATCGATACCATCATAAAATTTCTTTTATACGATTCAATAAATCTTGTCCATGTGAAGCTAAATTGAAATGATCTATAGCAAATTGCTTTGCTTTTGTTGTCATTACAGAATAGTCTTTTTGTATCCAGATATCTTTCAGAATACTGGCTAGCTGTTGTTCATTTTCGGGTTCAAATAAATAACCACTTTCTTTATCTTGTATTAATTCAGCACCAGCACCTGTATTAGACACAACTAATATTCGACCTGCTTTCATCCCTTCCACCGAAACTCTACCAAAAGCTTCCATCAAACTACACACCAACACAATTTCTGAACGCAATACAAACTCCCATGGTTGATCTGTTTGTCCGGCAAATATCACTTGATCTTCTAATTTATGTTGCTCTATATATGTATTTAATTCAGCTAAATATTTATTATCTGCACCGCCAACAAAATACAGTAGAGGAAATATATGTTGTGTTTTTAATTGAGCCAATGCCTTCAACGCTACTAATTGATTTTTCCCTTTAGCAATTCGGCCAACCATACAAATCGTTAGTTGTTCAGAATTCTTAGCGTTTACCGTACCAAACTCTGGATAGCAAACTGCATAATTGACTTTGTTAATTTTTTCTGATGGAATATACTTTGAAAAATGTTTTTTTAATGCACTTGAATTAACTATTATTTTTTTAGATAGGGCATTAATTATAGTTAATGAAATTGTTTTGCCGTATTCAAATTGTAATTGATGATCTAAATCTCCATATTCATGCAAATACCAAATATGAGGTTTGCTCGCTCTCTTTGCAGCGATGGCTCCTGAAGGAATGACAATTGTGTGCGTAATCACCACATCAATCCCTTGCTCATTAATATATGTACATATTTTTTTTGAAGCTGAATAAAATCCTTTAAGCATAATCAACTTCAAAGACACCTTCCAAGATTGTGCAGACATCCACCAATTATTCGGAACAACCTGATACTCTACCTTCAGTTGTCTTAATCGATTTTCTACGTCACCTGAAATTGGCAAAATTGCATAATTCTCTACACCCAACTTTGTTAAAGATTTAATACTTTCAAGGGCACATAACTCGCTTCCACCAAGATGGGGTGAGGGGAAAATATGTAAAACTCTCATAACACTAATCGTAAAATTATTTGAGTATGATATTTCATAAAACAATACATCATGATGATGATTTTTCAGATAAAGGATTTAATTTTTCTGACAACTTTATTGAAAAATGATTCCTTCAGAATAGAATTTTCATTTTGCAGATCAATCATTTTATTCATTACTTTCTCATCTACGTTGAATAACCCTTGAAATAAGGTATTCATTTTATTTTCAGATTCATCATTATCTGCAGAATAAATTTTAGCTAGATCTATAAGTGTTTGCTTTAGCGTGTGTACAATGTGACTGGATATTTCATCCGAAGAAGAAGACAAATACAGAGTCAATAAATATTCTATTCGTGCATAATAAATCAAAAGATTGTTTTTCAGTAATCCTGCAGTTGAAGACTTTTCATGATATCTATAAGATACCAATGCCTCGTTACAATAATAAAAATCACCATACGCCGACAAGAGGGTTAACAATAACCAATCTTCGTGTTGAAAAGCCTGAGGATATTCAACATGAACCTTAAATAAAAATTCTTTTCGAACAAGTATAGAAGAATTACAGATTGGCGAATATTTAAGCCAACTTTCCAATTGATTTAATCTATATTTTTTATCCTTATCATCTAAAACAAATTCATTATTGAATGATTGATTGGTTTCATTAATAAATTCTGCTTTCGAGTGTGTCAGAATTACTGAAGGATTTTCTTTCAAAATTTCCAGCTGTTTTTCTAACTTATCCGTTTTGAAAAGATCATCTGCATCTAAAAAAGCTATATACTCTCCTTTTGACTTTCTAATGCCTAACATGCGCGTTTTACTCACACCCAAATTAAGACCGCCTTCATGTTCAAAATAAGATATATCTTGTTGCTGAATGTATTTTTGAAGTATAGCAACTGTATTATCCGTTGATCCATCATTAACAACAATGATCTCAATTTGATCAGACGCTAAGGTCTGCTGCAATACAGAAATTATTGTATCTTCTATATACAGTTCCGCATTATATGCTGGAATAATAACAGATATATGTATCATATCTTGTTTAATAATCTAAAGTCTTCGATCCTTTTTAAACTCTTGAAATTTATTAAAAATCGACCTTTTAGAAGCATCTTCCTTCATAGCTTTGATCAATAATAATTGTGCAAAAAAATTAAACTTAAGCAAAATAAACTTTAGTAAAACTTTAGTTGTATATAAAAAAACAGAGGTTTCTTTATAACCACTTGACCAGTATTTAAAATACAAGCCAGACATAAAATCAACGCTGACTTCTCTTTTATTTTCAGGGTTCAGAGCAATTAAGCGAACTGCTTCACCTTCACTTAATACATAATATGGATGATATCTACTTATCTTTTCAAAAAATATCTTCCGTGAATTCTCCATTTTAATAATAAATATTAAATCGAAAATTGATTTATTAATCACTTCTAATCCCCATTTTTGTTCTTTTGATGGTTCTACCCATCTTGAAACAGACTGGCTTAAAAAAACAGTTTCTGCATGTATATGATCACCCAGATAATCTAACAATATTGCTGTTTGGGGAGCAAAGGTGTTGGAAAAATAATAACCTGTCTTAATATTTTTCTTTACTTCAAAACAATTATATACACCTGATGATAATAACATTAAATTTGAAAAGCTTTTCAAATTCTTTATTAACCCATCTTGTCCAATATTCACACAATCTTCCATCTGAATATCCTCGGGCATACAGCAATTGCTGCTGAATGAATAAAATATTGCTTTAGGATATTTATGAATGGTTTCAAAAATAGATTGAATAGCGTCATCATTAGGAATATCATCGTCTCCTAAAACCCACAGCCATTCTGTTTCACAGAATTCAATGCAACGTGTAATATTGGCTGCCATTCCAATATTAACTGCATTTCTATGAACATGAACCGGAGAATTTTCAATAGTAATGATCGAGTCCTGAACAGGTACAGTTGAAGCATTATCAATAATACGAACACAAACATCTTCGGTCACTTGTGGAAGCAATCGAGAAAGTAAAAGATTAATCTTTTCATTCCTGTTGTAGGTCGGTATAGCAATCGTTAGCAGCACAGAACTAATTTATCTATGATAATTGAATTGTAGACCATTTTATTTTAGGTCTTATCTGTCCATTCCAATTTCCTGTATATTCTTGTTTCATTTCACCTGTGTCAATCATTTGAAAAGACAGAACTTCAGGCGCAGCCGTCATATCAGAAAAATTAATATCCGATGATAGATAAGCACTAATGAAATATTGTGTATCATTCAAAAGGTGTTTAGGTAATACACATTGTGTTTTATAAACTCCCTGAGGTTGTATTTCTCCAAAGTATCTATCAATACCAATAGTACTGGAAGGTGCGTTAAATGTAGCTAAAATACATTCTCCGTATTTGTCGAGTAACTGAATGCTTGGTACAACTTTCGTATTGCTTTTTATAACTTCGTATTCAATTTCACAAACAATGTCTTCATCAAGCCCAAATGTATTGGAAACACCTGCATTGCCAACAAGAGCAACGCGTTTAAATTTCAATGAATCATTTTGACTGGAAACAAGTATATCCTTTTCCAGAGCTTCTCCTCCATTTGTTTTTACAGACGAAAAATATGTATTTACAACATCTCTGGTAAGGCCTGAACCAACAATAGCACCTTTTTCCATTAAAATACTTGTTCTGCAAAAATTGTTAATGGCAGCCATATTGTGGCTTACAAATAGAATTGTACGACCGTCTTTTTTGTTAACGTCTTGCATCTTGCCCAGACATTTTTTTTGAAATTCTGCATCACCAACCGCCAACACTTCATCTACGATCAAAATATCAGGTTCCAAATGTGCAGCAACAGCAAATGCCAATCGAACATACATACCAGAGCTATATCTTTTTACCGGTGTATCAATATAATTTCCAACACCACTAAATTCTACAATTTCATCGAATCTCGCTCGTATTTCAGCACGATTCATACCCAGGATTGCACCATTCATAAAAATATTATCTCTTCCGCTTAGATCCGGATGAAAGCCTGTACCAACTTCCAACAATGAAGCAACTCTTCCTTTTATCTTTATAGACCCTGTAGTAGGTCCCGTTACTCTGGAAAGAATTTTCAACAATGTACTTTTTCCTGCACCATTCTTCCCAATAATACCTAAGGCATCTCCTTGATTTACTTCAAAATTTATATCCTTCAACGACCAAACAAAATCCGAATGAGCTGCAGATAATCGATCATTTAACTGGCCTATCTGTGCATACGGATCTTTCTTTCCTAATATTCTGGCAAAAGTTCTATTTAAATCCTCTGAAATCGTTTTGGAACCAATACTTCCTAAACGATACATTTTTGAAATATTTTCAACTTGTATAGCTACTCTTGACATAAGATCAGATTGTATCCATGAAATTCTTCTCTACTTTATTAAAAATAGCGATACCCAAAACTGCAATTATACATGTAGCTACGAAAGAGTATAATAGTGCTGGTAGCGAATAAGTACCGGCACCTAACACTATATATCGAAACGTTTCAATAATACTTGTCATGGGGTTTAAATAAAGCAATAGTTTAATTTTAGAATCTGTAACTATTGACATTGGATATACAACCGGGGTTGCATACATAAGCAATTGAATACCGAAAGTGATCAAAAATCTAAGATCACGATATTTAGTAGTCATTGCAGAGATGATTGTTCCCATACCCATTGATAATATAGCCATAAGAACAATAAGGAATGGAATAATAATAATTGAGCTGTAACCTAATGTAAAATGTACCTCTCCAATGGTTACATAGTATACATAAATTATAAGAAAAAAAAACAATTGAATCCCAAAGGAAATAAATGTAGAAATAATGGTTGCGATAGGCACTGTTAACCGTGGAAAATACACCTTACCGAAAACACCTGCATTTGTTGTAAATGTATCAGCGGTTTTTAAAAATGATGTAGAAAAATAATTCCAGAATAATATGCCGCTCATATAAAATAAGACCGGAGGAATATTATCTGTAGATAGATGAGCTATATTTTTAAATATCAAAAGGTATGTTAGTGTTGTAAATACAGGTTGCAATAAAAACCACAACGGACCTAGTATCGTTTGTTTATAAACTGAAATAAAATCACGTTTAACAAACATTGCAATGAGATACTTATATTTCCATACTTCATTCAATCTAAATTCAAATAAATTTGAATTAGGCTTAATTAAAATATCCCATTTCTCTTTATCTTTCATACAATTGCTCAGTTAGAGAATATATTCCACCATTT
>Ga0247817_10000512_pt1 | contig 21375 bp, 29 predicted proteins | sample UWRJL212509R1_FD_178010 | JGI IMG/M metagenome (GOLD analysis project Ga0247817, IMG submission 178010) | Plant litter microbial communities from Arlington Agricultural Research Station in Wisconsin, United States - UWRJ-L212-509R-1 | ecosystem: Environmental > Terrestrial > Plant litter >...
TACTGTAAATCACCACATTCAAAAACACATTATTGACGTGTTGATGTATACAGAAGTTGCTCGTTTTAAAGAACTTCGTCCACCCAAAACTGATACTAATTTATTTAGCTATCACCTGAAGGCCCTGATGAAACTCGGCATGGTTAACAAGACAGAAGCAGGTTACACCCTATCGGCGATGGGGTTGTCATACGTTGACCGCGTCAGCACCGAGAAGCGTGTCATTCGTATGCAGCCAAAAATTATCTCTATGCTGTTGATCCAAAACAGTGAAGGCGACGTACTATTGCAGCGCCGCAACAAACAGCCGTATATCAACGCCTGGACACTGCCATATGGAAAAATCCATATCGACGATGCAACATTAAAACAAGCCGCCCAGCGCGAAGTAAAAGAAAAATTGGGGATTGATGACCAGGAGTTACGTCATATCGGAAGCTGCTACATTCGGGTTCGTGTTGGTGAAGAAATTCTCTCAACCACGACTGCCAATATCTTCGCTTTTAACCGTGACGATATTCAGACGTCGGATGATATTATCTGGGCGCGGCCGCATAAACTCGATCAATTCAAATTAGCTCCAGCTGTCGAAGAGATTGTCGCGCGCGGGTTCTTTAACGATCCGTTTTTCTTTGAAGAGTTTGAAGACGAGTGGACATTATAGCTTAGGCGTTGCGTTCGCGCACCCAGCCATCGATTGTGCCAGCACCCATACAGAGGACGAGTTTGCCGTCACGGCGGTCTTGCTGGATGGTTGCCCATAGTTCGTCACCAAATTCGGCTATATGGACACTATCTTTGTTTGTCAGGTTAGCAATGAGATCTTCCGGGGTGAGAATGTGCTCATCAGGATCTTCACGTGACAAATATGTTGGTAGCCAATACGTTTCGTCAGCTAATTCAAATTGGTCAATGTAATCTTTCTGAATTCGCGTTTGGCGACGGTTTTGGTGTGGCTGATAGACCAATACGACGTGATCGGATAATTCGCGGGCAAGCTGCAGGGTGGCGGCGATTTCTTTCGGGTGATGGCCGTAATCTGAATACAGGTTATCACCAATCCGTTCGAATCGTCGGTCGGTTCCAGGGAAGGTGCCGAGGGCGTTAATAATGTCATCATCCTTGGCGACGCCGAGGTACTCAGTAGCCTTCGCAACGAGGGTGGCATTACGGCGATTATGTTCACCGGCTAAAGGCAGGCTAAAGGTCTCATCGAGAATCCACGCTTTGTCACCGGTTGCTGAAATATATTCAGCGTCACTGCGCCACAATATTGAATGGTTCGACTGGCCAACAAACTGACGAAACGCTTCGGTGTATTCGTCTTCGGTTGGATAGGTATCAGGATGGTCATAGTCGATTGAGGTGATGAGGGACAGGTAGGGGGTGAAATTCAAGAAGTTACGGTCGTATTCGTCACATTCGTAGACGAAGTATTCACTTTTTGGATCAAATTTACCACTCGGGCCAAATGAGAGTGTCGAGCCGACGGAATAGCTGACAGGGATGCCGAGTTCGAGCATTGACCAGACCATCATACCAGTTGTAGTTGTCTTGCCATGCGTGCCAGCGATGGCGATAAGTTTGAGGTCTTTTTCCTGAATAATATAGGCGAGGAATTCGTCACGCTTGCTGACACGCATGCCTAGTTCGCGGGCCAACAGTAATTCGACGTGATCATCTGGCAAGGCAGAGGTGTAAACGAACCAGTCGATTGGCGTTTCGTCGTGACTAGCGCGCAGAAATGAGCCGTCCTGACCGATGTTGACGGCAACGCCTTGACCGCGGAGCTCTTCGGTGACCAGACTTTCGTTAATATCCGACCCCATGATCGTGTGGCCGGCGTCCCGGGCGATCTCAACGAGTGGTCCAATGCCAACGCCGCCGAGTCCAGAGAAATAGATGTTCATACGCCCAGTATATCACCTCAATAACGCTTGTCGCTCGGGCATTGGTATGGTGTAATAGATGTAGTTAAAGTAGTGGGCTAAATAAACACAATGTTACAAAAAATATTACATCGCATATTGGTGAGACGTCATTTTTGGCGTAATGCTTCGTTTAGTGAAATTGCTGAATTATATGCATCTCGTGTACTGCGCATGCTGGCGATGCACATTGCAGCCTCATTTATGTCGATTTATCTGTACCAACAGGGATATCCCGTCTGGATAATTGCCGCATTCTGGGGTGTATTTTATCTTTTCAAAGCGATTATATCCGTGCCGATGGCTGCAATCGCCGCTTGGTTTGGTCCTAAGCACGGCATCCTCATTTCAAACATCTTGTTTATTCCCGCAATGATCGCCTTTGCCTTGGCGCCTGAATATGGAGCTTGGCTACTTATCTTTGTAATTATTTTCCAAGGTACCTCAGGCGCACTGTACTCGATCAGCTACGGCATCGACTTCTCGAAAGTGAAGAGCGTCGAGCATGCTGGTAAGGAAATCGCCTACATGAACATGGTCGAAAAAGTGACTACCGGACTGAGTCCACTGATTGGTGGTATCATCGCTTTTCTGTTTGGTCCTCAGATCGTACTTGTTATTGCTGCCTTCTTGTTTACACTTGCGGCCTTGCCGTTACTACGCACATCAGAGCAGGTGAGTGCGCGTCAGAAGTTATCCTTCAAAGGTTTCCCGTGGCACTTGGTGCGCCCAAATATGGTGGCACAAATGTCATACGGTGTTGACGTCTTTACGTCAGGAACTGTCTGGTCACTCTTTACGGCTATCTTTATTATCGGAATTGCGGCCAATAACGAAGTGTACGTTGCTAATGGTATATTGCTGTCTGTTGTCATGTTTGCCGCCCTCGCTTCGTCATATGCTTATGGTAAATTGATCGACCGTAATAGGGGGAGGGAGCTGCTCAAGTATGCTGCTATTGCGAATGCAATGACCCATTTCCTGCGCCCAGTTACGGGGTCACCTCTGGCCGTTGCGGGATTGAACGTCGCCAATGAAGCTGCGACGACAGGTTACTCGATGTCGTACACGCGCGGTATCTTCGATAACGCCGACCTGTCTGGTCGGCGCACAACGTATTTGGGCATTATAGAAACCCTCTCTAATATCGGCGCAGCAATTGCGGCCGGCGGGCTAGTACTGCTGACATTGTTCATGAGTGAGCAAAAGGCGTTGGAAACCTTCTTCTATATCGCCGCCTTCGTCGTCCTACTGATCGCAACTGCTAAATTCCCTCTCTACCGAAAGCGGTCCGCGTAAGGTACAATAAGGACAAGTAGTAAGGTGGGAACCTCTCAAGGTGGCGGATAAAAAACAAGTACGAAAAAGCATTAAAGACCTGCAGCGGATCAAGACGTGGCAGCTTTTAGTATTGCTCATTCTGGCTGGCTTCATCTCGGCCACATTTTTACGCCTTAATAACATCGGAATGATCGAGCGCAGAGCGGCTGTCGTTGCTGCCGATAAGGTGGGTGATGAAGAAAATACCATCCAAAGATTGTACGATCTACAACATTATGTCAGTAGTCACATGAACACTGACCTCGGCAAGGGTGTCTACCTCGAAGAGAGCTATCGCCGCGACTCGCAAGCGGCCCTGACCGCAGCGTCAGGTGACCAAAATCCTAATGGTAATATTTACAAAAAAGCACAAGAAGTTTGTGCGCCTCGATTTAGTGGCTATTCGGCCGCATATCTGCAGTGTACCACTGGTGAGCTGGCCAAATACCCAGCCGCCGGTGACCTCGTAAACGCCGTAAAACTGCCATCGGCTAATACCTATTTGCATTCGTTCAGTTCACCCTTCTGGTCTCCTGATTTTGCTGGCTGGTCACTAGTGTTCTGTGCGGTCTTAATCCTATTAATAATTATTCGTTTACTCAGCCTCGGCATTCTGAAAATAATGCTTCATCGTCACTACCGTAACGTTTAGTGTTGACAGCGACCCTTGTCAGGTTGTACTCTTTTCCTAGTAGCACTAATAGGAGGTATAGGAATATATCATGGCTTACAGTCACACAAACTCAAAAGGCGTCACTTACTACTTGCACAACACAGAAGTAACACTCCGTGGTGGCAAACCACAGACAATCTACTTCTTCGCAAAGGTTGAGAAGAACGCTAAGGGTCAACCAGTCGATCTTCCAGAAGACCGTATCGTTAAAGAAAACCCACGTAACGGTTTCCTTACTGTTTCAAAGAAGAAATAGTTTAGACTTCGGATCGTAAAAGTATTGCACCATAAGCTGTTTGGCCATATACTAAAGCCAAACAAACAGGTGCCAAAACTGCCCCCTCCCCGGGGGCTTTTTTTGTGGGCATTGATTGTCTGTGAATCAACTGTGAATTATTTAACTTGAAATGCCGCTTTTGTCTGGTATAGTTTTTAAATCATCATGTTTGAAAGAAATAACAAACCGTCAGTAGACCCACTCCCTAGCACGCAGCATGCAGATCGTTTCCTTGCCGCCCAAGCCGAACGTCTCGCCAACCGATTTACTATCGATCATCAGCTGCTCGTCTCGACATTACCAGAGCTTTTTATGCCACACGAAGCAGCACCGGTCGAGATCACTGCGACCGAGTTGAAGCCTGAGGAACTGCGCAAGGACCTTATTGAGGTGATAACCCGTGTTCATAGTGCCTTTATGCGCGGTTACAAGGGCGATACGCAGCACTACGACCCCTTTGACGACCAAAGCCTGGTTAGCGATGAACAGTTCATTCAACTAACGCCAGACGAGCAGCAGACCGCTATGGAATTTTTACAGCACCTGAAGGCTGAATCTCGTAGTAAGCACCTTGCGCCAGAATATATTGGGATGGTGGCCGTTCGTAATCTACAAAGTCATTAGTTTGCGCAATTTCCTCTGTTCGTTTAGACCATGTGATTGACTTTCTATCACGTTTATGCTATTATACAATCATGACTATCGAACGCAGACCTATCGGCGGCACACCATCATTCAATGATGACCGTTTTGACAATCTTGACAATGATGCCTTTGGTGATGACCCTAATGTTCAAAAACACTTCCGCCAAGAGCGTCAAGCAGTGCAACTTAGTACTGAGACTCCTATTACATTTGGTGAACCTGACGTTATTCAGTCCATCGTTACGCTCCTTGCTACCCGAAAAGCCGCTGAACAAGCCGCTGCATTGCCGGTCGATCCGTACAAACGTGATCGCGCTAAACTACGCGCCCCGCTAGAATAGGGATTATTATGTCGAATTACGAACTTCAACCTCCGATTGATCCAGAAGAAGAACTCGTTATCGACTATCACTTTACTGATGACGAAGAAATGCAGATTGAACGTCGTATGGACGTGCGTCACTTTAGTCGGCATGATGCCGAACAGGATGTGTTGCGGGAGCGACCGAGCAGGTTATTTGGCGAAATTGCCGTACCAAAGGCTGTGCAATTAGCTGAACTGCGTGAAACGCCGCACTATTCACGTCGCGGTGGTCGTGCCTTGCCAGAGGTGTCTGATAGTGAAGGCGATCCGAACTGGAACACTCCGACGGGCGAGCCGTGGACCGAAGAACAACAGGCAAATTATGATGCCTTCCGAAACGCCGAAGACGTCCGCGAGAATGCTATCAAGTATTTAATGCAGCAACGAAACCTTCCTGAGATCCAAGCGATCGCTATTTTGCGGGCTCGTGACGAAAAGCGCCAAAAGCTACGACAACAACAAGGCCTCAAGTAGGACTGTAGATACAATTAAAATAACCCTCCATATGGGGGTTATTTTAATTGACGAGATAATGTTGGTGGGGCATTATGAACGAAGTCAGAACCGCTCTAACGAATTACTCTACTGCTAAATAGGTTAATCTTATTTTACTTGAGGTACGCAAAACCACAATACCCTCACCCGATCCTACATACTTGTGATTACGGGGGGGGTAGTAGTTGCAACATGTTTATGCACGTTATCACGATAAACGGTTGCCAGATATAAAAAATTGAAAAAGTATATATACGTACACTTCCGCTTCCTTCTTTTAGAGAGTAAGATATTCTTATGTATAAGGAGCTTACGTAGTATGTTGGAAGATAACGAGCAAGACATTATTTTTGATCGTTTCGGAGCAGCTACTCTCAGGTTCCTTAGTAACGATAGAATTATCGACTGGAGTGGCAAGCACATTGGTTTCCTTTTCGGTGTACTAACTTATAACTATAAAGGTGAGCATGTAGGTTGGTATGAAAATGGAGTACTACGCGATTTAAAAGGTGCAACTGTTGGTTTTGGAGTGGATCCTAAGGACTCACCGATACCGTACCTTCCCTACAGGCAATATTTACCGTATCGCGGTTATATTCAATATGCCCCATACCTTCCTCATCGTGGGTATCCAAAATATAGACCGTACAAACAGTATGGATGGTCGGAGTTGAATCCAGTCGAATTATTCCTAGGAATAAAAAAATGATAAGGTCGGCGTTGACTAAGTTGCAAAAAGAAGCGGTTAAGTCTGTTGACGCCGCTACTGCGCTCGTAGCATCTCTCAACAAAGAGATTAGTCAAAAAGAACAGGAAATAAGTGCGCAAAAAATCACAATTCAGACGACCCAGGATGAGCTTGAGGTTTGGCGTGAAAAGTATCACGCTGCGGATAAACAGAATGGCATACTAGACTCCAAAATAAGCTTTGTTACAGGAGTAGAAGTTATTAAGTTTATAGTTTCTGCCGTTGGTACCGGCTACGGCGTGAATGTATTGTCGTCAGGAAATGGTAACGGAACCTATTTTATAATAGGTTCGATTGTGGTTTATCTTTTAATAACGGTATGGGAACGGAGGTCATAAAATGGCAGGTCGAAAAAAATCTTGGTTTGGAATTGCAAAGTCTTTCGTCAAAGCTGTCGAAAAAGAGAATGCACGCAGTAAAGCGCGTGCTGCTCAACAAGCGCGGAAATTGACTAAAGTCAATGCATACGTAGAGCCTACTGTAACAGTGAGCATTAGTGACGATGACGGAATCCAATACGTTAACGGGATGAGACGAATAGCTCGGAATGATAAATATATTTCATCGATCAAGAACCACCTCAAGCAATTGGTAAGTTTTTATAGAGAACATGCAGTTGAATATGAGATGGGTGAAAATGAAAACCCAGCACCCAAGTTTATGAAAGAGCTGTATCCTAATGCCGATGCGCATACGTGCCCACACTGCGGTGTTATACATGATTTCACCGCGACCCGGGCTCGTAAATGTCCTGAGTGTGGCAATCAAATGATCGTAAGGCAAGGTGTGTTCCTGAAGCAGGAACAAGTGGACAAGTTTCAGGAAACCATGACTAATTTCTACGAGAAAATAGAATTTGTGAGGCAATTAAAATATGCCATCGAACAAACTCAGTCTGATCTTGGGAATGACAACTACGGTGACGCATATCTTAAAATCGCAGAAGGGTATCAGGCTTGTGCACTGATCCATAATAAGCGATATGAAGGCGGCTATACTGCATGGGATTTCTCGTGGAGAGTGCTTAACGGTGAAGCTTTAGAAATTGCCGTGGCTGGTGCTACTGGATTATCTGATATGTATGCCAATGGTTATACGGATGTTGTATTTGCGCGTGGAAGGCACAGCTTGAAAGAACTCAAATATTCTCAGACTCCAGTTGCTATGAATAAGTATGCGAAGATTGCTATCAATGAGTTTTATTATTACTTGATTATTTTAAACAGTATTGGTTTAACCGACTGGAATAAAGAGTCCGCGATTAAGAACATTCACATTGCGTTGGCTTTAGGTAACGTTAGTGAAGAAGCGTTGTCCGAAATCCGTGCCCGTTCGTTCGACAATATATCTCCTAGGCCTAAACATGAAGTTATAGAAGCTACCACTAATGAAGTTGATGAATTTATAATGCTCGATACGGATGTCGCTTCGCTTAAACAATTAATTTATTAAGTTTATCTTTCCAAAAGTTGTATTGGCAAAATCTGCGCTCTCGGAGTGTATGGTACTTACCACAGTAGTGGAGTATAATTACAACACAATGGACACAGAATTCAATGCAACAATAAACGCTTACTTCGATGAAAGCAGGATCGACAATCCTGAGTCTAATTTCATGGTTTTTGGCGGTCTGTTTGTTGACAGAAAATATGTCAAAAATATTCGCAGAGACATTACTCTCATTTTGAGGGAAGAGGAATTTCATTCCGAAATCAAGTGGGTTAGGACGGACAAGCAGAGGGAGGTTGTTTATAAAAGGATTGTTGATTACTTCTTCGATACACCAGCAGCAAAATTAGCCTTCAATTGTATTGTGGTAGATAAATCTTTGATACAGCTTGAGAAGTTTCACGATGGCGACAAAGAATTGGCCTTCTACAAGTTCGTTTATCAGTTGCTTAAGAAGCGAATCAAACCGAGTCACAGGTATTATTTGATGTTCGATTTTAAGCCTAATAAGGTACGTGAACGCTTGGCAGATCTCAAGGGATTCCTCGATAGTTTCATTTACGTTGAGCATGCAAATACTGCACAGATTAAGCATCTCCAAGGCTACGATTCCAAAGAGAATGTAATGCTGCAGGTGGCGGATTTGTTCACCGGTGCTGTTGGATATGCGTACAACACAACCGTTTCTAGGTCTTCGAAGCCGAAAGCTGATTTGACGAAATATATCGCAAGTAAATTGAATGAGGAAAGCTTAAAACTTCGCAGCTCACCGAGTGAAAAAAAGTTTAATATTTTTGCTATCGACCTCAATAAAAGGGGTTAATTGTGTCTGCTCCTCAGATACTTAGCTACAGCACAGATGTGCAGTACTACGTTGATGAGATAAGGAATCGCTACAATGCCCGAACTATTATCACCCCAGAGGGCTATGAGGTGAAGTTCTTTTTAAACACAGACAAAGATTGTATGCACGCACTGTGTGGCAAGAACAATGACCGGTTTAACCATGTGCGCGCGCGTCATATCTCACTTATCGAGCACATCTTAACCGATGCCTCTACCAGGAAACTCTATCTAAATAGAAAAACACGAAACATTTGTTTCGTGTCTGATTCACTAGGATATGTTGTGATCTGTAGCGTTATGAAAGACAAGAAGCTGAAATTTGTTACTCAGTTTCCTGAAATCGGAAATTCAACTTCTTATGTTGATGGATTCAACGATCGAACAAAGTACAGGCCCTTATAAATAAGGTGAGGGCTGTTGATTATGCCTCAACAACCCACGAAAAGGTGTGGTATCAAGTATACCTAAGGTATACTCCCTATTTCAGCTCGAGGCTGACTATACGAGATAGCACCTTGAGCATTGTTAGTATAATACATTAAATGTGCATTGACAAGTGCTTATATATATTTCAATACATGTAAAAACATAAACGAGTTCATCAGCTCATCTGTTAGCATTAGTATTTTGTTTAAAGTGTAACCATTTTAATGATGTGCATAATACACCAATAATACATATTTTTTTGTTACATCTAAAAATATACTGTTAAGTACTAAAACACATTTACAAATTAATGCAAACTACTCACGATCTGATTACAGAGGTGAGTTTAAAATAGGGGATCAGCTTATTAGGCTTCGCACAATCATGCGAAGATTCACAAACCAAATACCCCACATTCAATGTACTACAACCTCATTTTTTTGAACTATATATAGTTTGTCTAAGCCGTTTTCAGTAACAACTCGAAGTACTCTGTTCCACCGAACGGGATCTTTTGCTTAATAATCTTTTTTCCCTCAAGGCTGGTGCCGGCGTAGACGGTGAAAGTGCCGTAGAAGTCATTGATCTCATCGACGGCTTTAGTGATATTACGAACCTTAGTGATGTCGTCAAACATACTGAGTTGACTCACCTGCGATGGAGTAAGCATGTAAGTGTAAATGCCCATTGTCCGCACTATGCCGTGTGGACGCTGATTGAATAACTCAAGTGCTCTACGGTATATTTCTTGGTTGGTATAGAAAGTAGACTTATGCATTCGACGCTGGTGCCAGTATTCGCCATTCTGGTATGTCACCCAAACTGCCACACCGCGTGCCTCAACCTCACGATAGCGGAGCTTCATGCCAGTTGTTTCGCATAGAAAGCTAAGGCAGGGAAGGAGGTAGCTATCTTTGTCGGATGGGTCTTTTACAACCCATTGACGACCAACCATTCCGAGACTTGTTTCGTGGTCATCCATTTCAAATCCACGAAGGCGTTGGTACCAATAGGTGCCGTTAATGCTTTTGAACACCTGTTTCTTTAACATGTACTCCGGGGCTTTCAAGAAGTCCATCGCCGTCATAATGCCGTACGCGTTCAAGCGAGCGCCATAGCGTTCGGCAATGCCACTCAGATCTGTTAATTTACGCTCTTTATAATATTTAACGAGGTTAGTGTGGTCGATTTTGTCGAGACCGTCAGGCTTGTGCCATCCCGCAGCTTCTTTCGCTAGAAACCTATTGGTACCAATACCGACGTTAATTTTCATCCAATCGCCAATTTCATCCTTAACGCGCTGCTTAATTTCATAGCCAACCTCTTCAAGAGTTTTGCCATTCAGAATGTGCTGCATGCCGTGAAAGTCGATAATTCCCTCATCAATACTTTTCATCTTAATGTTGTCGGAATACGACTGCATAATCTTGATGAGCTTCTGGTACACGGCGTTGTATTTGGGCGGATCTGTTTCGAGTAAGACGAATTCGGGACAAATGGCCATGGCTTCTGTGCGACGCATGCCAACTTTAATACCGAGTGCCTTTGCTTCGTAAGATGCTGCAATAACACAGCACTCCTTTGAAATTCTATTCGTTACACCCATCGGTTTGCCTCTTAGATGGGGGTGAGCCTGCTGCTCAGTAGTCGCGAAGGCGCTGTTTAGGTCAATGTGCATAATTAATGCTTCTTCTTTGCTAATCCCGTACATCGTGCCCCTCCACCATACTTACTAGAGTCCAGAGCAGGCGTTCTGCATCAAACTCTATTCGATAATCGTTAATACCATCGCTCATGTCGAAAACATGTATCATGCGTTTACCTTTAGCCGTCGGGTGTCTCATACCGAAGATGGTAAATTCAATTTCTTGGTTTCGATACTTCATTTTGTATGGGTAACATCGAAGAATCTCCGATGCGTCCGGTTTGAATATTGGTACCATTGGCACCAGTTCATTAATTTGAATAGTTGGGTCCAATTAGACCTCAATCCCGGAGAATTTTAACTCACGAGCTTTGATAAATGCTTTCATTCGCTGCTGTAAGACAGTGTCTAATTTAACAGGGTGTCCAGCGTATCGGGTTGTTTCAATGTATTCGTTCCACAGTTTAAGTCGGTCTAAGTTCGTCATAATATAAGCTCCAATAAGATAATAAAAAACAACTAAAACGAGAGTGTTTAGCTGTAACGGATTTTATTGTATGGAGCTTACCGGTGGCACCGACAGACCGTTTATCTGTTTGTACGCGACGGGAAACTAAGATTGATTAAAAGCCTGTGAGTGGAAACGCAAAGCGAATACTTACATGACTATTTATATTTTACTCGTTTATTGAAGCTGTGTCATCATCTTGGTCGATAATGGCCTTAATTGCGACGTTCGTTTGTTTAGCATATTTGGCGTTATAAGCGATTAATTCTTTTAATGTATGAATAGAAATTAACCCCATATGGTCATATTCTGGAACGATATTTAGTGACAGGCACATATCTTTAGCATAGGCTTCAAAGTCTTGCACCTTCAGAGTGTGCTCCATATAGAAAAAGTATTTATTAATGGACTTTTTATAGTCGGGTGAATCGGCAATTACAGCAAGTAGGCTGTCTTGAAGCTGACCCATTAGGTTTATTTTCTTGTTCTTTACATAGGTAACCCGAACAAGTTGTGCACTCAAGGCGATAATAATAAATACGAGAAATGCTATCATGTTTAAATCATAACATCGGTTGTATTGTCTTCGTCAATATTGATTCCGCGTTTTTTAAGATCGCTATCAATTTCGATAAGCAATTCGATGTACTCGGCTAGCGCTTTGATGTCGTCTTTTGATAAATTAGGCGCATCTGTATCGGTATTCACGTCAAATATTCCTCCTTATTGCATTTATTTAAGCCACGCCAAACATCAGTAGAATAATAATGCCCAGTAATGTCAGACCGATTACCTTGCCGAGGTGCTGGCGGCGTTTTTTGAATATATTGACCAGCCCAATAACAATGGCGGCAATCAAGAGAATAAGTCCAATTAGGCCTAGAATTATAGCGATCGTGTAAGGTAGCTGGTTGTCTATCGAACCCTGATTATTCATGACTGTCTTGAGCCACCAGAACACATCTGACACCAGCAACAGTTGCCAGCCCTTAAGGAAATTAATGTCTTTAGCTGTATTTGTTGCCATACGTGTCTCCGGGTTAAGATTATTAAACCTTGAGCGCCAGAAACAAAAATCGACACCGCAAGGTGTCTTACTTCCATTCACAAACCGACTTTCGCCGAAATGCTTATGCGGTGCCGATTATAGCCGGCGAACCACATATAAAATGGGTATTCGATTTGTTATGAAAGTAAGACTTTTTCATTGTACCATTTATCCGATAAGCGACCACTGGAGTTGCGTTAATTGTTCAGATGTTGGAAAATATAGATAATCAATGAAAATCGAGAATTACTGGACACAACAACAAGTTTATTTCTATGCAACGTGTGCGCTGTTCCCTGAAAACATTAGCAATAAGATCTTAACTTACAAGGATATGGATGATTACATCCCGCATTATTTTGATAGTAACGAACAGCTTGATGTATTAAAAGAACTTGAATCAGAGAACATGCTGAACGTCGAGACTCAACTTGATGCCGAAGGTGAAAATAAGTATACAATTACAAATATAAATCAGGAAATGTTTCACACACTTTTGGTTGAATATCTGAAAAAGTATCGAAATAGCGAGCTAGTCGCTGATAAGTGGACAAACCCCGAATCGTTTATCGATTCAGAAAAGAAGCTACTAGACTACCTCATGTATACCGATCGGTTACAGCCAATTGTAAACATTTCGAATTTATGGTCTAACTGGAATGGATTGAAGACCGAACAATCACCGTTCTGGGAGACTGTATTGTCATCCAGCTTGTTGTCTGAAACTACGCGTATCCTGAAAGTAGGGTTGTACAATGCCGAGCCGCATTCAAAAAATGGAACCCAGCTGCCTTATGTTGAGTTTTCACTCACAGATAAATTTCAAAAAGAAACTGAATTAAGTAATAAACATCATCAACCGGTTGTCGATAATCCGAGCACGCCTGTAAAAAATATCTATAAACCGCTGACACCACAAAGTTATGATGCGGACTCTGGAACACTATTTTTTCTTGGCGAGACGATCAGCATAGTTAAGCAAGTAAATCGTCGTGGAAATAAGCTCGCTGAACCTATTCAGGGCATCATAATGCGAAAATTGTTCAAAGATGTCAATAGTTTAAAGAACGGTGTGCCATTGCACCAAGTCGCCTCTGTTAGGAAGGATCAATATGATGCACCTAAGCGTAAGCTAACAAAAAATAGTATAGCTGAAATCAATCGCAAGGTTCTAGAGAAGACAGACGTACAAAAGCTGATAAATTCTGACCAAGTCAATTACTATATCGATCGTTCGTATCTGTTATAGCGTCTGAAATCTTTCCAGAATTAGTCCCATGATACAAATACCTGCATAAACAAAGCGGGTATTTTTTATATCCAGAAAAGGAATTTTATATGGAAGATGCATACAAACAATCAATTAAGGTTTACGATCCCGGAGCTGCGACAACCTTGCTACTCGGAGGTTATGATATGGTTTTTTGTGGAATGAAAGAGGACGGTCGCATGTTATTTTGTTTTAAAACAAACGATCGTGCCCTCAAAGTTCTTAACGATTATTTTGACGACAAAATCATGATTAAGGCACGCGACTTTTATGACCATTCGCAAATGCTTATCGGTGCCGCATACGGGGCTCGCGTACTCGGATGAAACTGAGTACAGACCGTATCAACAGCCTCCGAGCTGTCTTGCTTGAAATCGGTCTGGAATACGAAGATGAGCAAATCCAAGATGCTGGAATGGCCATTATGCGATTCGTACTGGCTAAACGACAACGTGCTGATGACACTATCAAACTAAATGGAGAAAACTAATATGGATAATGAAGACCCACGTGCGAAATTCAACAGGCTTAACTCGCGTGGTGGCGAGAATAAAATGGCTGACGGTGAAATTACTTTAGACGATGTTGCTAAAGTACTTTCGCTAACTATTAAAGACGACGATAGCAACAAAAAGATCATCTTCTTATGCATGTTGTCTGCTTTTACCGAAGACAGTCAGATCAATGTCACTATCAACGCCCCAAGCTCAACGGGTAAAACATACCTAGCATCTGAAGTGGCAAAGCTTTTCCCTAAAGAAGATAAAATTCTGAAAAGTGCAGCAAGCCCTACATCCTTCTTTTATGGTGAAGGCGAAATCGATCCGGTAACTGGCGCAAAGATTGTTTCTCTTGAGCGGAAAATCCTGATCTTTTTCGAAATGCCCAACCCTCTACTTCAGGAGAAGCTTCGTGCGCTTATGTCCCACGATGATAAAGAACTTAATTATAGTATGACCAATAAAAACAAAGGTCGTAACAAGACAGACGAAATCGTTGTTCGTGGCTATTGTGCAACCATTTTCTGTTCTGCTGGTTTGAGGCTGGATGAGCAGGAAGCCACACGAGCAATCCTACTCAGCCCAGAAGCGACTGCCGCGAAAATCGAACAGGGTATTAACCTCCGCGTTAAGCGTGCATCCAATGGTCAGAAGTTCGAAGACGAAATCTATTGGAACTATGACCGTCAAATGCTGATGTCTCGAATTGTAAGGATTCGAAATGCTGAGGTTAAAAACATTATTATTCCTGACTCGGGTGGGATCGAGAAGAAGTTTTTGGAAACAGTAGGAGTGCTAAAGCCGCGGCACCAACGTGACATCGCCCATCTAATGGAGCTGATCAAAGTCATTACATTACTGAATGTATGGCACCGCAAGAACGACCAAGGCCAAGTTGTCTCAAGCCAATCGGACATTGATGAAGCATTCAAGCTCTGGGAGGAGTTCTTCGAAAGTCAAAACCTCAATGTCTCTCCAGTTGTGCTCAAGTACTACAAGAAATATATCGTTCCGCCCTATATTGAGAAATTTGCTATTGCCAACAAGAAAGATAAAGATCTTTTGAGGGACATGAAGTCTGGCAAAATTGGTTTAACACCGCAAGAGCTTAATGCTTACTATCGCGATACTGAGGGCGTTTCAATTAATGGTGAGCAATGGCGCAAAGAAGTACTTCCACAGCTGGCTGCTGCTGGATTGATCGAGTGGGAGAAGCCTCAGAGTGAAGAGCAGGATAAACGCACTAAGCACATCTTCCCAATGGTTCTAACAGATGAAAATAAAATGTATATAGGAACGGTGGGGGTGGCGAATAAGCGATTATCTGATGAATGGTAAAGCAAAATATGTTATAATAAGTACGTTAACACATCCCAAAAACACGCGAATAGTGTATTTATTTCCCGACCCTTAAGGGCGGCTTGGTATCAGGAAAAAGCTATTCGCTTTGGAATGTGTTAACAACCGAGTCGCCCTTTTTTGTTGGAGAAAATATGAATAAATTACGATATGCACTATACATGCGAAAGTCTACTGAAGAAGCTGAAAGGCAGATGCTTTCATTAGATTCGCAACGAGATAAAATCTTTGAGCGTTACGGCGACCTCAATATTGTTGCGGAATTTCGTGAGAGTAAAAGTGCGGCCGAACCCTTTAAGCGTCCTAAATTCAGGGAAATGCTCGATCGTATCGATGCAGGTGAGATCGACGGTATAGTTGCGTGGCATCCTGATCGTCTATCTCGTAATGAAATGGATGCTGCTGAAATTGGTTTCCGCACACGTAAGGGTATTATTAAAGACCTTAAATTTGTAAGTGGTGTCACTTTCGAGAATACACCCGAAGGCATTATGATGCTTCAATTCACCATGGCACAATCCCAGCACTATTCCGCCAAGCTAAGTAAAGACGTTAAGCGAGGTAACGAAAAGAAGCGCCAAATGGGAGGCCTAACTGGCCAAGCACCAGAAGGATACATCAATGTACGTACGTCCTTAACTGGTCGTGGTGAAGCAACTGTCGAACGCGACCCCGAGCGCTTTCCGCTAATGCGAAAAGCATTCGACCTCTTCTTAACAGGTGAATATAGCGTTCAGTCTATTCATACAATTATGACCGACGAGTGGGGTTACAAGACCGCTGTGCATGGCACACGAGGCGGTAAAGCTATCATGAAGAACACACTTTATAATACATTCAGGAACATTCGATATGCAGGTCTTGTACCTGACCCCTACGACTCTGATAAGTTCTACAAAGCCAATTTCCCAGCCATGATTACAATGGAGGAATATGACAAGGTACAGGTACTCTTGGGTCGCAAAGGTATGCCGAGATTAACGTCCCGCAAACAGTTTGCGCTGCGTGGTTTTATTCGGTGTGGTGAGTGTAATTGTATGATCACATCAACTCGTAAGACTAAAACTCTAGCGAGTGGCAAACAGGCTGTTTATGACTATTACCACTGTACGGGCAAGCGCAAATGTACTCAGCGAAGTAATTACGTTAAAGAAGTAAACCTATGGTCGCAGTTACTCGAACTTCTAGACAATTACGAGCTTTCACCGAAGTTATACGACTGGGCTATGGAGGCATTTCGTGAGTTCGCAGAACAAGAGGTTGTAGAACGAAATTCTGTACAGAATACTCAGCAAGGTTCTATCGCTGGGATTCAAACTCAACTCGATAGACTACTAGATATGGCAACGCGAGGACTTATTGATGATGAACAATATAGGATCAAGTGTGGGTCGCTCAAATCGGAACTACTGAAGTTACAGGAAGCTCAGGCCGACACAAACGATCGTGTGAAGAACTGGTACGAAATAGCTACGGAGACCTTTGAAAAACTAACGTATGCCGGTGACAAGTTTAAAACAGGTGATGTAGGTAATAAGAAAGACGTGCTACTAGCAATCGGTCGGAACCCGACGTTAATTGATGGAAAGTTAGGTATTACCCCTCATGAATGGCTGATACCGGTGGTTAAAGAGACTAAACGTATCCGCAATGACTTAGATATGGTCAGAACCATGCCTTTACAGATACAAAAAGCCTCCGAAGAGGCAATTCATCATGACTGGTGGGGCTGGATAGAGTTGAACTATCTACCAAGTGGTTATGAGCCGCCTGCTCTGACCGATGAGCTACAGCCCCGTAGAGGATATTATAGCTTAGTTGTCCACCCTGAGCTATAATAGTAAAAAGGTTATGCAAAAAATAAACATGCAAAAACTAATCTATCACGTGCGCCACAAATATGTGACGCGTGAAAACCTCGTCGTTGCGGGGGCATTAGTGATTGCCGCCGGATTTATTTGGGGATCACTAGGCATGATGCAGCGCAACTATGGCCTACAAAAAGACGTCGACCTCAAGAAGCGCCAGTTGTCATTGACTCAGCTTCAGCGTGATAACTTATCGCTACAAAAGAACTTTTATCAGACGGCTGAGTATCAGGAATTAGCAATCCGGGATTCGTTGAACCTCGTGCGTCCGGGTGAGAAATCACTCGTCCTGCCGGTAAATAGCCAAGCGGCGATTGATGCCGACGGTGTCAAAGCGAGTACACAGTCGGCGGCACTAAAGACTAGTAATCTTGAACAATGGGTAAATTTCTTGTTTGGCGGGTATAGTAAGAGTATATCGAGTAAATAACTATGAATGACCAACCAGAAAAAATTGAGATCGTCCGCGAGGTCACCGAATCAACCGATGATCACCAATACCGTGACACTCAGCCAATCAAGCTGGAAGTGATTCGTGATCGTTCGATTTCGGCAATTTTAAGCCTAATTTTGGCATTACCGTTGCCAATTTTGGTGATTGTTCTGTGGGCAACGATTGATGCTATAAAGGGGAGTGGTCAGTCGTTTAGCAACCTGACGATGAACGCCGTTGTATTGTACTTATTCCAGTTCTTTATTGTTCCAGTCACGTCACTCGTCTCTATAGTCTTGGGGATTATTGTCGCGACGAATGCCAAGGGCCGCGCGGCCAAAATCAGCTACGTTTCACTCGGAATTAGCTTAGTTGGCATTATTCTCCTTGCAACGTTTTTAGAACAATCTAAGTAGGGTTCAAGCCCTAGAGGGCGTTGCCGGCAATTTTATATAGGACGGTAATGTAGGTCTGTAACTCTTCACGGCTGATGTGATCGGTCGAATACAGGGTGTCTCGCAGTTCATCCCGTAGTCCAGCTTCAATTTCGTCAACCATTTCCTTGTATGAAGGATTAAGCGTCACAAGTTTCGTGCGATTATCGGTTTCAAGAGATCGTTTGTTAATAATGCCTTTAGATTCGAGCAGGTTAATCGTGTTCGTCGTGTAGGGGAGGGTCGTGCCGATTGCGTGTGCCAGCTCGGTGAGAGTAATGCCTCGTTCGCCGCCATCGTTGATGTAGCCAATGATAAACCACTGCATGGCAGTTAGGTCGTAGCGCACCAAATACTCAGACACCGTGCGGTTAATGACGCGGTGGGCAGTAGCCTGGGCAATACCTGATTGATAGGTACTGACGTAGCTCATGTTTGGTTCGACGAAGTCGTTTGTTTCACTCATTTCACCTATCATACTACACTAAATACTTAACAAAGTAAAGTAATTGTAAGGGAGTCGAGGATATCACCAGCCGTAGATTTTTATGCGGGATAATTATCTGACTTTAGTAGGCTCGCGAGATGAGCTGTGTTCGCTGCCAGTATTTTAATAGTTTCGGTTGTTTTGGCTGGTTTGTGTGCTAAATCCTGATAATCAACCGATCCCATCGCTTCGCCAACCCAATATGCCGGGCCGCCGGCAGGAATAGTGAATCCGACGTCACTGAGGGACTGGTAGACTTCGGCAGAGGTGTGGTGGGCGCCGTCCTCGTTGCCGACAATGGCAACGTTCGCGACTTTGCCGTACATTGATGGTCGTCCGTCGTTGCCAGTCTCTGAGAGTTCGGCATCAAGTCGCTCGAGAACCACTTTAGTAATTGAGGCGGGCTGACCCATCCAGATCGGTGTGGCGATGATTAAGATATCAGAGGCAAGGATTGAAACGCGCAGTATTGGCCATTCATCGCCGTTGCCCATGTCGGTTTGGACGCCGAACTTAACGTTGTGGTCAACGACGCGGAAGATCTCGCTGGTAATGTCATGCTTTTTTAATTCATTGGCAACTTCCTGCGCAATCAGCTGACTAGAAGATTTTGTTGGTGATGGGGTGAGTGTGCAGACTAAGATGGTAGCACGTAGTTGGATTGGCATTAGAAACTCCTGACTAAATGTATATCTATAATTATACGCCTGTTACGGAAAGTCATTATTATGGCTGTCCTTTAAATAACTTCAAGAAGTTTATGCTAAAATCGTTTCATATGGTCTCAGAAAAAAGCAGCCGGAATGACATAATATCGCTATGTATACTATTTTTTGGGTTAACTTGGATTTTGTTGGCTTATATTGTTCTGCTTATCAATAAAGTCGGAGATACGCAGACAATTTTCTATGTATTGGGGGCAGGTTCATTCGTGCTCTCGTTGGGGGCTGGTCTTAAACTGGCGTGGGGATATAAGTGGCTGCCCGTTTTTGTGATAGCGGGTGCTATTTTAATTGCAATTCTTACAAACGTAATTTACGCTATTTTATATCTACCTATTGGCCTTAGCGCTTAGCTTCACTCGGCGCAGCTATAAAAAAGAAACCTCCGAAGAGGTTTCTTTAATAATCTTGGTTGCGGGGGTAGGATTTGAACCTACGACCTTGTGGTTATGAGCCACACGAGCTGACCACTGCTCCACCCCGCGACGCAGACTCTATATTACCAGAATTTTGACCTGTTTTCAAGTGTTAAACGAGTTTACTGGCGGCAACGCGAATTGCTTCGGACCAGCTGAGAAAGGCGTGAGGGGTATCTGCCACCTGAGCAGCAGTAAGTCCGTGCTTTACGGCGATACCGATCTCGTGGATCATCTCTGAGGCGTGTGGGGCAACTATGGTGCCACCCAAGACAACACCTTTCTTGTCAGTGATGATTTTGACGAAGCCATCACGGAAATCAGATGTATTACTGCGGGCAATGATGTTGAGCGGGGCGATTGCTTTTTTAATGGCGAGGTCGCGTTTGCGGCAGTCATCTTCCGACAATCCGACGTGGGCAACTTCAGGATTGGTAAAAATAATACCAGGAGTGGCGGTGTAGTCGGGTATGGCCTTGGCCTTTTCGAACATGTTGTGGGCAGCAATGCGGCTTTCGAGGATAGCGGTGTGGGTGTGACTGTCACGACCGAGGACATCACCGGCAGCATAAATGTGTTTGACGCTAGTTTGCAGGTTGTCGTTCACGTCGATGCCTTTTGGTGTGTACTTTACAGAGGCATTTTCAAGCCCAAGGTCGAGGTTGGGGGCGCGGCCAGTGGCAACGAGGATTTCATCGGCCTTAATATATTTCTCAACACCACCGCGGGTGATAAGGATCTTTTTGCCGAGGCCTTCTTTAACAACCGAAAGGACGCGGGAGTGGGCGAGGACAGTGACGCCCTTTTGCTCGGTGAGGACTTTTTCAAGTAACTCCCCTACTTCGGGGTCTTGCTTTGGCAAGATGCGGCTGGCTTGTTCGGCGATATAGACTTTAGTGCCGAAGGTTGCCATCATCTGGGCGATCTCAACACCGTGACTGCCACCACCGATGATGAATAAACTCTTTGGTGGACGAATCGCTTCGAGAATCGTACGTGGGGTAAAGAACGTGACATCGGTTAATCCTTGAACATTGGGTGTCATCCATGATGATCCAGTCGCGATCAGGAAGTGGCTTGCAGAAAGGTGTCGGCGGTTCACGCTAATTTCATTCGGACTTAAGAAATGGGCGGTCGCATTGTAGGCGCTGATGCCGTGGCTTTCGTAGAATTTACGGTTACCGGCAGCACCGGTGCGCTGAACAGCGAGTTCTTTCCAGGCACGAATTGACGGGTAGTTGTAGCCGAGGGTTGAAGTACGTAGACCGAACTTGTCACCATGACGCGCTTCGTCGTATAGACGCGCAACGTGTAACAGTGCCTTTGTCGGGACGTCGCTCCAGTTTGGTGAGTCACCACCGAAAGTATCAGCTTCGACGATAGCGACGCGTTTGCCTGCACGAGCAGCAATGGTTGCTGCCGCACTGCCACCGGCGCCGCTGCCGATAACGATAAGGTCATAGTCGAATGTGTGTGATTGGGCCATCGTTATTTCTCCGTATCTTCTTATAATG
>Ga0247817_10000513_pt1 | contig 21337 bp, 20 predicted proteins | sample UWRJL212509R1_FD_178010 | JGI IMG/M metagenome (GOLD analysis project Ga0247817, IMG submission 178010) | Plant litter microbial communities from Arlington Agricultural Research Station in Wisconsin, United States - UWRJ-L212-509R-1 | ecosystem: Environmental > Terrestrial > Plant litter >...
TGCCACAGGTAATGTGAAGAACCTTACGAATATCCCTTTAACAAGACAGGCTGAAAAAGTATTAAAGATTACTTACCTGGAAGCTAAGATATTTAAAAGCGATCTTATCGGTACAGAACATTTATTATTGTCTGTATTGAGAGATGAAGATAATGTTGCTACGCAAATATTAAACAAGTTTGATATTACGTACGATGTTATTAAAGAATTGCTTGAATATCATACGCACACACCTAAAGCTTCAGATGCTGAAGATGCAGACGATGATTCGTCTCGTTTATTTGGCAGCGGTGGTTCTGGTGCCAGCAAAGATACTGCAAGACCGGGAGCTGAGAAATCAAGAACTCCTGTATTGGATAATTTCGGTAGAGATTTAACGAAGTACGCAGAAGATGGAAAGCTTGATCCGATCATTGGTCGTGAGAAAGAAATCGAACGTGTAGCGCAGATCTTATCCCGTCGTAAAAAGAACAACCCGATATTGATCGGTGAGCCAGGTGTTGGTAAAACAGCCATCGCTGAAGGGTTGGCTTTACGTATCGTTCAGAAAAAAGTATCTCGTGTATTATTCGGTAAAAGAGTAGTAACATTAGATCTTGCTTCATTGGTTGCAGGTACTAAATACCGCGGTCAGTTTGAAGAACGTATGAAAGCGGTTATGAATGAATTGGAGAAATCTCCTGAGGTTATTCTATTCATTGATGAGATTCACACCATAGTTGGTGCGGGCGGCGCTTCAGGTTCTCTGGATGCATCGAACATGTTCAAACCGGCTTTGGCGAGGGGCGACATACAATGTATTGGTGCAACTACACTAGATGAATATCGTCAGTACATTGAGAAAGATGGTGCTTTGGCCCGTCGTTTCCAGATCGTGATGGTTGAAGCTACTTCTCCGGAAGAAACTGTACAGATCTTAAATAACATTAAAGAGAAGTACGAAGATCACCACAATGTAATTTATTCTGCAGAAGCAATTGAAGCGTGTGTTAAGTTATCGGATCGTTATATCAGCGACCGTTTCTTACCGGATAAGGCGATCGATGTATTGGATGAAGCTGGTGCACGTGTGCACATCAACAACATTCACGTACCATCTGAAATCTTAAAGCTTGAAGAGCAGATAGAGAATATTAAGAAAGAAAAGAATAAAGTTGTTAAGAGTCAGAAATACGAAGAGGCTGCTCAATTGAGAGACTCTGAGAAAAAACTGATCGAACAATTGGATAATGCGAAACTTCGTTGGGAAGAAGAAACCAAGAAAAAACGTTACCATGTAAAAGAGGAAAACGTTGCTGAAGTAATTGCTATGATGACGGGTATTCCTTCTGCGCGTGTAGCTCAGAAAGAATCGTTGAAATTGTTAGCATGGGTGCTGATTTAAAAGCAGGCGTGGTTGGACAAGATCAGGCAATTGAGAAATTGGTTAAAGCGATCCAACGTACACGTGTAGGTTTAAAAGATCCGAAGAAACCAATTGGTTCATTCATCTTCTTAGGCCCGACGGGTGTTGGTAAAACAGAGTTAGCGAAATCATTAGCGAAATACTTATTCGATAAAGACGATGCTTTGGTACGTATCGATATGTCTGAGTATATGGAGAAATTCTCTGTATCGAGATTGGTTGGTGCCCCTCCAGGATACGTTGGTTATGAAGAAGGTGGCCAGTTAACTGAAAAGATCCGTCGTAAACCATACAGTGTGATCTTGTTGGATGAGATCGAAAAAGCTCACCCGGATGTATTCAACCTGATGCTTCAGGTATTGGATGATGGTATCTTAACAGATGGTTTAGGCAGAAGAGTAGATTTTAGAAATACGATCATTATCATGACATCAAACATTGGTGTTCGTGACTTGAAAGATTTCGGATCTGGTATCGGTTTCAATACACAGTCTCGTAAAGAGAATGTAGATGAAATGATGAAAGGTACTATTCAGAATGCATTGCGTAAAGCATTCTCTCCTGAATTCTTAAACCGTTTGGATGACGTAATCGTGTTCAACTCTTTAACAAGAGAAGATATTCATGTGATCATCGATATTACTCTAGCAAAAGTATTTGCTCGTATCCTTGTATTGGGTTATACGATTGAACTTACGGATAAAGCAAAAGACTTTATTGCAGAGAAAGGATACGATGCTCAATATGGTGCACGTCCGTTAAACAGAGCGATTCAGAAATATCTTGAAGATCCGATCGCTGAAGAGATCCTTAAAGGTGATGTTCAGGAAGGTGATACGATCTTAGCGGATTATGTTGATGGAGCAGATGGTTTAACTGTTCGTAATAAAAAACAAAAAGAAGAAACTACTGAAGGTGATAAGCCGAAAGCGTAATAAGCCTAAGGCGAAAAGCTGATAAGAGTTTTTAACAGATAATGAAAGTCCCCTGATAGCTATCGGGGGACTTTTTTGTGGTGGCCGGTACACGATTAAAGCATGACAGGAAAGACAGTATTAATAAAAAATAGATAATAAGCCAAACCTTGCCAGCGAAAATTAAGAAATGAATTTTAGCTTTTAGCTTTAGGCTTTAAGCATTATGGCCTTTTCCTTATGCCTGACTTGATACGCCCTAAATACAACTTTTTGCTATGAATATAAGGTTTTAGCCTTATAAGTTGACAATATAAGGTTATAACCTTATATTGGTATATTATTAGGTTATAAGCTTATAATATGGTAGGTTCGGTAATTACGGCAGATCTTGTGAATTCATCTGGAATGTCTTTTGAGCAGAAAGAAAGGCTGCTTGAATGTATTCGTGATCGGTTAATGCGGCTTCAGAATAACGGTCATATTACAAGTAGTCAGCTGTACCGTGGTGATAGCTTTCAATGTTTGCTGAATAATCCTACTATGGGTTTACGTGCTGCACTTATTTTAAAAACATATATCAAAAGCCTGGATCCGGCATCGCTAAAATCTTCTCCTCTGCAGGAGCAAACATCGGGACTTATTTTTATCGATAAAATGTTTGACGTACGCGTGTCAATAGGCATGGGAGAAGTCGTTCATAATAAATCCGAACTTGGTTTATCTGATGGGGAAGCTTTTCATCTTTCAGGCAGGAAACTGGATGATATGAAAAAACAGAAGCTCACGTTTGCGATCAGTACAGAAGATTCTTATAAAGAAGAATTAACAACCCTGTCGGCATTGCTGGATTTTATTCTATCGAAGACAACAGCCTTACAATGTGAAGTGATTACACTTAAGCTTGATGGCCTCACGGAAACAGATATAGCAGAGCGTATCGCAGTGCAACAGTCTGCTGTTAATCAACGGGCTGCAGCTGCAGGGTGGAGTGCAATCGAAACAGCAGTGAAACGATTTGAATCAATATACAGCTATGAATGATTATTTATTTTTCACAAACGAGCAAGGCAATATTCTTGTCCGGCTGCTGCTTGCACACTTGCTGAGTGACTTTGTACTTCAGTCACGCAACATGGCACTTAACAAAAGCTGGTTTTCGTACCAACTGCTGTTACATACACTTATTGTATACGCATGTACGGCTTTGTTTACAGGCTGGTGGCTTGCTGCACTAGTTGTTGCCGGTACGCATTATGTGATTGATGGACTGAAGACTGAAGCAAAGCAACGTAAATTTGCAAGTGAACTGTTCTTATTTGTAGCGGATCAACTGCTGCATATACTTGTACTGATACTTGTATGGTCGTTTAATACAAACCTAACGCATAATTTATTTTATATGCCAGGACTGTTGCTCAATGATTACAACAGCAGCCTTATTCTGTTAGGTTATCTGTTCGTTTCAATTCCTGTCGGTTACCTGATCGGTTTTGCTACCAAAGGGATGGTTAAAGAAAATGATATACAGGCAGAAAATAATGAACGAGGAGGGAAGAGTATAGGAATCTATGAGCGTATCATTATCCTGACCTTTGTACTGATGGGGCAATACGAAGCCATCGGTTTTCTGATCACAGGTAAAAGTATCATACGGTTTGTGAATAAGGATGAGCATATCCGCAGTGAATACGTGCTATTAGGTACGATGATGAGTTATATGTTTGCAATTGTAACCGGCGTGCTTATTAAATTGTTGATGCAGAATTCAGTTTAATGAAGGATACAGAATTTTAAAATGCTACAAAAATATCCTATACATTAACTATGTAAGAAATGTTTTTCATAGCAAACGCATATGTAATAGATATTCATACGTATGAAAAATTCAAAACATGGAAGATACATCTATACCAAGAGAATTTAAAGAATGGAGAAGCGGGCTTTGGGATAAGAAAGACGATGCTGCAAATACTTTTGGATATCATCTGATTAAATATTGCAGAGATCAAGCGGTTAATAGCCTTTCGAATGATATGACTGCTAAAGATAGAGCAAATGCAGAAGAAGCAATTCATTTCGCTTTACATAATGTTATGGATTTAGTCGAAGGGTATTGGAAGCTTGAATCTGGAAAAGAACATTATGTTGAATATATTCTGCAAGTTTTAGTCCGGGACAAAGAACATAATGAAGTTGAACGGGTTGATATTTCTCCTGGTCTTGACTTACCTATTGGTTTTTGGAAATGGGCTCAAGATGGCGAGTTCAGATAATAATTAATTAAAAATAAATAATATGAAGTTATTATTACAACAGAACCGAATCACTCTTCATTAATGAACAGAGTATTGATTTTTTCGATCGTGCTTTTTTTATGTGGTTGTAATCACACTGCTGATGAATGGAAAACTATGGAAATAGGTAATTATGTTTTTGATGTTCCTTCAGATTTTAAGCTGACCGAATATGAGAGTATTGATTCGTATGCAGGAAAAATTGAGGGCGATAGTATGGGTTTGGGTTTTGATTTTGGTTATTATTCTAATAGTTTGGAACAAACATTGGAAGAATATCTGGATCATGGCAATTGGCGCACAAACTTGCCATATAGGTTTATGAAAGAAGGGATTACGTATGATCAAACCAATATGCCTAAGGTTGATGTTCTGCAAATCAGGCCAGCAACAAGTGAAGATAGCGCATTAGGAAAAGGTTGTGATTATGTTGCAACGTGCAAACACGATACTACTGAATTCGAGTATTCTATATACATTCCGGAAGATATCAAATACATGAATTATACTATTGATACAGTAGATAATCAATATCGAAAAATAATGTGGTCCGAAGATTCGTATAAAGGATTGACTGGTATTTATATTAAAGACATGAGTAGCTTTAATGAGCCTATACATAATTATACAGCATTATCTATGGCAACGAGTGAATTGTCTAAAGAAGAACAGAATATCGCATTGAAAATAATTCGTTCCGTAAGAAGAAAAAATAGTGCGAAGTGAACTTGTAATAAGTATTCAATGTAATAAATTACATTGAGGTTACCATCTTAGTTATCATGGTTTGTAAATCATAAAATAGCAGGATTTAATACGATTAGAATTCAATTGAAAAAATAATAGATATGTCGATAACAACAGAATCTGAATTGGCAGGAATGCAGCAAGCAAGTGCAGCGGTTGCTCATGCATTAAAAGAAATGACCGGATATGCACAGCCAGGCATGTCTACCAAAGAGCTTGACAATTATGGCGCAAAAGTTCTTGCTGATTATGGTGCAAAATCGGCACCTTATTTAACGTACGGCTTTCCGGGTCATACGTGTATTAGTATCAATAATGAATTTTGTCATGGGATTCCTTCTGATAAGAGAATTTTAAAAGAGGGTGATCTAATAAATATTGATGTCTCTGCAGAATTGAATGGGTTTTGGTCCGACAATGGAAATTCATTTGTTCTTGGCAAAGATGTGAATGATCATCAAAAATTAATCGATGCTTCAAAACTCATCTTAAAGAAAGCGATCGATCATATAAAAGGAGGCGTGCGTATTTCTGACATTGGATATTTAATGGAAGAAGAAGCTAAAAAAAGAGGGTACAAAGTAATTAAGAATCTTGGCGGGCATGGGATCGGTAGAAGCCTTCACGAACAACCGGATGATATTCTTAATTATAGAAACAGATTTGATCAAAGAAGATTTAAGAAAAATACAGTGGTTGCTATTGAAACATTCATCTCAACAACTTCAAGCTATGCTGATACATTGAAAGACGGCTGGACGATGGTAGGCAATCGAGGCGGCTATATGGCACAACATGAACATACTATTGTGGTAACAGATGGCAAGCCAATCATTTTGACTGAAATGAATGGAATCTGGAATTGAAAATGATCAGTGCTGAACTTCAAAGTTGATTCTATTATGGATATATCTCACAAACAACTGGCATTTGTATGCACAAAGCGTAGTGAATAAATGATGACTTCAAAAGATTTTTTAACTATTACGATCAGAGGCAGGTTTGCATTTGGAATTTGTTGTATTGAGAATGCAATTACAAAATTCGAATTTGACCATTTAAATTGGGATCTGCTCTTTGAATTTTTATGGCGATATCCACTAGGCAATGAAATAAAAGATCTTGCTTTATGGCACGAAAATGAAAGTGAATGTATGCCATTTTGTGTGCTTGATGAGAAAGAATATGAGCAGATGTTTTTTGATTATTTAACAAAACAACAGTTTAATACATTTTTAAATTTGTACAGACAATCAAATCCAGTTATTTGTGAATTGATAGACTTGACTGCTCAGATTGGGACACAATCTTTGTATGGTGGTGTACGAGATGGTTCTCCAGTTACTCTCGAATATACAGAACGCATTATTTCATTATTAAAATCAAATACAATCCCACTTCCGGACTTTGATAATTTTAAAGAATTTACCTATGAGATTCCCGCAAAAACGGATTGGGTAGTTTGGGGTAACAAAATTGAATATAATACATTGAAACGTATATCAACAACATTGAAATAAAAGTAACTTTACAATTTCCTAAATAAATAAAAATGACTGAAGATCAGGAATACATATATCAATCTATTGTTTCACAAATCCGAATGGGCTTTTTTTCTATGGAGCAAATTAAAGAGCACATAATGGAGGAGGTAGAAGATAATGGATTTGAAGATGAGATCTCGGAAGAATGGATCGATTCAGCTATTAAAACAGAATTTGAAAAATTAAAAATAGAAAGTGGTGCATGGGAAATTGCAACCCAAACAGACAAACTTATACATGCATTTGATGAGCTGTGTGGATTGAATATCATTGCCTTGCATAACGCAGGCTATACAACCAGTGACGGAGAATCGGAGGTTGTAGAGGTTGAAGTTGAATTGCGAGAGAACGGTATTCAATCCGATGGGTATTGTTTTTATCACCAACAGGATCTTGAACGCGCCATTGACCCTGAACAGTCGATGTTGTTGATTGCTTTTCAAAAGATCAATAATGAAGACGATGCAGTTACGATAGCTGTTGGCAAAGTTGTTGTACAAATATTGAGAAAACATGGACTTGAGGTTGTCTGGGATGAAACTGTTAATAAAAAAATCGAATTGCCTGGTTTTAAGTGGCAGAAGATCTATAATGAATATTATGAAGATTTATTGGATTATAGCAGAGTTGTTAGTTTAATGACGAAATAGAAGTTTAATACTGAAATATGTTTACTATGGAACCGAAATTTTTTAAGAAACAATCTGACTTCAGAAAGTGGCTGGAGAAAAATCATGCGAAAGAAACAGAGCTTATTGTTGGCTTCTATAAAGTAGGCAGCGGCAAAGCAAGTATGAGCTGGTCGGAATCGGTTGATGAAGCGCTTTGTTTTGGCTGGATCGATGCTGTTCGCAAATCCATTGACAAAGACAGTTATCAGATCCGTTTCACGCAACGCAAACCTACGAGTATCTGGAGTGCGGTTAATATCAAGAAGATGGAAGAACTGACAGAGAAAGGACTTATGCAACCAGCCGGGCTTGCAATTTTTGAATTCCGAAAAGAACATAAATCAAAAGTCTATTCACACGAAAATGCTGAAGTAAAACTTTCTGCTGAGTATGAAAAGAAATTTAAAGCAAACAAAAAAGCCTGGGAATATTTTCAATCTCTTGCACCTTCGTATCGCAAACCTTCGACAAACTGGGTAATGAGTGCCAAACAAGAGGTTACTCAACTAAAACGGCTGAATCAGCTTATTGAAGAGAGCGCCGCAGGTACAAACCAGTGGAAGGATAATAAGTATAAGAAGTAGTGGACAGTAGTCAGTAAACAGTGGTCAGAGAGTAGTAGGTACTGGTTTCCAGTTACGAGTTTCCAGACAAAGCGTAGACTACTTAATACTGCTGTGAATTAGCAATGGGTAGTATTTTTTGGCTACAACAAAAAGCGTTTTGACTACATCTGTTTTTTTGTTTGGCGGTAGCTTTGTAGTATCAAAAAAAAACAGATACTATGAAAATTATTGTTACAGGTTCTTTAGGGAACATCAGTAAGCCGCTCACCCGGGAGTTGGTACAAAAGGGACATTCAGTTAGGGTAATAAGCAGTAAATCCGAAAGGCAAATTGAAATTGAGGCATTAGGTGCAGAAGCTGCTATCGGATCCATTGAAGATGTAGAGTTTCTATCAGCAACATTTAAAGATGCAGATGTTGTTTATTTAATGGAAACACATGATAAAAATGCTTTTTTTGATCCAAACATAGATATTGTTGCTCATATTACTCAAATTGGAAGAAACTATAAAAAAGCTATTGAAGCTTCGGGTGTGAAAAAGATCGTACATCTGAGCAGTATCGGAGCACATACCGATAAAGACAATGGGTTGCTTGTTTTTCATTATAACGTAGAAAATATATTGAAAGGACTTTCAGATGATGTGTCTGTTAAATTTATGCGTCCTACTGGTTTTTATACAAATCTACTCAGATCTATTCAAACCATAAAAAAGCAAGGCGCAATTATCTCTAACTATGGCGGTGATAAAAAAGAACCATGGGTTTCACCTTTAGATATTGCTGCTGTGATCGCTGAAGAAATGGAGAAACCTTTTTTAGGGAAAACCATTCGATACATAGCAAGTGAAGAAATTTCACCAAATGAAATAGCTGCAATTTTGGGCGAAGCTATCGGTAATCCTGGCTTGAAATGGGTCGCCATCCCTGACGATCAATTATTAAATCAAATGATTGGGGCAGGAATGAATCCAGCCATTGCCAAAGGTTTTATAGAGATGCAGGCCAGCCAGGGTAGTGGGCTTTTATACGAAGATTATTACAGAAATCAACCAACCTTAGGTAAAATTAAATTAAAAGACTTCGCAAAGGATTTTGCAAAAGTGTTTAATCAACAATAATAATTTACATTTGTATTATGTCAAGTCAACAGATTTATAGGGTGAAAACTATTAGTGAGTTTCATCGATTAAAAGGATTACCACAACCTCAACATCCTTTGATCAGTGTAATAGATTATAGTACTATGAGCTGTATGTCTGAAGTTAATGCTACAAACTGGATTTATGACTTTTATAATATTTCTATCAAGCGAGGGTTGAATGCGAAGTTAAAATACGGTCAACAGGAATATGATTTTGATGATGGTATAATGTTTTTTATTTCGCCTAACCAGGTATTCGGAATTGAACCTCAAACAAACCAAACAGCAGAAAGATCAGGATGGATGTTGCTTATTCATCCTGATTTTTTATGGAATACATCTCTTGCAAAAAATATTAAACAATATGATTTTTTTGATTATTCAGTTAATGAGGCTTTGTTTCTATCCGACAAGGAAGAAGTTACCGTGAAAGGGATCATACAAAATATTGAACAGGAATATCATTCTAATATTGATAAGTTCAGTCAGAATATTATCATATCACATATTGAGACGCTATTAAATTATTCTGAACGTTTTTATCAAAGACAATTCATTACAAGAAAAATAACAAATCATAAAATATTGAACCGTCTGGAAGACATTATTGCAGATTATTTTGGCAGCGGAGACCTTATGACAAAAGGCTTACCGACTGTGCAGTTCGTTTCTGAAGCATTGAATGTTTCACCAAGTTATCTTCGCAACTTGCTTACAATGTTGACAGGTCAAAACACCCAGCAATATATTCATGACAAGCTGATTGAAAAAGCAAAGGAAAAATTATCTACAACAGAAATGTCGGTTAGTGAAATTGCTTATGAATTAGGCTTTGAACATCCGCAATCATTCAGTAAATTGTTCAAAACAAAAACGAATCTTTCGCCTCTGGAATTCAGAGCTTCATTTAATTAGTAAACAGTAGTCAGTAAATAGTAGTCAGTTCCGCCTATTACTGATAAAATGGGAATGCAAAAATGACGACTTGTTCTAAACTTCATTTAATTGAATTGAGGTTTTATATTTAAAAAGAAACTTTCTTCATTAGCTAATCGTAAGGAGCCAATGAAGTATACAGGCAGTTAATAATTATTTAAGCAGTTACAATACTATTTTTTATTCCTATTCGTACTATTGGTTATATAAATAAGGTCCCTGTACTTACTTTTAAGATAAAATCATGAAAAAAATACTTACCTCGATTTTTGTAACGATGGTGTTATTCGGGTGCGGCGAAAAGCGCGCAATGGAAAGTTCTGCTGATGCTGTAGGAGCGCCATCCACACACAGCGAACCGGCAGGCCCATCCGACGAAAACCAAAAGAAACCCGAACAACAGATTCAGTCCGGACAGATCACTGCCGCGGAGTGGAACGATTTAGCTAACTGGGAATTCTGGACCTCGTTAAATAAAGACTCTAGTTTTTCCGGAATGTCTGATTACTGGGGGTATGGTTTAACGAATCGGATTTCAGTAAATCTAAAATCGAATGATGCTGTCTTAGCCGATGTTCCTGTTGAATTAGTGAATGCAAATGGACAGACAATCTGGAAATCAAAAACGAATAATAAAGGTAATGCGGAATTGTGGCCATTTCAAAAGAACGGAAATCAATCTTCTTTAAACGGCTTAAAAGTAAAAGCAGGAGATCAGATATTCGAAAATCTTAAGGTATATAAAAAGAACGATGTAAATAATCTGATGATCACTCAATCTGTTCCGCATAATACAGAAAAGAAAATCGATATCGCATTTGTGGTTGATGCTACAGGCTCCATGGGCGACGAGCTGGAATACCTGAAAGTGGAGCTGGCAGATGTTGTAAAGAATGTTAAGAGTCAAAATCCGACAGCTCTGCTGCAAATGGGATCTGTTTTTTATCGTGATCAGGGAGATGAATATGTAACTAAAAAATCTGACCTTACTTCTGATATTGATGTAACGGTTGATTTTATAAAAGACCAGGCTGCTAATGGTGGCGGTGACTTTCCTGAGGCAGTTGAAATAGCTTTGAGTGAATCGATCAATGAATTGAAATGGTCTGCCGATGCAACATCACGTATCCTGTTTTTAGTTCTGGATGCACCACCTCATTATGATGCTAAAATTGTTTCTGAAATTCATGCTCTTATTGAACTCGCTAGCAGTAAAGGGATAACGATTATTCCAATTGTAGCTAGTGGTATTGATAAAGAAACAGAATTTTTAATGCGTTACATGGCTATTGCCACAAACGGTACGTATGTGTTTATTACAAATGACAGCGGCATAGGTAATGATCATTTAATTGCTTCTGTCGGTCCATATCAGGTAGAGTTCCTGAATAAATTAATGGAACGTTTGATCAATGATAGCTTGAAATAAGTACCTTTATTCAATCCAGATAACGGACAGGTATATGGCAAAAATAACATCGAGTATTAAGAACGAAAACTATAAGGTTAAGATCGTATCACCTTCCGGTAATATTGTTGTTGCAGATGAACCTGCAGACAAAGGTGGAGAGGATCAGGGTTTTTCGCCTATGGAGCTATTAGCATCTTCATTAGCTGCATGTACGAGCGCAACTGTAAAGATGTATGCGAATAGAAAGGAGTGGGACCTGCAAGAGGTAAAACTGGAAATAGAGTTGATTCGGGATGAAGAACTTAATAAAACAACTATCAGTCGTACAATAGAGCTTCTGGGGGATCTTGATGAAAAGCAAAGGGCACGATTGCTGTTGGTAGCAAACAGTTGTCCGGTCCACAAAATTCTGAGCAACCCGATCGAGATTCATACGGTACTTATATAATTATGAATCTATGTTGTTTAGTCAAGATAGATTTTACTGAATCCATTCATCCGTCACATAAATGTGAAGGCAATGAAGGTGAGTAGTGCTTCAGTGAACTTATAATGTATTCTTTGAAATACGTTGAAATGAAAGGTGGATTGAATTAAAATATATTTCACTTTTCTTGGCAGCAGAAAGATGTATGTATAACTATTGAAACTACGACTGACAGGCCGTTAGATCAATAAACCCTTTACTATTTTTATGGTTAAACAATTTATACTTGTAGTTGCTTTTCTTTTTTATGCATGTTCTGTGTATGCAGAATGCAGAGGAAATGGTTTAACGGCTTTTCCTGAAGAAAGATCAATAAAGCAGAATTCGATTTTTATGCTTGAAGGGTATGGTCAAAGCCAGAAAATTATTTCGGGTCTTAATACCGCTCATCAAATTTATTTGCAAAGCGGAAATAAAAAAATTAAACTTTTGGTACGGGAAATTTATAAAGGGCAGTTTCATTTAACACAAGCAATTTTGTTTCCTGAAACGCCTTTGGAAGCTGGCCTTGAATATTCAATGCGTATTGATAGTTTACCCAGATATGAACAACTGAATCGGTATAATTCAGAAACGAATCTATCCGAAGCGATCACATATAAAGTTCTTTCAGAAATAGATGTTGTTAAACCGGCTGTTCTTTCACAACCTAAAGAAATTGGTAAAAGACTTATTCATTATGGTTGCGGACCTGAAATATATGTAAATTTTGATTTTCCTGTTCAGGATAGCTCAGAAGTTCTGATTAAAACTACAGTAAAGAATATACAGACTGGTAAAGAAACTACCTATTACATTATACCTTATATGTCAAAGATCCGTGTAGGCCATGGCATGTGTGCGGGGGCATTTACATTTGATCAAGGCATCAATTATGAAGTTGATTTTTCGTTCATGGATGCGTCCGGTAATAGTACAACATGGACGGGTAAACGAATCGCATTTACAAAACCTGTTACAAGTACACCGTTTGGTGAATGAGTAAATTATAATCCGCTACGGCGGGATGGATATTTTGCTTAATGCAATACTATCAAATATACATTTCCCTTGTATCTGTTGGTTTAGGTACACATAAAAAAAGTTAACGTTTAATACACCTATATGAAAATCTCCTATGTAACAACGTTCGATCCAACAGATATTCATTATTGGTCTGGACTTGGCTATAACATTGCAAAGATGCTTGAAGGAGAACAGGCGGATATAGATTATGTCAGCAATGTTGAATCGAAGCTGAAGTATCCTTTAAAGGTAAAGGGACTTTTGTATAGGAAATTTTTAGGGAAAGAATTTGATATCAACAGAGAGCCGATACTTGCAAAACACTACGCAAGTATGATTCAGAAACGTATGGCTGCTGATAGTGATATTGTATTTTCGCCAAGTACAATTCCTCTGTCGCTGCTTGAAACGAAGAAGCCTAAGGTGATCTATACGGATGCAACTTTTGCCGGTATGCTTGGGTTTTATGATTCCTTTTCGAATTATTGTAAAGAAACCATTGAACATGGAAATCAGCTGGAGCAAGCCGCACTGGATTCTTCTCAGCTGATCATTTACTCTTCGGATTGGGCTGCACAAACTGCTGTTGATCACTATAAGGTCAATCCTAAGAAAATAAAGGTCGTTCCTTTTGGAGCAAACATTTCATGCGATCGAACGATCAATGATATTCGAACAATTGTTTCTCAGCGCTCAAGCGATACACTGGATCTATTATTCTTAGCTGTTGACTGGAAGCGTAAGGGCGGAGACCTGGCGGTACGTATCGCTCAGGCATTGAATGATGCCGGCATTAAAACAAAACTTCATGTTGTAGGTATTCGCGAATTCCCTTTCAAGCAAATACCTGATTTTATTGTTGATCATGGTTACATCAGTAAGTCGACACCGGAAGGTATAGCGAAGCTGGAAGGATTGTTTAAGCAATGTCATTTTCTTGTATTGCCATCGGTGGCAGACTGTACACCTGTTGTATACTCCGAAGCAAATTCTTTCGGCTTGCCGTGTATTACAACCAATGTTGGTGGCATTCCAACGATTATTCAAAATGATGTTAATGGTAAGGTGTTTCCATTAACTGCTGATGCGAAAGAGTGGTCTGCATACATTGCTAATGTATTTGCTGATAAAACAGTTTATACGGATTTATGCTTTACTTCTTTTGCAGAATATCAGAACAGATTAAACTGGAAAGTTGCTGGCAAGACAATTATGGGTCTAATGAAGGAACTTTAGATAATTATGAATCAATATGATTTTAGAAGACTTGACGAAAGATGATAAGAATATATTACTTTCCGGTGTATCGCAGCTGGTATATATATTCATTTTAATTGCAATATCTTTGATCGTGTTTTTAATAATGGCAGTTCATGTTTTGCATGAATCTCAAGATGAATTTGTTCTTTCTTATCGGGATGTGCTTGTAATGCTTAGCGTTGGTATAACTGCTGTGGTATATGGTTTCTGGGCCTGGATCAAATTAGCAAAGCCGTTGCAGAATATGCTCAGCGGAAAGAAACAACTTGTGGTTGGTATTGTCAGCGATAAAAAAACAAACACAAAATGGGGATGGCATGGAGTGATTCCTGCAGATTTTGTTTCACAGCCAAGATTGGTAGAGTATTTACTTGAAATAGATAAAGAACAATATCTTGTTGAAAAGGATTTTTACAATGCCATTCAAATTGGTGATACAATGGAGTTGAGTTTTAGTTACCCAAATCGGCAGGTGATTTTAATGCGGACTATTCCGAAAGAAGTTTAATGCCATCGTACTTCGTGGTGGGTTATTTATAACTCATAATTATCCTCTCCGTTGTCACAACGATCAGCACTCCGTAAAGCGCTGATCCGAAGTATAACATACGTGCCGCATCACCGGAGATCAAAGCATGAATGATGATGCAGGCAAAAAAGATCCAATAGTATTTTTCTATCGATGTACTCCACAATGTTATGCATGATTTATTTAATGCTCCGTAAATGAGCACAAAAGTAAATATACCCATAACCGTAAAGATCTCACCTAAACCGCGAACGCTTAGCAATTCACCTAAAGTAGTAGTAGTTTTGTGTACATGCCGGATAAAGACTTCAACCAATGTTTCTTTAGCCACCGCAGCTGTTTCATCAATCGGCAGCCATAGATCAACCAACGCATGTTCTCCGAATAAGATCACCAGACTTCCGGCCAATAGCCCTGCACGCAGATACCATGTGCCAGGTCCTGCCAGTACGATCAGCGGTGCAAACAATAAAAACGATTCCTTTACCAAACCTCCTAACAATACGGTTACGGTGAATAAAACCAGATCCTTTGATTTAATGCTGTATAAGAGTGAAGCGATCGCAACCAGGTATAAGCTATCTGTTAGTGGTAAACCTGCAATGTAAGCGACCCAACGGCTAGTTAATACTGCAGCCAATGCGATCACAATTGCGGTAAGCTGGCTGGAATATAAACGTAGTAACCGATAAACAAGCCATCCATAAAAAGCAGTGATCAACGAATTGATCAGAAAGTAGGAGAGCTGCAAGGGCCATAAACTTTCTGCCCGATGCGGCCATAGTTTTGTATAAACTGCCTGTAAAGGCATCGCAACAATTTTAGCAACGAACGGGATAAAGAAACGATAGCGGTGTACCGGATTCACACTGTAATCTCCATTCGCCATTGCCAGATAACTTTCTGTATCCGAAGAATGCGAAAAATCATAGTGTACATACATGTTGTACGCAGGACCGATGATGATCGCCAGGCAGAAGAGGTAGGGAAGGAAAAACTGCGTTTTCAAAATAGTTGTCAGTGGTAAGTAAACAGTAGTCAGGAATTTTTTCTAAGTAGATATGCTAGTATTTATAAATATGTTAATTTAATTGGTTAGTCAGTAATAGTCATTCATCCTGATAACTGACCACTGTTTACTGACCACTAGTAACCACCATTCAACTTTCTGATCACCCATTCACCGCTAACCAGTGCAAGTAACAAGAAGAGTATCCATGGCAGGTTTATAATTTCATTCAGACTTTCTTTTGAACGGATAATGGTTTTGAAGTTCTTTTCTTTAATCGCGGCAATCAACGCATCAACATCTTTCATGGCATAAAAACTGCCGTTACTTTTATTCGAAATTGTTCTTAATAAATTGAAGTCTGCTTTAATGGTTAGTGCTTCTAAACTTGTTTTGCGGATGATGAATTCGCCTGAGCTCTTTTCCGGCTTTCCATTTAATGTTGCACTTGCTGTATACTTATATACGCCTTCACTCAAACCTTTTACTTCAAAACGATTGTTGCCAACGCTCGTAGCAAAGGTATAGTCGAATGCTTTGCCTTCTTCGTTTTTGATCTGAAGCGAAATGTCTGTGCCATAAACACGCTCCATGATGTCGTTGTATAATTCAGCTTCAAAGTATAAGTGCTCACCGCTTTGCAGATCATTTACGGTTGGGTATACACGGAATTTACGCTTGTCGTTGTCGCTTGAAACATACTGCACACATTTTTGAATAAACTCATCAAATGCATTGGTATTCTGTTGTGTCAGCTGATTGTGTAATCTCCACTGCCAGATACCTTCTCCCGCCAATACCATTGTTTCTCTATTGGTAGAGATGCTCAATAAAGGTTTGGTTGTACTTACTCTGCCGACACGCTGGAATAAGACTACTTGTCCGTCCTGCTTGAATGTATATTCGCCAAAGGCACATTGCAGCGGAGGAGCACTTGATAATAATTCACTAATACCGGCAGGCATGATGAAACGATCGAATGAACTATTTACTTCTCCAAACACAAGGTCTTTTTGTGTGCTGCGAACGGTGATCTGTGTCAGATTATTCACCTGATTGAAAACGGGAATGCTGGACTGATTGCTGATGATAAACCACTTTGGTGTTTTGCTTGCCAGCAATGCATCAAATTCTTTTTTTGCCGCAGGTGTACCGTCGGGAAAGTGGTGAAAGATAATCAGACTGTAGTTATCGGCTTTGTATTCTGAAATCCCCGGAATGAAAACAGTAACTTCAATATTTTCTTTGGGCGCAAGTGCCGCCTGTATCGCTTTGATATCAGCATGCGGCGACGGTGCAGCGATCAATACTTTTTGTTTGTTGTCGACAATGTCAATGTATACATGTTGTGTATTGTTCTCCGTAGTGAATTCTCCCGCTTGGGGAACCACCTCAACCACATAATGCTGTATACCAACTACCTCAGAAGATGTTCTGAATTCGATCGGTGTCTGCGTTTCGTTTTTTGTAAGAGTAAGCGTTTTTGAATCCAGTACCTTGCCTGCTTTTTTTAATTGTACTGTTGCTGTTTTGCCAACAAATCCTTTGTGTGCAATTTCTGCTACGATCGGGAATTCATTTCCTTTAAAAGCAAGTTTATTGTGAATCGCTGCGATCAAACGAATATCTTTTTGATCACTGGTGTCACCAACACCTAAGGTGAAAATAGGAGCAGAGGATGGAGTAATGCTTGGGTTCATACCCACATTATAGATTCCATCTGATAAGAGAATGCTTGCACTGATGTTGCGGCCGCTTTCTTCCTGTTTCGGTTCCTGTAATAGATTATTGAGGTTTGAACTTGGATAGTTGAACTGAAGTTTGTTTGCATCTTCTTTTCCGTTGAACGAATAGATACTCGTTTCAATACCGTCTTTGTTTAATTCATCCGAAATTTTGTTGATGGCAGAGATCCATTTCAAACGTTCGGTTGAATCACTGACTAATTTCAGGGAAGATGAATTGTCTACATGCAGGAGAATTGTAGGCTGTTCTTTTGTGTTTTCAAAATAACGAATCACAGGGCCAAACAATAAGTATACGAGGATACTTACCAATACAAAACGTAAAGCTGCAAGAAGATAATTGGTTCGTTTATTCCATAAAGGATTTTTAATAGAATAAAGAATGTATGCATACGTAGCACCTATAGCCAGACAAAGAAGAATAAACCAAGGTGAACTTGAAGCGTAAAGTGAAATACCGTTCATAGATAAAAGAAATCCTGCACCGGTTTGGATGCAGGATTGAAGATAAAAAGAATTTCGGAAAACCTATGAGGTTTTGTATAATTAAACCTATAAGGTTTTGCGAAATAAAATACAGATGATTCGGATCAACAATGGTGATGGTTATAAAACCTTATAGGTTTACAAAACGAACCTGACTAGGTTAACATTCCACCGTCAACCTGAAGAACTTGTCCTGTTATATAAGTTGAAAGTTCAGAACCAAGGAATACGCAGGCATTTGCTACATCTTCACTTTTTCCTGCACGTTTCAATGGAATACCATTTTCCCATTCAGCTTTCACTTTAGGGTCAAGAACTTCTGTCATTTCTGTTTCGATAAAACCCGGAGCGATAGCATTCGAACGAATGTTACGGGAACCCAATTCCTGTGCCACAGATTTTGTGAAACCAATGATCCCTGCTTTAGAAGCAGCGTAGTTTGTTTGTCCTGCGTTACCGCTGATACCAACTACTGAGGTCATGTTTATGATCGAACCGGCTTTTGCTTTCATCATTGGTTTGATTGCAGCTTTTGTCAGGTTGAATACCGATTTTAAGTTTACTTCAATTACCGTATCCCATTGTTCTTCAGACATACGCATCAATAAACCGTCTTTAGTGATACCAGCGTTGTTTACAACTATATCCAGCTGACCGAAATCTGCCAAAACAGCTGCTACTAATTCTTCAGCTTCTGTATATTTAGATGCATCTGAACGGTATCCTTTTGCTTTGATACCCAATGCCTGCAATTCTTTTTCTACTGCCTGACCTTTTTCAACACTTGAAAGGTAGGTAAATGCCACATTAGCACCTTCTTGTGCATAACGTAATGCAATTGATTTGCCTATACCTTTTGATGCTCCTGTTATAAGAGCAGTTTTTCCACTAAGTAAGCCCATTCTACGATCTTTTAAATTTGTATTGGGGTCAAAGATACCTTAGAAATGGCAAATTCCAAACGACTGTGTATTAGAAATCCCAAATAACAAAACACAAGTTACAAAGATGTAAATCAATTCATTTGTTCAATTGTTTAACTCGTTTGATATATTTAATATTCTATTAAACAGAAGGTTGTGATATGTAGAGGCTTTGGAATCTGCATTTTCTTCCCGAATACTTTCTTATAAGGCTAAATCCCTTAAATTTGCACCGTAATTATACGTATAAAGATATGTCAACAAAGTTCGATGTTATAGTGATCGGTAGCGGTCCTGGTGGATATGTAGCTGCAATTAGAGCCTCTCAATTAGGTAAAAAAGTTGCGGTAGTTGAGAAAGCAGAATTAGGTGGTATTTGTTTAAACTGGGGATGTATCCCTACGAAAGCACTTTTAAAGAGTGCTCAGGTATATGAATACATTAAACATGCAAAAGATTACGGTATCAATGTTGGTAATGCAGAAGCCGACTTTACTGCAGTTGTAAAACGTAGCCGTGATGTAGCTGCGGGTATGAGCAAAGGTGTTCAGTTTTTGATGAAGAAGAACAAGATCGAAGTTATTTCAGGTTTTGGTAAATTGGCAAAAGGCAAACAGGTTGAAGTAACAGACGATAAAGGAAACAAAAGTCTTTACGGTGCAGACCATATTATTTTAGCAACAGGTGGCCGCGCACGCGAATTGCCAAATGTTAAAATTGATAACAATAAAATCATCGGTTACCGTAAGGCAATGGTTCTTGAATCAAGACCTGAGAGCATGGTGATCATGGGTTCCGGTGCAATTGGTGTTGAGTTTGCATACTTCTATGCAACAATGGGAACGAAAGTTACGATTGTAGAATTCCTGCCGAACATTGTTCCGGTTGAAGACGAAGAAATTTCTAAGCAATTAGAAAAAGAATATAAGAAAATGGGCATCAACATTATGACCAATGCTGCTGTTGAATCTGTTGATACATCAGGCAAAGGTTGTAAAGTAACCGTTAAAAAAGGAGATGCAGTTGAAACCATCGAATGTGATATTGTACTTTCTGCAGTAGGTGTTACTACAAACCTTGAAGGCATTGGTCTTGAAGATGTAGGCGTTGCTACAGACAAAGGACGTGTATTGGTAGATGATTATTACAAAACAAATATTCCGGGTGTGTATGCAATCGGCGATATTGTTAAAGGTCCTGCCTTGGCGCACGTTGCTTCTCACGAAGGTATTATCTGCGTAGAGAAGATCGCAGGTTTAAATCCGTCTCCAATGGATTACGGCAACATTCCGGGTTGTACATACTGTACGCCAGAAATTGCTTCTGTAGGTTTGACTGAAAAAGCTGCAAAAGAAAAAGGATACGAATTGAAAGTAGGTAAGTTTCCATTCTCAGCATCAGGTAAGGCAAGTGCTGCCGGTGCAAAAGAAGGGTTCGTTAAAGTTATCTACGATGCGAAATACGGTGAGTTATTAGGTGTTCACATGATTGGTGCAAACGTTACGGAATTGATCGCTGAAGCGGTTGTTGCACGTAAGTTAGAAGCTACAGGCCATGAGATCATCAACGCGGTTCACCCGCACCCTACAATGTCTGAAGCGATCATGGAAGCTACAGCTGCTGCGTATGGTGAAGTGATTCACTTGTAATCGTTAAAAAATAAAATAATGAAAGGCTCTGCAGAAATGCGGAGCTTTTTTTTTGTCTGTCTGTTCGCCATAGCGAATGTGATTGATCTGATTTGTATGATGTAAATGAATGCGATCTGTATAGCCCACGGTTTCAACCGTAGGTATATTACGTGATCACTACCACCTCGGTCTGTGGCACACAGCACAAAATCTGCTCATTAGTAAGCACAATCACAAAAGTATGTGTATATTATATATAATGAGTAGCGCATGCACGTTTTTAGTCAGCCTGAATAAGAATGACAACCAGCATGAATAAATAGACAATAACCAGTCCTGTTTGCTTCAGCTGCTCTTACAGATATCCAGCTATATTACCAACCAGAACAAATGAAAAGAATTGAGTTTTTAGATGGATTAAGAGGCCTTGCTATCGTATTGGTAATGCTTTTCCATGCTTTTACCAGATGGCCAACATTTGTTCCATATGGAAATACATATGGTGAAGTTCCTGTTTTTGAATACGGATATTTAGGGGTGCAACTGTTCTTTTTGATTTCCGGATTTGTTATTCTTATGTCATTAGAGAAAAGTAATTCTTTTTTACAATTTATATATAAACGATGG
>Ga0247817_10000514_pt1 | contig 21292 bp, 18 predicted proteins | sample UWRJL212509R1_FD_178010 | JGI IMG/M metagenome (GOLD analysis project Ga0247817, IMG submission 178010) | Plant litter microbial communities from Arlington Agricultural Research Station in Wisconsin, United States - UWRJ-L212-509R-1 | ecosystem: Environmental > Terrestrial > Plant litter >...
GTTGTCGAGACGAGCGTCGACGGCGGCCTGCACTGTCGCGTCGAGGTCGTCGGTCGAGAGCAGAATGAATGGGTCTGAGCCACCGAGCTCGAGCGCAACCTTCTTGAGGTGGCGGCCGGCGATCTCGGCGACGGCCGATCCGGCGCGCTCCGAACCTGTGACCGAAACACCCTGGATGCGCGGGTCGGCAATGACTCCCGCCGACTGGTCGTTCGTGAGGTGCACGTCGACGTAGACGCCCTCAGGGAAACCTGCGTCACGGTAGATGGTCTCGATCGCGGCGGCAGACTCCGGGCACTGCGGCGCGTGCTTGAGCACGATCGTGTTGCCGATCGCGATGTTCGGGGCAGCGAAACGAGCGACCTGGTAGTACGGAAAGTTCCACGGCATAATGCCGAGCAGCGCGCCGATCGGGCTGCGGCGAATGACCGCAGTGCCCTCACCATCGATGGGCACCGGGCTGTCGCCGGTGATCTTGTCGATGTGGTCGGCGTAGTACTCGGTGATGTCTGCGGCGAAGTCGACCTCGCCGAGCGCGGCCTCGAGCGGCTTGCCCATCTCGCGCACGATGATCGAGGCGAGCTCGTCGCGGCGCTCACGGTGCAGGCGCGCCACCGTGCGCAGACCCTCGGCGCGCTCTGCGGGTGTCGACGTGCGACCGTAGCCACGGGCTGCAGACGCGGCGGCGGCAATGGCTGTCTCGACCTCGGCATCCGTTGCGTCGGGGTAGGTCGCGAGGGTCTCGCCCGTCGCGGGGTTGGTGACTGCATATGTCATGGTGCGCTCCGATCAGTCGTTGGGAATGAGGGTGTATTTCACAGACAAGAACTCGTGGATGCCCTCGGCTCCGCCTTCACGGCCGAGCCCGGACTGCTTGACTCCGCCGAACGGTGCCGCCGCGTTTGAGACGACACCAACGTTGAGTCCCATCATTCCGGTTTCCATTCGATCAATCATCCTGTGCCCACGTGCGAGGTCGCTCGTAAACACGTAAGAGACGAGACCGAATTCCGTGTCGTTGGCGAGGCGCACGGCCTCGTCTTCGTCGGCGAAGGTCGCGATCGCAAGTACCGGGCCAAAAATTTCCTGGCTCAGGATGTCGCTTCCCGCTGTGACTCCCGTCACAACGGTCGGCAGATAGAAAGTGCCTTCACCATCGACGGCCGATCCACCGGTCGTGACCTGCGCGCCGCGTGACACGGCATCGGTCACGAGTTCGTGAGCCTTGGCAACAGCCTTCTCGTCGATCAGCGGCCCGATCTGCACACCATCTTCTGTACCGCGACCGACCTTCATGGCTGCAACCCGCTCGGTCACCCGCTTCGTGAACTCCTCTGCGACGGCCTCGTGCACGATGAATCGGTTCGCCGCCGTGCATGCCTCACCGATGTTGCGGAACTTGGCGAGCATCGCGCCATCAACCGCCTTGTCGAGGTCGGCATCCTCAAACACAACGAACGGTGCGTTGCCGCCGAGCTCCATCGAGACGCGCAGAACGCGCTCGGCCGACTGCGCGATGAGCTTGCGGCCGACCTCGGTCGACCCGGTGAACGACAGCTTGCGCAGTCGCGCGTCAGAGATGATCGGCGCAGAGACGTCGGCAGAGTGCGTCGTTGTGATCACGTTGACGACTCCGGCGGGCACGCCGGCCTCGTGCAGAATCTGCACAAACCGCAGCGTCGTGAGCGGCGTCAGCTCGGCGGGCTTGATGACGACCGTGCAGCCCGCGGCGAGCGCCGGGGCGATCTTGCGGGTTGCCATCGCGAGCGGAAAGTTCCACGGCGTAATGAAGTACGAGGGCCCGACAGGTCGCTGCGACACGACCATCCGACCGGTGCCCTCGGGGTTACCGCCGTAGCGGCCCGAGATGCGCACTGCCTCTTCACTAAACCAGCGCAGAAACTCACCGCCGTAGGCGACCTCTCCGCGGGCCTCTGCAAGTGGCTTGCCCATCTCGAGCGTCATCAGCAGGGCGAGTTCGTCGGTGCGCTCCCGCACCAGATCAAACGCTTTACGCAGGATGTCGCTGCGAACGCGCGGCGCCGTTGCAGCCCAGTCGGCCTGAGCGGCAACCGCCGCGTCGAGCGCACGGATTCCGTCTTCGGGGCTCGCGTCTGCAACTTGGGCCAGCATTGCGCCGGTGGCAGGGTCGCGCACGGCGAAGGTCGCGCCAGCCGTAGCGGGCACCCACTCGCCGTTGATAAAAAGACCCTGGGGCAGATCGGCGAGAAGCGCGGCTTCCGAGGCGGCGGTCACGCTGCCACCCCCGCGAGTTCCTCTGCAACGACGTCGAGTCCTTCGTTGAGCAGGTTGTCGTCGATCGAGAGCGGGGGCAAGAAACGGATCACGTTGCCGTACGTGCCACACGTCAGCACGATCACGCCAGCCGCAATCGACGCCTTGGCAACCGCAGCCGCAAGCGCGGCATCCGGTGCCCCGGTGGCGGGGTCGACGAACTCGGCGGCGACCATCGCGCCGAAGCCGCGAACGTCACCGATGCGCGAGTCAGACGCCTGCAGCGCGTTGAGGCGACCGAGCAGAATCTCGCCGACCTCCTGGGCACGCTCGATGAGGCCGTCGTTCTCGAAGGCGTCGAGCGCGGCGATTGCGGCAGCACAGGCGACAGGGTTGCCGCCGTACGTGCCACCGAGGCCACCTGCGTGCGCGGCATCCATGATGTCGGCTCGTCCAGTGACGGCAGCGAGCGGGAGGCCGCCCGCGAGACCCTTGGCCGTTGTGACGAGGTCGGGCACGATGCCGAAGTGCTCGCTCGCGAACATGGCGCCGGTGCGGGCGAAGCCAGACTGCACCTCGTCGGCGATGAAGACGACGTTGTTCGCGGTGCACCACTCGGCGATGGCGTTCAAAAAGCCCTCGGCGGGAACGATGAATCCACCCTCGCCGGGGATCGGCTCGATGATGACGGCGGCAAGGTTCTCGGCGCCGACCTGCTTCTCGATGATCGAGATCGAGCGGGCAGCGGCATCCGCGCCGTTCAGCCCGTCACGGAAGGGGTACGACAGTGGCGCGCGGTAGATCTCGGACGCGAACGGACCGAAGCCGCTCTTGTACGGCATGTTCTTCGCGGTGAGCGCCATCGTGAGGTTTGTGCGTCCGTGGTAGCCGTGCTCGAAGGCGACGACTGCGGGCTTGCCGGTGAACTTGCGGGCGATCTTGATCGCGTTCTCGACGGCCTCGGCGCCCGAGTTGAAGAGTGCGCTGCGCTTCTCGAAGTCGCCGGGGGTGAGGCGGTTGAGCGTCTCGGCGACGGCGACATACGACTCGTAGGGCGAGATCATGAAGCACGTGTGGGTGAACTGGGCGACCTGCGCCTGCACAGCGGCGACGACCGCGGGATGCGCGTTGCCGACGCTCGTGACGGCGATGCCCGAGCCGAGGTCGATGAACGAGTTGCCGTCTGCGTCAACGACGACTCCGCCGCCGGCTGCGACTGCCTCGATCGGAACCGTGTGGCCGACTCCGCCAGCGACTGCTGCAGCCTTGCGGGCGAGCAGCTCCTGCGAGCGCGGGCCCGGGATCGAAGTGACAATGCGGCGCTCCTGGGGAAGCGTTGGTCCGCCGAGGGGAACGGTTGCGGTGAGTACGTCAGACATGGCTCGAATCTAGACCTTTGGCCCCGTTGACACACTGTCCACGTTGTATAATTGCGGCGCCCGCTTTGGTCACGTTGTATAGGTGTTTTTGTGTCTGCTTCGCCGCTCCCCCGCGCCACACTCGGCGCCCTGCTGCGCACCGATTACCTTGAGCTGCGCGTCGACCCGCGCGTGCCCGTTTCAGATACGGCGATGGATGTCGCGGTCAACTGGGTGCACAGCTCAGACCTCGCCGACCCGACGCCGTTCCTCTCTGACGGTGTCGTTCTCCTGACAACGGGCACGCAGTTCGTTGACGAGGCCTTTTCGTTCGACGACTACGTGTCACGCCTGGCATCGCATTCGGTGCTTGCCCTCGGCTTTGGCACCGAGGTCGTGCGCGACGGAATCCCCGCGGAGCTCGCTCTCGCGTGCGCCGCATTCGGTCTGCCACTGTTCGAGGTGCCCTACCGCATCCCGTTCATCGCAGTCGCTCGGGCCAACGCCCAAGCGGTCGCGGCCCAGTCGTATGCCCGCCAAGACTGGGCGCTCACCGCGCAACGCGCTCTCGCGCGCGCGGCTCTCCGCCCCGACGGACTCGAAGCGACGATCGTCGAGCTCGCGCGACAGCTCGGCGCATGGGTCGCCCTCTACGACGCCAACGGAACGCGCACGCTGACGCACGCTGCCCGTGCAGCGAACCCGCCCGACACGGCGGCGATCGACGCCGAGGTCGACTCGCTCGTGCGACGCGGCGGCACGATCGGCGGCAACATCCGGGTCGACGGGGTGCCGGTCATTCTGCACACGATCGGAGTGCACGGTCGCTCGGGTGTGCTCGCCATCGCGGGCGCGACGCTCGATCGCGAGGCGCGCAGTGTCGTGACTTCGGTAGTCGCGACGGCAGGGCTAGCACTCGAGCAGAGCAGTGTCGCGCGGCGGGCTGACCAGCGGCTGCGGTCGACGGTCGCTGACTTGCTCGAGACCGGCTCGGCTTCGACCGCGCGCGACGTGGCCGAGGCGGCCTGGGGCGCATTCCCTGCATTGCCATGGATCGTGCTGCTTGCCGACGAGCCTCTGCCCGCCGATCTCAGGCTTCTAGGCGGCGAACCTTCGCGCGTCTTCCACGGCGGCACTCTCGTCATCGCAACGCTCACGGATGCCGCCGCGGTGCGCTCTGCTTTCGAGACGTTGGGCTCGGGCGCGGGAGCCTCTACGTGCGACACCGCCGACGACCTCCCCCGCGCGCTCGACGAAGCCCGCGCCGCCCTCTCTCACACCGGCTCCTCGGTCACCGACTTCGCCGAGCTGCCGCGCGACCTCGTGCCCACGCTTGCCACTCCAGCGGCGCTCGCGCTCGCCCGCGACCTACTCGCGCCGGTCGAGCAGCACGACGCGTCGCACGGCACCGCGCTTCTTGCGACCCTCGACACCTGGCTGCGCAGCGACGGATCCAACGAAGCCGCTGCCGTCGCGCTCGGAGTGCACCGGCACACGGTGCGAACGCGGCTGGCGCTCATCGAACGCCTGCTCGACGTCGACCTCAGCAGCTTCGCGGAGCGCGCGAACGTGTGGGCGGCGCTGCAGCTGACGTCGAGATAGAGGTGTTGATAGTTCTCGCGGGAGATGCGATATTCGTATAACGATATTCGCGTGGATATTCACACGTCAGCGCTGAAGCACGGGATAACCAGAGACGACATTCTCGCCGTCGCCTCGGCCTATCTCGTCGCCTACTCGCTTGGCGATGAGCATCCAGCACGAGAACTTCGACTCGGGTTCACCCAATCCGGGCTGCTTCTCGAGGTTGTCGTTCTTGTGTTCGACCAAGGCAGCGAGTTGGTTATCCACGCGATGAAAGCTCGCCGCTCGTACTTTGACCTGCTTCCGTGAGAGGAGCCAACACTATGACTGAGAAGCTCCCCGCCCGCGACCCCGTACGTGAAGAGCAGATCGCCGCTTGGGCAGACGAAGCCGAACGAGGCTACGACGTCGCTGCACTCAAGCGCCGCGGTCGGCCGCGAATCGGTTCCGGCGTCGCGCAAGTATCGGCCATCCGCCTAGATCCCGAGTTGGATGCCGCGTTGACCGAGCGTGCGGAAGCGGAAAACGTGAGCCGCAGCGAAGTCGTGCGCAGTGCGCTGAGATCGTGGCTCTCGAACGCGTCATGAGGCGCGCCTGGCCGTGACTACGGCGGTGGTTTGCGCGGCGGCTTACGGCGGAGGCGCCCAGCACCCCTTCACGGATCCCACGGCTACCAAAGCGCCGTCGACGAGAATGCCCCTGTTCGGGCCTTGCGCACTCTCTACCGTCGCGTGAGTGCGGAGCTTTTGTGAGCGGCCTTGGCGCCCGTCTTTTCCGACTTCACGATGTACGCGGGTTCCTCGGTCGAGGCGGTGAAATGCTGCCCGTCGAACTCGAAATCCTTTACCCGCTTTTCCTGCACCGTGCCGTGCGTGGGGCCTTGAGAGGTGTTCCAGGTGACCTTGTCGTGCTTCTTGAAGTCGCTCATTGTTCGATCCTCGTCGGGGCTGCGCCGAACCTCGATGGCGGGGGCCCGGCTCCCAGCAAACGGTGATCTAGCGAAGGTTCCGTCGGTCTTGTCCGGGAAACGAGGTGTCGGTAATGACAGTGCCCCTGGAGGGACTCGAACCCCCAACCGTTTCCTTAGGACGGAACTGCTCTTCCATTGAGCTACAGAGGCTGGCCTGACGAGTTTAGTGGCGACCGCGCGTGAAACGTTAGCGGCTCGAGCGCGGCCCTCACACACAAGCACCCGTAGCGTTTGTACCCCGAACCGGGTAGACAACCAATCCGTGTACCCCGTGTTCACCCCCGGTTGGGTTACACGCCACCGACCGGCCAAAGCGAGCGGCTGAGATGGACGGCGACCGGGGCGCATTCGTGCGCCCTTCCCCATGAAAGGACACCATGACCATCTCCGGCACCCGCCAGAGGTCCGCTAGCAAGCACGTCACGCGGACAATTGCCATCACGACCGGCGCAGCCGTCATCGTCGGTGGCGCAGTAATCACGAGCCCCGCATTCGCAGCAGACGAAGCCATCACGCTCATCAGCACCGCTGACACAACGTGGAGCTACCTCGACGACAACACCGACCCGGCCGCCGGCCAGGACATGAACGCGTGGACCACCACCGAGTTCAACGACGACGCCTGGCCCACAGCCAAGGGCAGCTTCGGCTCGAAGGGTCTCAACAAAACAGGCATCGGCCCGCTTACCGCGAACACCCTGCTCAAGCAGTTCATCGACGGTGCTGCATTCCCCGACACCCCCACCTTCTTCTTCCGCGCCGATGTCACTCTGACCGAAGACCAGCTCGACGGCATCGACGGCCTCACCGGAACCGTCATTCACGATGACGCACTCCGCGTCTTCGTCAACGGCACAAAGGTGCTCGGCGTCGATGACGGCGCTGTGACCACGAGCAACCTGCAGTACGCGGGATCCAACGGTGGCGACCCCAAGACCGCGACAGTGAATGTCGACAAGAGCGTTCTGCACGCTGGAACCAACACGGTAGCGATCGCCGTTCACCAGGACCGCGCCGCAAGCTCCGACTCGTACTTCGACATGCCGAGCCTCAAGACGGTTCCGACGCCCGATGCTCCGGTCGCGGCATCCATCACCGACCTCGTTATGAACGTCGGAACCGATGAAACCACCCGCAACCTCGCGTGGGCAACCGACTCGGCAGTGCCCGAGGTCGCGCAGCTTGCCAAGAAGAGCCAGCTGGTGGATGGCGCGTTCCCATCGAACGCGCCCACCTTCGCGGCCACGAGCGAGACCTCGAACCAGTCGGGCCTCACGGCACGTAAGGCGTCGGTGACGGGTCTCGTCGAAGACACCACCTACGCCTACCGTGTCGGAAGTGAAGCGCGCGGCTGGTCGACGACCTACGAGTTCGCCACGCAGAAGTTCGACGGCGACTACTCGTTCCTGCTCGTTGGTGACCCGCAGATCGGCGCATCGGGCAACGTTGCGAACGACCAGGCTGGCTGGGAGAGCACGCTCGACTCCGCCGAGACCAAGTTTCCGAACACCGAGTTCATCTTCTCGGCCGGTGACCAGGTCGAGAACGCCGGAAACGAGACCGAGTACAACGCGTTTCTCGCTCCCTCGCAGCTGACGAAGTTTCCGATCGCACCGATCAACGGAAACCACGACGTCGGATCAAAAGCATACGAGCAGCACTACAACACGCCCAATTGGGACCCGACCGCTGGCCCCGCGACAAGCGGGAGCTCGTCAGGCGGCGACTACTGGTACTTCTACAAAGACGTTCTGTTCATCACCCTGAACTCGAACAGCCAGAACACCGCAAGCCACAAGGCGTTCCTCGAGAAGGTCGTCGCAGAGCAGGGCGCGAAGGCCAAGTGGAAGGTTGTGGGATTCCACCACTCCATCTACTCCGTCGCGAGCCACGCAACAGACTCCGACATCATCGCGCGCCGTGGAGTACTGCCGACGATTCTGAGCGACCTCGGAATTGACCTCGTGCTTATGGGCCACGACCACGTCTACACCCGTAGCTACCTCATCAACGATGGCGTCGTTTCGGAGTCGACTGAGGTCAAGTCGACGGTCAAGGCGAAGAGCGGCGACGTTCTCTACGTCACCGCGAACTCGGCGTCCGGCTCGAAGTACTACAACATTCAGAACCAGGCATTCTCCTTCGCAGCGGTCACCAACCAGGAGAAGATTCGCAACTTCTCCAACATCGACGTGACCGACGACAGCATCCGCGTGCGCACCTACCGCAGCGACCTGCTGACGATCGTTGACGACGTGACCCTCGAGAAGGCTGACGCAGTCAAGCCTGAGCTCGTTGTTCCCGCCGACGGCGAGATCGCCTACGGTTCGGAGTTCGACGCACTCGAGGGCGTTTCGGCAACTGACAACGTTGATGGCAACCTCACCGCCTCGATCGAGGTCGAGGGAACCGTCGACACGTCGACGCTCGGCGAGTACGCGCTCGTCTACACGGTCTCTGACGCACAGGGCAACACTGCAACCGCGACCCGCACGGTCACGGTCGTCAAGGCCGGCTTCGAGGCGACACCGACACCCCTGGTTGTGGGCACCGCCCGCGTCGGCGAGACAGTGTTCGTCAACTCCGGCAAGTGGACGCCCGCTGCAGCTCTCGGCATCCAGTGGAACGCCAACGGTGAAGCGATCGACGGCGAGACGGGAACGGCTCTCGAGCTCACCCCCGCGCTCGTTGGCAAGAAAATCAGCGTCACGGTAGCCGGAACACGCGAGGGCTTCGACGCACAGTCGAAGACCTCGACCGAGTCGGTCGCCGTCGCCAAGGGCGTCATCACGAGCTCGACCGTCAAGGTCAGCGGCACCGCGAAGGTCGGCAAGACCCTCACCGCGAGCCACGGCACCTGGGCCACCGGTGCTGCAGTCACGTACACCTGGTACGCGAGCGGCAAGGCGCTCAAGACGACAACGAAGACGCTCAAGCTGTCGTCGTCGCTCAAGGGCAAGACCATCAAGGTGAAGGTCACCGCAACGCTCGACGGGTACACGACGAAGTCGGTCACCTCGGCGGCAAGCAAGAAGGTCGCGAAGTAGTCGCGATCTAATCGGGGTGTGCAGCGCGGGCGACCGCGCTGCACACCCTTCAACCGTTAGTCCAGGAACATCATGAAACTCGTCTTCTCCCTCACAGTGCTGCTTCTGCTCGCGGGGTGCACAACCGCCGCGCCCGAGCCCGTCACGCAGCCGGCGCAGCTTGTAGTCGTCACGGCAGAGCCGGTCGTCGAGGGCACCGCGCTTGCTGCCTCGGTCGACGACGCACAAGCCGTGGCGGCAGAGCTGGGCACAAAACTCGAGGTACTCGAGAGCGCGAGCGAGAGCGACGTGGCCGCAAACCTCGCGGTCGCCATCGCCGAGCAGCCCGCAGTCATCATCGGACTCGGCGACGGCGTGCTCTCCGATTTCGATCCGGCCGCGGCATCCAATCTTTCGCAGCAGTTTCTGCTTGTGGGCAGCGAAGCCCCCGAGCCGACGAGCAACCTCACTGCCGCGAGCTTTCGCACCTGGGAGGGCCTCTACCTCGCCGGAGTGGGCGCCGCCACGTCCGGCCCGGTGACCATCGTCGCTCCGACCGGCGACCCGTACGTCGACGCGCAGGTGCGCCGATTCACCGAGGGAGCGGGCGGCTCCGACGTAACAATCACAAGCGGCGAGCGATTGGATGTCGCGTGCGACACGATCACGCACACCGACGTTGCGCTGCGCGAATCACTCGCAGCTGTGCTGGCCGGCGACACGGGCGGCGTCTGGAGCTTCGGAGTTGCGGAGCACGCCGTCGAGCTCGACCCGAGTTGCGCCGGCGCGCGCTCCCCCGAGGTTGCGCACGCTAGCGAGCAGATCGCACGCGGCGAGATCGTGGTGACTGATCCGCTCTACGTGCCGTAAGCATTCGTTGGTCGAGTGCGAGCGCCAGCGAGCGTATCGAGACCCCAAGGAAGGTTTCGATACGGCCGCGGGCGGCCTACTCAACCAGCGACATGTCGTTGGTCGAGTGCGAGCGCCAGCGAGTGTATCGAGACCCCGAGGCAGGTTTCGATACGGCCGTGAACGGCCTACTCAACCAGCGAGATGTCGTTGGTCGAGTGCGAGCGCCAGCGAGTGTATCGAGACCTAGAGTCAGGTTTCGATACGGCCGTGAACGGCCTACTCAACCAGCGACTAGCGGCCCTACTTGGGCGGGTAGAGGTAGCTGATGACGTCCGTCGCCGGAATCGTGCGCTGGCCGTAGAGGTGATCGCTCGAGTGGTTGTACTCCTCGATCGTCACCGTTCCGTCGTCGTTGACCGACTTGACGTATCCGACGTGATACCCGAACCACGCGACCGAACCCTTGACCGGAACCGTGCTTGTCTTCCAGCCGTGGCCCTCCCAGGCCGACTTCCACTGGTACGCGTTTCCGCCGTTAGGGGTGAGGTTGTGCCAGTCCCACTTGAACGGAGCCTTCGTCGAGCCGGCATCAACATTGAGACGCCAGGCCACGAAGTCGACGCATTCGCGGTAGTAGTAGTTGAGCGGCGAGAGGCCACCGCCCTGGTTGTTCGAGAGCTCGGAGAACCAGGGGTAGTCGTCGCCCTTCTCGAGCGCTCCCGACTTCATGTACGCCTCGTAGTTGGCGATCTTGATCGCGTTGTCGCGCTGCCCGGCAAGGTCGGTCGCCGCGGTCGCGCTGAACACGTCGCGCTCCGTTGCGTCGAGCACAACATCGCTCGAGACCGAGAGGCTTGCCTCGGCGATCTTCGCGTTCGGGTTCGTCGGCGCCGCGAGCAGATCGGAATCCGAATCTGCGAAAGCGAAAGCCGGGATACAGGCCGACGCGAAGAATCCGGCAACAGCGAGAATCGTCGCGAACGACGAGACCTTCTTCTTTGCCGACGACTTCTTCTTCACAACCGTCGAACGAGGCTTGGATGCTACGGACTTCTGCCTCAACGACCGACGAACTTGTGCGGCACCACTTTTCGCAGTTGCGCGCGCCGCCGGAGCCTCGACTACCGGCTCTGCGACAACAGACTCAGACGAAAAAACCTCAGGTCGCGGGACCTGAGGTGTGGGGATTGCGGGTGCGTAAGCCGCAGCCTGGGCGGCCCGGGCTTCCCGCCGCGTGAGATGTGCGGTGGCGATCGGTGCGACGGCGGCGGTTACGACGGGAGCGGGAGCGGGAGCGGCGGGAGCAAGAGCACCGGCGGCAGCCAGTCGTGCCTCGCGGCGGGTGCGCGGAGCCGCGACATCCACACCGCTGATTGGAGCTGCGCCTTGAGCCGTTGCCCCGCCGAAGAGCTCAGAGAGCCCGTCACCGGAGGTCGTTTCGCGCGCAGAACTCAACAGCAAACCTTCCGGGGCCAAGGCGGGTAGGACTCGTGATCTAGGGGATCAACTAGAGGAGTCTATGCGAGCGAATGCAATTATCACAACTTGATAACTAGTCACCGAACGTCGATAAATAATCACGCAGCGGGCGCGAGGTATTCCTCCCAATCGGGCAGTGCGCGCTCGACGCCACGCACCATCCATGACCCACCATGCGGCGGACGCGGCTGCATGCGCAGCGTCCAATTCATCTCGCTCGGCGTGCGGTCGCCCTTGATGTTGTTGCACTTGAGGCAGCAGGCGACGAGGTTCTCCCACGAATCCTTGCCACCGCGCGAGCGAGGCATGATGTGGTCGATCGTCGACGCGGAGTTGCCGCAGTATCCGCAGCGGCTGTTGTCGCGGCGCAGTACACCGCGGCGCGAGACGGGGATGCTTCGCCCGCTCGGCAGGCGCACGTAGCGGCGCAGAATGATCACGCTCGGGCGCTCCCACTCCCCCGACTGCCCGTACACGGGGTGATCGGCATCCGAGAGGATGACCGTCGCTTTCTGATTCATCACGAGCACGAGTGCTCGCTTGAATGACACAACGGCCAGGGGCTCGTATCCGGCGTTTAAAACGAGAGTGCGCATGAGGGTCCTTACGAAAGCGCCTGCACGGCTTGCAGGCATTCGAACTGCGGGTTCTCGGTGACGCGACTACTCAAAGCGAGCGGGTAAACAAAAAGGCACTGTCGAAAAGACAGTGCCTAGTGATTACTCGTGCGTATGACTACGCACGGTTGTCCGCTGTGCCGTATGCGAAAGCGCGCGCGAGCATCCACGGTTTGGATGCTTCGCTTGCCTTGCATTGGGCTCTCCCAGTACTCAGTGTTACCAAGAGCTATAGGGTAACCCACTTGGGTAGCGCCGCAAGAACGTGGCGCGCCGGTCGTGCCGACGGCTCAGAGACCGACGTAGATGTGAACCGCGACCTCGTTCGGAAGCTCGAGTCCTTCACCGAACCCATCGACCTCGACGAACACGTAGCTGCCGGCGGCCGAGATCCTTGCGGTTGCCCCGGGCATCGCACCCGCGGAGCGCAACTGCTGCAGAAGCTCGGGCTCGAACTGCACGGGCTCTCCGAGGCGACGGATGACGCCACTGATCGGTTCCGTCTTGCCCGACACTGCCTCGACGAGGTTCACAACGCCGTCCATAAACGCGGGGGCCGCGGGCGAACCGAGCTCCGCAAGACCGGGGATCGGGTTGCCGTAGGGCGACTCCGTGGGGTGATCGAGAAGCTCGAGGACGCGGCGCTCGACCTGTTCGCTCATCACGTGCTCCCAGCGGCAGGCCTCGTCGTGCACGTAGGCCCAGTCGAGTCCGATGACGTCGGCGAGCAGGCGCTCTGCGAGGCGGTGCTTACGAAGAACGTGAACTGCCTTGCTGCGACCGGCTTCGGTGAGTTCGAGGTGGCGGTCGCCTTCGACCACTACAAGTCCGTCGCGTTCCATGCGGCCGATGGTCTGGCTCACGGTGGGGCCAGAGTGGCCGAGGCGCTCGGAGATTCGGGCGCGCAGGGGCACAATGTGCTCTTCTTCGAGGTCAAGAATTGTTCGAAGGTACATCTCGGTGGTGTCAACGAGATCGGTCATAAGAGGCCCTCCAGCTGGCGCGTTACTGACACAAGACTAGTTGTTCGACCCCCGTGCTTGCCGACGGCGCGTCCGCGACTCGGGTGAACAATAGAATTGGCCAATGGCGACCATTACCATCCCCACTGACCTCCTTCCCGTTGACGGACGTTTTGGCTGCGGCCCGTCCAAGGTTCGTCCAGAGCAGCTCGCGTATCTCGCGGGTCCCGGCGCCGCGCTGTTCGGCACCTCGCACCGCCAGGCTCCGATCAAAGACCTCGTCGGCCGCGTGCGCACCTCTCTCGGTTCGCTCTTCGACATTCCCGAGGGTTACGAGGTCATTCTGGGCAACGGTGGCTCAACAGCTTTCTGGGATGCCGCGGCATTCGGCCTCATCCGCGACCGCGGGGAGTTTCTGACCTTCGGCGAGTTCGGCTCGAAGTTCGCCGGCGCCGCGAAGGCCCCGTTCCTCACCGCGCCCCACGTCATCAACGCTCCGGCCGGTTCGCGCGCCGAGGTCGAGATCGTCGACGGCGTCGACATCTACGCCTGGCCGCAGAACGAGACGTCGACGGGTGTGATGGCACCGGTTCGCCGTGTCGACGTCGACGCTCTCACGGTGATCGACGCGACATCCGCCGCCGGTGGAATCAACTTCGACGCCTCGCAGGCCGACGTCTACTACTTCGCGCCGCAGAAGAACTTCGCATCAGACGGCGGACTCTGGTTCGCCCTCTTCTCCCCCGCCGCCATCGCGCGCGTCGAAGAGATCGCGGCGTCGGGTCGCTACATTCCCGAGTTCCTGTCACTCAAGAATGCTGTCGACAACTCGCGCCTCAACCAGACGCTCAACACCCCGGCGATCTCGACGCTTCTGCTGCTCGAGAACCAGCTCGACTGGATTCACGGCAACGGCGGACTCGCCTGGGCCGACGCCCGTACGCGCGAGTCGTCGAACCTGCTCTACGACTGGGCCGCAACAACTACCTTCGCCACCCCGTTCGTTGAGAACCCCGAGCACCGCTCGCAGGTCGTCGTGACAATCGATTTCTCAGACGACGTGGATGCGACGGCTGTCGCCAAGACGTTGCGCGCAAACGGAATCGTCGACACCGACCCGTACCGCAAACTCGGACGCAACCAGCTGCGCGTCGCAACCTTCACCGCGATCGAGCCCGACGACGTGCGCGCCCTCATCGCTTCGATCGACTACGTAGTCGGGGCGCTCTAACCCCGCTCGGTGGTTGAGTGGGCCGCCCGCGGCCGTATCGAAAACCCAGCCGGGCCTCGACTTCGCTCGGCCTGGTCTCGACTTCGCTCGACCACCGGTGGTTGAGTAGGCCGCCCGCGGCCGTATCGAAACCCAACCGGGCCTCGACTTCGCTCGACCACCGATGGTTGAGTAGGCCGCCCGCGGCCGTATCGAAACCAGATCGAGCGCAGCCGAGATCACTCGCGACGACGTTCCCGTTTCTCAGGACACGCCCACAGCCGTCCTGAGAAACGGGAGTCTGGCGCAGATCACTGTTCTTTAACGCAGACTCCGGTTAAACAGGCCACCCGAAAGCGGCCTGTTTAACCGGAACATTCTGAGGGGGAAGCTTCCTCGGTGGTTGAGATAGGCGCACCAGCGCCGTATCGAAACCAGGCACGCCTCGGCTTCGCTCGGCCTGGTCTCGACAAGCTCGACCACCGGCTCAGAAACTAGACCTCGCGCAGACCCTCGTCGAGGTCGTCGTCGTCAGAGTCGTCATCAGAATCGTCGTCGCCATCGTCATCGAGGTCGTCGTCTTCGTCGTCTGAATCGTCGTCGGTGTCGTCGTCTTCGTCTTCGTCGTCTTCATCAGAGTCATCAGAGTCATCAGACTCTGCGAGATCGATGTCGACACCGTCGAGGTCGCCGCCGTGGAGCACGTCGCTTCCGAGGTCGTCATCGTCGTCATCGTCTGAGTCCGCGCCATCCACGTCGTCAGATTCTTCGGAAGTCTCTGAAGCCGAGGCCTCCTGTGCTGCTTTGTAGTCGGCGAGACGGTCGCTCCACGGCACCCAGTCGGGTGCGAGAAGTGCTCCCTCTGCGGGGATGAGCTCGGTCTCGAGCACGCTCGGGGCGCCCTCGTCGAGGGTCGAGAGGCTGACCGTCCAGCGCCAGCCCGGGTAACCGGAGAGCGCGGACTCGAACTGCACCGAGACGACACCCTCGGAGACATCGATGACTCCTGCGGGGTCGCCGATCGATTCGTCGGGGGTGATCTCGAGGAGAGCCTCGCGGGCCACCTCGAACAACAACGGGTCGTGCCCGTTAGCGAGCTCAGGCATCGAGTTCGTCAGCGAAACGGCGCAGCAGCTGGGCGATCTTCGCACCGTGCGCCTTGTCGGGGTAACGGCCGCGCTTGAGATTCGAGCCGATGCCGTCGAGCACCTTCACGAGGTCTTCGACGTGAATCGCCATGTCGTCGGCTGAGCGACGGTTGAGCTTCGCGAGCGACGGTGGCGACTCGAGTACACGCACGGAGAGTGCCTGCGCGCCCTTCTTGCCGTCGGCGATGCCGAACTCGAGCTTCGTGCCGGCCTTAACACCCGTGGTGCCAGCGGGCAGCGCGGACGCATGCAAAAAGACCTCCTGGCCGTCATCAGAACTGATGAAGCCGAAGCCTTTCTCCTCGTCGTAAAACTTGACCTTGCCGGTTGGCATCTCGTAACTCCCTTATGGATGGTGCTCTGGGGACTCGCGGCCAGCGTTGTGGCCCTATCCTTGTGACTGTGGCACAAAATTCCCCAGTAGACACCAATCGTAGCCAACGAGTGATCGCCTACATGATCGCGTCTTCAATTGGTCTGTCGATCATCGCTATCTTCGTGAACCTTGGCGCGTCGTTTCTCGGCGTCGACAAGACCGCTGGCATCTGGAACATGATCACCCTTCTTCCCACGGTTGGCCTTCCGATCGGGTTCATCCTGATCTTCGTTTTGCTGATCATGAACGTCATTTCGCGCGGTCGCGCCGCTAGGGATGCCGGTAAGCAGTAGCTCTGCCCTCGCGCTTGCAGCACGTCTGCGCGTGGACAGCGACGACGAGCTCGTTGCCCTCCTGCGCGCCCGCGAAGTTCGCGACTCAGGTATTCGCGATTTCTTCGACCTTGCCGAGAAACTTCTCGACCCCGCGTCTATCCAGCTCGCATTGTCGAGGCTCGATCGGCCGACGCTCGCTGTCGTGTCGGCGCTCGGTTCTGGTGCGACGTCGGGCGACGAGCGCTCGCTCAGCATCGCCCGCGAGTGGGGCCTCGTCGTCGAGACCGACGGCGTCTGGTCGACCTTCGATGCCGTAACAAGCGTGCTGCAGGGCTGGCCAGCGATCGGCCTGCCGTCGGCTGCCGAACTCGCGGAACCCGCACCGACAACACTCGAGCCGGTCAGCACGGTCGACCTTGCCGTGACGGATGCCGCGGCATCCGATCGCGCTTTCGCTACTACTGCGGGCGTCGCCGAGATCGTCGCGGCCGTCGAGCGCACCCCGGCGCGGGAACTCGCGCGCGGCGGCATCGCGCTTCCCGACTCGCGGCGACTGGCCGAGGCGGCGTCGATCGACCTCGCCGACGTTCCCGCGCTGCAACGCATCGCCGAGAACGCGGGACTCATCGCGCTCGAGGGCGGCTTCTGGTTCGCGAGCGACACGGCGAACGTCTGGATGCTGCGCTCGACGGCCGAACGCTGGTCGACTCTCGCGGGCGCCTGGCTCGAGCGCCTTCCCGATGACATTCGCGAACTGCTCGGCGATCGGTCGCGCGCGCTGTGGGGCGAGCACTTCGAGGAGTATCTGCGCTGGTTCTTCCCCGCGGGCGGCGAGCGCATGCTCGAACGGGTCGCAACGCACACCCGGGCGGCCGCACTTCTCGGCATCATCGTCAACCAGGCGCCGAGTTCGCCGGGCACGGCGCTGCTTTCGAGCGGGGTGGATGTCGCGGCCGACGTGATGGCAACGCACTTCCCGCGCGAGGTCGACGGTGTCTACCTTCAGCATGACCTCACGATCGTCTCCCCCGGCCCTCTCGCACCCGCGCTCGACGCACGCCTGCGCACGATGGCCGACATCGAGAGCAGGGCGCTTGCCTCGACCTACCGCATGTCGTCGTCGAGCCTCAATCGCGCACTGAGCCTCGGTGAGACTGCCGCATCAATCACGACCTTCCTTGAGGGCATCTCGCTGACCGGCATTCCGCAACCTCTCGCGTACGTGATTGCCGAGTCAGCAGCGCGCTACGGACTCGTTCGCGTCGGCACCGTTGACCAGGAGCTCGTACCCGGGTCTGTCGTGCGCCGCGCCTACGTGCGCTCGAGTGACGAGTCGCTGCTGCGCACGATCCGCGTCGATCAGGGACTCTCGCCGCTCAGCCTCACCGAGTCGAGCGACGGTCGCCTCACGAGCCGCTTCGACGCAGCGACTGTTTTCTGGGCCCTCGCCGACGCGCGCTACCCCGTTATTGCCGAGGCCACCGACGGATCGGTGCTCTCGCTCGAGCGCGCCCGCCCGCCGCAGGCCGCGCGCGCAACCGTGACCGACCACGCCGTGAACATCGTCGAGCGACTCCGCCTGCTCGCCTACGAGGAGCCGGGAGCGCACGGCGCGGCATGGATCGAACACCAGTTGGATGTCGCGATCAGAGCGAAGGTAACCATCACGGTCACGGTGACGATGCCCGACGGTAGCGACATCCACTATCTGGTTCAGCCGACCAGCCTCGCGAGCGGACGCCTACGCGCACTCGATCGCACGTCAGACATCGAACGCACCCTGCCGCTCTCGCACATCACGGCCGTCACAGGGGCGTAGTGCGGCACTGCCAGCATTGGCGACCACCGCACAACTAAACTGTCGAGGTGAATTCGCCGGAGGTACCAAACGGCCCGTTTATCGTTCAGAGTGACAGGACCGTGCTGCTCGAGGTGGCTCACCCTGACGCGGATGATGCGCGGCATGACCTGAGCGTGTTCGCCGAGCTCGAGCGAGCGCCCGAACACATCCACACCTATCGCATCACGCGACTCGGACTGTGGAACGCTCGCGCCGCCGGCCACACCGCAGCCGACATGCTCGCGACGCTCGAGAAGTATTCGCGCTTCGCGATTCCGCAGAGCGTCTCAGTCGACATCACCGAGACCGTCGGACGCTACGGTCGCCTCGTCATCGAGCGCGACACAGAGGGCACACTTCTGCTGACCGCGACCGACCGCACGGTGCTCGCCGAGATCCGTCGTTCGCGCAAGATTGCCGAGCTGCTGTTCGAGCAGCGCGACGAGAACACCGTTGTGATGCAGCAGTGGGCGCGCGGCGAGCTCAAGCAGCAGCTGCTCAAGCTCGGCTGGCCCGCAGAAGACAACGCGGGCTACACCCCCGGCACGCCGCACGAGATCGCACTCAACAACGCCGACGGCTGGGCTCTGCGCGACTACCAGAACAAGGCGGTCAAGAGCTTCTATGACAACGGCTCTGGCGTCGTCGTTCTCCCCTGCGGCGCGGGCAAGACCCTCGTCGGCGCGGGTGCCATGGCGACCGGCAAGACTACGACGCTCATCCTCGTGACCAACACCGTCTCTGCGCGCCAGTGGCGGGCCGAGCTCATCAAGCGCACGACTCTCACAGAAGACGAGATCGGTGAGTACTCCGGCCAGGTCAAAGAGGTCAAGCCGGTAACGATAGCGACCTACCAAATTCTCACGGCAAAGCGTAAGGGCGAGTACGCCCACCTCGCGCTGCTCGACGCCCTCGACTGGGGCCTCGTGATTTACGACGAGGTGCACCTGCTTCCGGCTCCCGTGTTCAAGCTCACCGCAGAGCTTCAGGCTCGCCGCCGCCTCGGCCTCACCGCGACCCTCGTGCGCGAGGATGGCCGCGAGGGCGACGTGTTCAGCCTCATCGGCCCCAAGCGCTTCGACGCACCGTGGAAGGAAATCGAGGCCCAGGGCTTCATCTCGCCCGCCGCCTGTTTCGAGGTGCGCGTCGACCTGCCCGAGAGCGAGCGGCTCGAGTACGCGGCATCCGCCGACGATGAGAGGTACCGCCTCGCGGCGACGGCTCCCGCAAAGCTCGGTGTTGTGCGCAAGCTCGTCGACAAGCACAAGGGCGAGCGCATTCTTGTGATCGGCCAGTACCTCGACCAGATCGAGCAGCTCGCAGACTCGCTCAACGCGCCCTCGCTGACCGGAGCGACGCCCATCGCCGAGCGCGAGCGACTGTACGAGTCGTTCCGCAACGGCGAGACCAAGGTGCTCGTTGTGTCGAAGGTCGCGAACTTCTCAGTCGACCTGCCCGAGGCATCCGTCGCGATTCAGGTCTCCGGATCCTTCGGCTCGCGACAAGAGGAAGCCCAGCGCCTCGGCCGTCTGCTGCGCCCGAAAGACTCGGGGCTCAGCGCCAACTTCTACACCCTCGTCGCTCGCGACACCGTCGACCAGGACTTCGCGCAGAACCGCCAGCGCTTCCTCGCGGAGCAGGGCTACAGCTACACGATTCTCGACGCACACGACCTTTAAGCGGGGTGGATGTCGCGGGCGCAGCGGCACCGCATAGGTAGTTGAGCCGCTACGCCCAGCTAGCACTCAGGCAACACGCAGATACTTGGCTCATGAGTGACGGACCAAAGATTCTCATCGTTGACGACGAACCGAACATTCGCGACCTTCTGACCACGAGCTTGCGTTTCGCAGGCTTCGCGGTTCGTGCCGTGGGCAACGGGGCACAGGCCATTTCTGCCGTGCTCGAGGAGGAGCCCGATCTCATAATCCTTGACGTTATGCTTCCGGACATCAACGGCTTCGGAGTGACGAAGCGACTGCGTGCGAGCGGCTACACCGCCCCCATTCTCTTCCTCACCGCGAAGGACGACACCGAAGACAAGATCACCGGTCTTACGGTCGGCGGCGACGACTACGTCACTAAGCCCTTCAGCCTCGATGAGATCGTTGCGCGCATCAAGGCGATCCTTCGTCGCACGATGGTCGACGACGAAGAAGCCGTCATCCGCGCCGGCGAGCTCACGATGGACCAGGACACTCACGAGGTCACCATCGGTTCAGAGCAGGTCGAGCTGTCGCCCACCGAGTTCAAGCTTCTGCGCTACCTCATGCTTAACCCGAACAGGGTTCTGTCGAAGGCACAGATTCTCGATCACGTCTGGGAGTACGACTTCAACGGAGACGCTGGAATCGTTGAGAGCTACATCTCGTACCTGCGACGCAAGCTTGACCAGTACTCGGAAGAGCCGGTTATCCAGACCAAGCGCGGCTTCGGTTACATGCTTAAAGCTGCGCGCGTCTAGCGATTTTTTCGCTGAACACCCACGTGCAGCTGCACAAGCGATAATCAAGTAATGCACGACCGAATCTTTAGGCGATGGAACGCGGTTTCGCTGCGCACCAAAGTCACGGGCGTAAGCGTTCTACTTTTGACCTTCGGTCTTCTCGTCTCCGGACTCGGCTCGATGTACGTACTCAAGAGCTACCTGACCGACGAGGTCGTTGACGCACGAATCACAAACATTATGCGGCAACTCACCAACAAGGTCGTGCGCATCAGCGACACCAGTGCGGGCGTCTCGTGCACAATCGCCGAGGGTGTTCCCGATTACTACATCGCGGTACTCGACGTGCACGGGGCTGTGCTCTGCAGCAACCGCGAGGGCGATGTCTCGCACCCCGATGAGGCGGAACTCAAAGAGACCTTCCTGCGCGCAGACGCCCTGACCTTCACGGTCGGCGCCGACCCGGCCCCAGGCCAGTGGCGCGTGCAAACGGTGCCCGACACGATGGAGAACTCCGGGCAGTTCGTCTACATCACCGTCGGGCAGAGTCTCGCCGAAACCGATGCGCTCATCGCGCGATACTCCGCGATCTTCTTGTTCTTCGGACTCACGGTCGTCGCACTCGGGGCCGCGCTGACCCGGCTGCTCGTGACATCCACCTTCAATCCGCTTCGCGAAGTCGAGGCGACGGCCGCGCGTTTCGCAGCCGGCGACTTCAGTCAACGCATGGGCGGCGCGACCCCAAACACCGAGGTCGGGCGACTCAACCGCTCGCTCAACTCGATGCTTGCCCGCATCGACAGGGCATTCGCCGACCGCGCGAAGACCATCGACCAGATGCGCCGCTTCGTCGGCGACGCCTCACACGAGTTGCGCACTCCCCTCGTCTCGGTTCGCGGCTACGCCGAGTTGTA
>Ga0247817_10000516_pt1 | contig 21266 bp, 20 predicted proteins | sample UWRJL212509R1_FD_178010 | JGI IMG/M metagenome (GOLD analysis project Ga0247817, IMG submission 178010) | Plant litter microbial communities from Arlington Agricultural Research Station in Wisconsin, United States - UWRJ-L212-509R-1 | ecosystem: Environmental > Terrestrial > Plant litter >...
CAGGTATTAGTTGTTTTAGCGACGATGGCGGTAAAACAATGAAGATGAAATGTTTGCTTGCAATTTTTAAGGACAAAAAAGCGCTTGTCAGCACATCAGATCACAAGGACCATTACTTTAATCTTGAAAAACACACATTAACTAAAAACGGTTATACGGACATTTACAGGAATAAAAATGGGAACGATTTAATCGAACTCAATATAACTTGCGAAAAGCGCTTGTCGGATAATCATTTTCTTAGAATAGGTAAACTCAGCACTACTATTAAGGGCAAAAAGAATACGATAACTGTATATGGTTTTTAATAAAAAAGGCTTTCTATAGATACTAGAAAGCCTTTTGCATATTGTTTAACTGTTTCCTATACAGTCATTATATCTTTCTCTTTAGCTTCAGCCAGCTGATCTACTTTAACTATATAAGCGTCAGTCAGCTTTTGTATTTCTCCCTCACCGGTTTTCATTTCGTCTTCTGATACGCCTTCAGATTTTAGCTTGCGTATTTTCTCGTTAGCATCTTTACGGATGTTGCGGATTCCAACTTTACCACTTTCTGCTTCGCCCTTTGCTTTCTTAACCAGATCACGACGACGCTCTTCGGTCAGTGGTGGTACATTAATACGGATGATAACACCATCATTTTGCGGATTAACACCCAGATTGGCTTCCATAATTGCTTTTTCAATAGGCACTAATAATGATTTTTCCCAAGGTTGGATAACTATGGTACGGGCATCAGGCGTGTTTATACCGCCTACCTGACTAAGTGGGGTGGGGCTGCCGTAGTAGTCTACCACAATATCATCCAACATAGACGGGCTAGCTTTACCTGCACGTATCTTATTCAGTTCGTTATCCGTGTGTGCAATTGCTTTCTCCATAGAAGCTTTTGCGTCGTTAACCTGCTTTTTAATGAGTTCGCTCATTGTTTTGTTATTGAAATTTTGTCCAAAAATAATAAAAAGTATGGTTTTGGATTAATTAATATTAAGCTGATGCCAGATCGATACATGCAAAAACTTCTTCAAATGCTATTTCGCTTTAGTTGGTAAAAATCTCCATCTAATAAGCCGGCACCACAATCAAGTTACAATACTTATTTTCCTTATAAAAGCGGCTAAAAAGGTTTCTATATTTATCTTTCATTTAAAATAACTAAAATGCCCGTGAGTGCTCAAATGAGTAATTATATCTTAACCCTATCGGTTTATTTAAATGATTTTTAATTCGTTAAATTTTGCACTCTTTCTGCCATTGGTTTTTATAATTTATTGGCTTATCGGAAGCAGGCGCCTCTTGTTTCAAAACCTTTTGTTGTTATTGGCCAGTTGCGTTTTTTATTCGTTTTGGGATTATCGTTTCCTTTTTTTGTTGCTGTTTTCAATCCTGTTAGATTATTGCGCAGGTATAAAAATCCACCACGCTAAAAGTAAATTTGTTGCAATGGTTTGGCTGTGGCTCAGTATTATTATCAATCTTGGCTTTTTGTGCGTTTTTAAGTATTATAATTTTTTTGCAGAAAGTCTTTCTGCTTTGTTTTTCAAATTAGGCATTCAGTCAAATTTTGGTTTTATCAATATTGTGTTGCCAATAGGTATATCTTTTTATACGTTCCATGGTCTTTCTTATATAATAGACATTTATAAAAAACGTATTACACCTACGGTAAATCTTATAGATTATGCATTATTCGTTAGCTTTTTTCCTCTCCTGGTAGCCGGGCCAATAGAACGTGCCACTCATCTTTTACCGCAAATTCAAAAAAAGAGAGATTTTGATTATAAACAATCTGTTAATGGGTTACGGCAAATTTTGTGGGGGTTATTTAAAAAAATAGTAATTGCAGACAATTGTGCGGAGTTTGTCAATATGATATTTGATAACTACCACCGTTATCCTGCTAGCGCGCTTGTTTTGGGAGCCTTTTTTTTTGCCATACAAATATATTGTGATTTTTCCGGTTACTCAGACATAGCGCTTGGTACTGCAAGGCTATTCGGCATTGAACTTATTCAGAATTTTAATTTTCCATATTTTTCAAGAGACATAGCAGAGTTTTGGCGACGTTGGCATATATCGCTCACCACTTGGTTTAGAGACTACCTTTATATACCACTTGGAGGTAGCAGAGGAAGCAAATTTAATCAGGTTAGAAATACCTTCTTAATATTTATTGTAAGCGGTTTATGGCATGGTGCTAACTGGACCTTCATTATATGGGGTGCTTTAAATGCCATATATTTTATACCATTATTGCTGTTGAAAAAGAATCGTAATAATTTAGAAACACCTTCAAAAGGGCGTTTACTACCAACATTTAAAGAGTTGATCCAAATCATTTCAACGTTTTCATTGGTAACGTTTTCGTGGATATTTTTTAGGGCCGAAAGCGTTTCAGATGCTATTGCATACATCCGGGGTATTTTTTCACCTTCGTTGTTTATACTACCTAAGGGTGATTCTTTAATGGGCGCACACAACCCTAAAATTATTTTAGCATTGATTGCTATAATGTTAATAATAGAATGGATTGGCCGCGATAAACAATATGCTATACAAAGTTTGGGGTTAAATTGGGCAAGACCCTTACGTTGGACGTTGTATATAAGCGTGATAGTGGCTATATTTTATTTTTCCGGAATTCAACAACAGTTTATCTATTTCCAATTTTAACATGAAGCTGTTTTTATTTAAGGCTATTATATTTTTAGTTATAACCGTATCTGTAATTGGCGTGCTCAATCGAAATTATTTTCCAGTTGAGTTTGGCGTTAATGACAGCTTTATGGTTGCAATGATAGATAAACATGCTTATGCTAACAGTGTAAAATCTCCACGTATTATTTTTTGCGGCGGATCAAATCTTGCTTTCGGAATCAACAGTAAAAAAATAGCCGATAGCGTAGGTTTACCGGTAGTAAATTTAGGGCTACATGCAGGCTTGGGCTTGGATTTTATGTTGTCTGAAGTTAAAGCGGTTAGCCGGCCTTCGGATATCATAATTTTTTCGCCAGAATATTTCCTTACATCAGATGGTAGCTATAAATTAAAAAAGTTAGCGGAACGGGTTTATCCTCTTTCAAAGCAATTCACACATCTAACTTTGCGGCAGTTGATAAACGATTATTTTGTAGAAGATCTTCAATACAATCTATCTAAAACACTGGGGCGGTTAACTCCAGAAACAGAGATTGCGCGGCCGGCTACCGTTTATTCGCGCTCGTCTTACAATAAATACGGTGATGTGGTGCGTAATTTTGAACCAAACCCCTCTCATGCATTTTTAAATAATTATTCAATGGAGTACTCTCATTTTGAAGGAATAGAGCTTTTGAATAATTTTAAATTAAACGCTGATAAAGAGGGAATTCGTACTTATTTTATTTATCCATGCTTCCCGGCTTCATTATATAAGGCAAAAAGAAAGGTGATTGAAAAATACGCTGATGATATCCAGACTTCGCTAAAAATTAAAATTCTTAACAGGCCAATAAGCGAGGTTTATAACGACAGCCTTTTTTATAATACTGAATATCATTTAATACCGCAAGGAAGGGAGTTGCGTACTCAAAAAATAATAAAACTACTGACAGCGAATAAGATTTTTTATAACAAACAAGATAGGCTTGTTATACCTGGCAAGTGAAGCGTTGTTTTATAGAGCTGATTTATTTTCGACAGTAAACAAGAATCGCCAAACTTAGGCGACTCTTGTTTATGATAAAAAACTTTTATCGTACCAACGTTCCAATATGTTCGCCGTTGGCTATTTTCATAAAGTTGCCACCTTTGTTCATATCAAAAACAATAATAGGTAACTTATTTTCCTGGCAAAGGGTAATGGCGGTCATGTCCATTACATTAAGGCCCTTGTCATACACTTCCTGAAAAGATATCTCGTCAAAACGTGTTGCAGTAGGATCTTTCTCCGGATCAGCAGTATAAATGCCATCAACACGGGTGCCTTTTAAAACAACGTCTGCTTTCATTTCAATAGCACGTAATGAAGCAGCTGTATCAGTAGTAAAATAAGGGTTGCCGGTACCTGCGCCAAATATTACAATTTTGCCTTCCTCTAAATGGTGTATGGCTCTGCGACGAATGTAGGGTTCGCAGATCTGCTCCATTTTAATTGCCGTTTGCAAACGGGTGTCGACACCAACAGATTCCAGGGCGTTTTGCAACGCCATGCAGTTAATAACGGTAGCTAACATACCCATATAATCGGCCTGTGCGCGGTCCATGCCAGATTTTTCTGCACTTAACCCTCTAAAAATATTACCACCTCCCACAACAATCGCTATCTGTATGCCTTTCTCAAGCACGGCTTTAATGTCTTTCGCGTACTGTAAAACCTGCTTATTATCAATGCCATATTGCTGGTCGCCCATTAAGGATTCGCCGCTTAGTTTTAGTAGGATTCTGTTATATTTCATATAGATGCTGTGGGTTTCCCAAAAATATAGAATTAATGTTACTGTTAAAATTTTATGTCGTATTTGTTAAGCCCCTTTCACTGCGAGAAATGTGAAAGGAAACGACAAAAAAAATCCCCCTCGTTTTAAACGAGGGGGATAAAATATTTAAGCTCCTAAAGCAACCCGCTTAAAGGCGGTAACCGTAAGGCCCTTATCAATGCCGCTTAAAAACTGAGCAACATTTTTGGATGAATCTTTAACAAACTCCTGGTTTAGCAGGGTTGAGTCTTTGTAGAACTTGTTCAATTTACCGGCTGCAATTTTTTCAACCATTTCTTCTGGTTTACCTTCTGCACGGATCTGATCTTTAGCAATTTCTAATTCGCGTTCAATTGTTGATGAATCAACGCCGTCTTTATCAATAGCTACAGGGTTCATTGCGGCAATTTGCATGGCAACATCTTTACCAGCTTCGTCTGCACCAACTGCGTCAACGCTTAAGCCAACTAATACACCTAAACGGAAGTTACCATGGATGTAAGCAACAACCTTTTCGCCTTCAATCACTTCGTATTTAGAAACACCTATTTTCTCGCCAATTTTACCTGTTTTTTCAACACAAGCTTCAGCAATAGTAGGACGAGAGTTTTCAATGTCTATAGACAATTGGTTTAACTCTTCTAATGATTTTGGATTTTGCTCTACCGCTTCGTTTGCAATCGCGTTAGCAAAAGAAATAAATTCAGCGTTTTTAGCAACAAAGTCTGTTTCGCAGTTTAGCTCAATAATAACACCACGTTTGCCATCAGCAGATGTGCGTGAAATTACCACACCTTCGTTTGATTCGCGATCCTGGCGGCTGGCAGCTACTTTAGCGCCTTTTTTTCTTAAAAAATCAATGGCTGCTTCAAAGTCACCGTTAGTTTCGGTCAAAGCTTTTTTGCAATCCATCATACCGGCACCGGTTTGCTGGCGTAACTTGTTTACATCAGCGGCAGATATTTGTACTGTAGACATTGTATGTTATATTTTAAATGTTGTAAATGTATTAAGGTTGCAAAGTTAAAATGCGTAAAGGTTACCCCCACAACATTCCAACTTTACAACCTTTCAACTTAAATTATTCTTCAGAACCTTCAGCAGCAGGTGCTTCGTCTTCTACTGCAGCAGTAGCTTCAACAGCAGTTTTGCGGGCTCTTTTGCCGTCGCCAGATCTGTCTGCAACTTCAGGAGCATCAGCTTTCGCTTTAGCCTGAGCTGCTTCTTTCTCAGCTTCGTCGTCTTTTTCGCGTTTGCGTTCGTCTAAACCTTCTTCAATTGCTTTGATCATGATACCGGTTATCAATGAAATTGATTTGGTAGCGTCATCATTAGCAGGGATAGGGAAGTCGATGTTTGAAGGATCAGAGTTAGTATCAACCATTGCAAAGGTTGGGATGTTTAACTTTAATGCTTCAGAAACCGCGATGTGTTCTTTTTTAACGTCGATCAGAAAAAGCGCAGCAGGTAAGCGGTTCAGGTCGGCAATACCGCCCAATAAGCTTTCCAGTTTAATACGCTCACGCTGAATCATCAGTCTTTCTTTTTTAGAAAGGTTGCTGTAAGTACCGTCTTTAGTCAATTTATCGATGTTTGACATCTTTTTGATCGACTTACGTACAGTAGCAAAGTTGGTTAACATACCACCTAACCAACGTTCGGTAATGAAAGGCATGTTTACACCTTTTGCATATTCGGCAACAATATCCTTAGCTTGTTTTTTAGTAGCTACGAATAATACCTTGCGGCCTGATTTTACAATTTGTTTTATAGCTGCAGCAGCTTCTTCAACCTTTGATAAGGTTTTATTTAAATCGATAATGTGGATACCGTTACGCTCCATGAAAATGTATTGAGACATTTTCGGATCCCATTTACGGGTAAGGTGACCAAAGTGTACACCAGCGTCCAGTAACTCGTCATATGTTGTTCTTGCCATTGTGTTGTTCTCCTTAAAATATTAACGTTTACTGAATTGGAATCTCTTACGTGCTTTACGGCGACCTGGTTTCTTACGCTCAACCATACGCATATCGCGTGTCATTAAGCCTTTGGCGCGTAACGCTGGTTTCTTGTCAGCATCAAGTTCAACAATAGCTTTAGCAATAGCTAAACGAACGGCTTCTGCCTGTCCTTTTACACCACCACCAGCTACGTTTACCTTAACATCATATTGGCCGGCAACACCGGCAACTTCTGTTGATTGGGTAACAACATATTGCAATGGCAATGTTGGGAAGTACTCTTTGTAATCTTTACCGTTAACGGTAATAGCACCGCTACCTTCGCTAAGGTAGATACGTGCAACGGCTGTTTTTCTTCTGCCTGAAGTGTTAGTTGTTGGCATTTTTCTTTTTCCTTAGTTAATGATTAAATAGCTTTTGGGTTTTGTGCAGCATGAGGATGTGCAGCGCCCGCATAAACATGCAGATTGCCAAACAATGCTTTGCCCAAACGACTTTTAGGTAACATACCACGCACGGCTTTTTCAATTACACGTGTTGGATGTTTTGCCATTAACTCCTTAGGAGAAATGAAACGCTGACCGCCCGGGTAACCGGTGTAAGAAACATATTGCTTGTCGCTAAATTTGTTTCCGGTAAGCTTTACCTTGTCTGCATTGATAACTATTACATTATCGCCACAGTCTACGTTTGGGGTGAATTCAGGCTTGTTTTTTCCACGAATGATCATAGCGATCTTTGTAGACAAGCGCCCCAGGATCTCGCCCTCAGCGTCAACAACAACCCACTGTTTGTTAACGGTTTTTTTGTTGGCAGAGACAGTTTTGTAACTTAACGTATTCACTTGCTTTAAATTAATTTAATAAAACGTTTATTTAACCCCGCTTTTTCGGGACTGCAAAGATACGGTTATTTGTTTTATTTGCAAGGGAGGCGAGAGGATATTTTTGAAGGAAGATCATATCACCGCGTTTTGGTATTAGTAGCCTATAGTTTTCCGGCTGGTATGGCGAATCCGGATAATCCTAATTTCGCTATTTATAACCCGGTAAGATATGCGGTAATCGTCAACTTCAAAGGCATGATAAGTACCATCATTATCCGTTTTATACTTATCCAATTGATAGATATTATAATTATCGGTAAGGTTCTCTATCCGTAATAGTATATCATGCTGTAATTCTGTCGCGTATTGAGCAAACCCTTCTTTTATAATAAAATCTAATGCTTTTTCTAATTGCCGAACAGCAATTTTAGACCATTTAATTTCCACTTGTACTATTCTTCTTTTTATGTGCGAAGAATTTTACTACCTCAGAATGTGATAAATAGTCGCCTTTTTGTATTTCAGCCTCAGCTTCTTCCAGGTCCTTATTGTAACTATTTAAAAATTCTGCTTCAGCAGTTTCATTTTCAGAGTTGGATCTGTAATTATAATGACCATTTTCAAGAAACGCTAATAGCGCTTTTTCTTCCTGATCAGTAAATGTATATACCTGTATAGTCATATAACAAATTTAACCTTTCAGAATTAAAAAAGCAACGACAGCTGTTAAAACAACTGCCCTACAATATCGTCTGTAGTTAATCCTTCTGCTTCGGCGTGGTAGCTGCGTACAATACGGTGGCCTAAAATAGGTTTGGCAACTGCTTGCACATCCTCAATATCCGGCGAGTATTTTCCACTGATAACAGCATGACATTTTGCGCCTAATATTAAATACTGTGATGCACGCGGACCGGCGCCCCAGTTAAGCAGGCGTTGTACCTGCGGTGCAGCAAACTCGCCACCGGGACGGGTTTTGGCTACCAGTTTAACAGCATACTCTAATACATTATCAGCAACAGGGATGTTGCGTACTAATTGTTGAAAATAGATGATCTGTTCTGCATTAAGTTGTTTGGTTACCTCTTGCTTAAGGGTACTAGTAGTATTGCGCACTACCTGAACTTCTTCTGCAAATGATGGGTAATCAAGTGACACCTTAAACATAAACCTGTCTAACTGTGCTTCGGGCAGTGGATAGGTACCCTCCTGCTCAATAGGGTTTTGCGTAGCTAGTACAAAAAATGGTTGCGCCAGTTTATGGGTAACACCCGCGGCGGTAACGGCTTTCTCCTGCATGGCCTCTAATAACGCGGCTTGTGTTTTAGGTGGCGTACGGTTAATCTCATCAGCAAGAATGATATTTGAAAATACGGGACCGGGAATAAATTTAAAATTCCGGTCTTCGCCTAATATTTCAGCACCTATAATGTCTGATGGCATTAGGTCTGGCGTAAACTGTATGCGGTTAAAATCCAGGTCAAGCACTTGCGATACAGTTTGCACCAACAGTGTTTTTGCCAATCCGGGTACACCTACCAACAGGCAATGCCCGTTACTAAAAATAGAGATCAGTATAAACTTAACAACTTCATCCTGGCCCACTATAACTTTACCAATTTCTGTTCGTATTTGCTGGAACGCTTGTTTTAGGGCATCGGCGGCCTCTACGTCAGATCGGTGTTGCATAATGTCAGGTTTTTTTGGTTATTTAATTGATGCAGTTGTTACGGTTGACCAGCCTTGCAGTTGTGGGCACTGCTGATATTCGTTAGCTATTTTTATATAGTTTTGTTTTCTTTTTTTCTCAAACCACTCGCTCATCACGCGGTTCATTTTATTAGTGTTGGCCATGGCCTTTATCTTCGGATAATCTTGGTCAAGGTTAGCTTTATGCGCATCAGTTACCGATTTAAGGTAGTAAAGGCGATAGCTGGTTTTGCCTGTGTTAGGATCAGTATACAATTGAGCTTTTGACACCTCGCCAACCTTCATGTTTTCAACAACTTTAGCCACTTGTTTATCAAGTCTGTCCGTTGGTATTAATGTGGTACGCACATCAACATTATCCGGGTTTAACAGCATACCACCGCTATACTTAGTTTCCTTATCATCAGAAAATAAACTTGCCGCGCTGGCAAAGAATTCTCCCTCGGTTTTACTGTCAGCTATTATTTTATAAATAGAATCGGCTTTGATCTCTGCGCGTTTAACACTTGCCTCGGTTATTTTTGGCATAATCAGTATGTGGCGTGCATGTACGTTCTCGCCCCGGCGTTCAATAACCTGTAAAAAGTGAAACCCAAAATCACTTTCAAATACCGGCGAAATTTCTCCCGCTTTCAATTTAAATGCCCAAGCCGAAAACTCTTTTACATAACCGGTACGGTCGCCAAAACCCAAATCGCCACCATCGCGTGCAGAAACAACATCATGCGAGTACAGCTTAGCTAGCGTGGCAAAGTCCTCGCCGCCCTTAAACCTGTCTAACAGATCCTGCGCTTTTTTGCGCGATTCTTCCTTTTCTTCTTTTGACAGCTTTGGATCAAAAACTATTTGCCCTACTTCAACCTCTTTGTTAAAAGTTGGTAAGCTATCTTTTGGTACTGAGTCAAAAAACTTTTTTACGTCTTGCGGAGTAATATTAACCTTTTCGGTTATTTTACCACGCATACGCTCGGCAAGCATACCGTCTTTAATATCATCGCGAAGCTCATCTTTGTATTGAACTAAAGATTTATTTAGGAACTTTTCCAGGTTCGCCTCACCGCCGGCCTGGCTTATACTACGGCGCATACGGCGGTCTATCTCGTTGTCAACTTCATCGCTTTTTACCTCAATACTATCTATTTGCGCCTGGTGTTTAAGCAGCTTTTGCGACACCAGCGATTGTAAAATACCGCATTTAACACTCTCATCAGGCGGGTTACCCTGCGATAAATAAATGGAATACTGAAGATCTAAATCTGATTTTAATATAATGTTGCTACCCACTACGGCCACAATCTTATCCAGTACCTGCTTTTGAGCGCTGGCGGCTGTGGTAAACAAAACAAATCCTATAACAACTAATGCTATCTTTTTCATGTAAAAATTAATATGTACCTACTCCAACAAATCTGTATAACAAACGCCAATTTTTGGCAAATCTTATTTACTATAAATCGCCCGCAAACGGGCCGCAAAGATAGTGCAGATTTATAATTGTGCGAATATGCCGATAAAGCATCAAACACTTTAACTATTTTTGGTTAAAATTTGTTAAAAGTGAAAGTTGAATACCCCACCGCGTTTCGGTTCATAATAAACGAAGATATCTATTTGCTTACCCAGGATAAAGGGGTTGAAAGTAAAAAAGTTGTTAAGGAAGCTGAAAATGCGCCTTTTAGCTTCAACTATAGGGGCAATAACAACAAGAAATTTTTGATTTTGACCCATTACATCGATAATGATACCATACCCGCAGCACATTTAACCGCTTTAGAGGCCATTCTTGCGCGACTAGGCTATCAACCTGATGACGTGGCGATAGTGAATATAGCAAAAAATGATGGCGATTTTGAAGCTTTAATCAAGCACTTTACTCCCGAAAAGCTGCTTATTCTGGGCCAAAAAGCTATTCCTGCAGGCATGGAAACACCGCAGTTTAACAATTTGCAAAAAGTTGACGAATGCAACAGCTTGCTTAGCTTTAGCTTTGACGATATGATGGAGAATACCGACAGCAAGCGCGCCTTTTGGGAGCAAATGAAAAATCTTTAATATGCAGCAGTTAGTATTTGCTACCAATAATGCCCATAAACTTACCGAGGTGCAGGCCGCTGTTGCCGGTAAGATAAAACTTTTAAGCCTGAACGATATTGGCTGCCAAGATGATATTGAAGAAACAGGCTTAACCTTTAAAGATAATGCAGCTATTAAAAGCCATTTTATCTACAATAAATATGAAATAAACTGCTTTGCCGACGATAGCGGTTTGGAAATTGATGCCCTTAACGGCGAACCCGGCGTTTACTCTGCGCGGTACGCTGGCGAGCATGGTAACCACGCCGCTAACAATGCTAAAGTACTGCGAGCGCTGAATGGTGGTGCTAACCGCAAGGCCAGGTTTGTTACCATTATCTCTTTGATATGGGAGGGACAGGAATACTTTTTTGAAGGCGCGGTGGAAGGCACTATCCGTACAGCGCTTTCAGGAAGCGATGGTTTTGGATACGATCCTATTTTTCAGCCGGATGGGTTTGATATTACTTTTGCCGAGATGACACTGGCCCAGAAAAATGCCATAAGCCATAGGGGTAGGGCGGTTGAAATGCTGGTTGACTTTTTGAATAAGCAAGCTTAACAACAATTGAGGATGCATACGCAAACTTCAAGTATTTTTTAATTACTGATCAAAATATCATAAGTAATAGCCTTAGGCGGGGCAGCGTCTTTAGCAGCAGGCGTACCCGGCTTACCGGCAGTTGGTTTTGACTGCGTGTCTTTACCGTTACCTTTGGTTGCAGCTGCAGGTTTTTTACCATCAGGTGGTTTTACAGATGTTGCCGTTGCATTTGGTTTACCTGCTACACCCGTAATATCTTCTTTTGATTTGGGACGGTCTTGCGGTTTCCAGATAAAGCCTTTTAGAATTTTTTCGTCGTCTTTTACCTTTCTTATGGCGTTGGCTTTCATTTCGCTGTTTCCATACGTATTGGCGCGGCCAAGTCTGCCATTTTTAAAGGTAGCTTTCATAATATTACCCAAGTCACGCACCATTTCGGTAACTATATTTTTAACCGAATCACGGTTAAAGTAAATAGTTTCGGCATTGCCGTTCACTTCCATGGTGTTAAGGCGGCCATCCTTAAAAGTACCGTGAATTTTTTTGCCACTAACCTGGTTAAAGTGCAGCGAATCGTTTTTTTCAATGTTTACAATAAACCCATTAGGATACTGATCAATGTTATCCATTTTCTTATTCTTCATCTGCAAGGCAATCGTGTCGCCGGTTAACTGCGAACCCTGCGTCCATATTATCGGGCTAACATACATGCGTATGGTAGAGTCGCTGCTGCTGTAATATATCGAGTCTGATTTAGCCTGCAGGTCTGATTTAAAGATCTTGGCCTTATGATACCCCATTATAATGCGAATTTTTGAAGTATCGCTCAGCGTTTTTATTTTTTTCAGCGCTGCCGAATCAATTTTAGTCATCTTTTTTACAGCAATGGGCGGCTCTATAGGTTTTTTAGGCGGTGCTGCTTTGGCAACAGGCTTTGGCGCCGGTTTAACAGGCGGCCCAAAAAAATCAGGATGTATAAAGCTGGTATCCTTCGGAAAAGCGGGTGGTGTTATTTTTAAAACCTTAGGCAGTGTGGATTTCGTCAGCATAATGCTTTTTGGCCTTTTTGCAGCAGCGCTGGTATCGGGGTGATCTAAAATATAGCGCTTCAGTTTCATTTCGCGTTCCTGCTTTACGGTTATCACGCGGGTAACTATGGTATCGGCACCCATATACATGGAGTCGACTTTAACTGTAGAATTAACAGCGCCGGAGTCTTTTAATGCTGTTTTCTGCTGAACGGCTTTTTGCGTGGGCACAGTTTTATCTGGCGGCGCGTTTCCCTTTTGCTGCGCCAAATTCATCACAGATTCTGTAACAGATTTTAAGGTAAGGTTGCCCGGAGGAGCAGGTAACTTGGTCTCGCTCGCTTTTTTCATAACCGTATCAGTTATTGATTTTAAAGTAGGCTTAACCGCAACTATTGATTTGGCTACGTTTTTTGAGTTGGCCGGGGCTGTTATGGATGGTAACTTTTTTGTCAGCGTATCTTTTTTAACTGTCGATAAAGAATCTTTGCCAATAGTTTTAACTACCACCTTACCCGGCGACTGGCTTTTAGCGCTATCCTGCGTTACAAAAATAACGTAGGGGTTTTGAGTGATTCTGGCTGTTTCGGTATCCTTAAAATACTCGCCAAGGTGGCCTTTTATGGTAGCTTTCTGTTCCTTATCATCAAACACTACGTTTTTAACCGCGCGGCCATAGCCTTTCAACCTGTCATAAAAAAGGCTGTCGCCCCTTAGCGTTTTAGTTCCTTGCGTATACAGATTTTTTTTGCCGAAGAAAGCCTGCTCTGGTATGGTTTCATAGCGGCCGTTCTCTGTATATAAAACATCCTTGTCTTTGGTACCGTAAATATTTGTGGGCCCGTAAAACCAGGCTATGCGGCTGCCCGAGTTATAGCGCAAGGTATCTGTTTTAATAATGGCATCGGTGGTGGTACAAACCACGTCATATCTAAAATACGCGTCGCGGGTGGTGGCGAAGTAGTAACCATTCTTACTGGTTAGGGTGTTATCCTTATTAAATAACTTACCGCCACCCGTGTAAGTACCGTATTTAGTTGCTGTGTTGTAGATAAAATAATTGGTTAATAAGGTGGCATCCTTATCCACCATTTTAACATTGCCTGTTAAGGTGGCTGTTTTGGTGTTGCCATCATAGTGCAGGTTGTCAGCGAAAATATGTAGTGTATCGCCCTGATTTATAACAACATGGCCGTAAGAATCAACCATGTTATCATCATAAAAATAGATAGAGCTATCTGCAGTTAGTGTAGAGTTATCCTGTTTGAATACGCCCCGATAAAATTTCCCAGCGTTCCTGCCATCTTTTTTGATAGCAAGCCTGGCCGAATCTGACGACAAAAGTGTAACCTTTGATCTGGTTGGCCTTTGCGCCATCGCCGTGCCAGCAATTAGCAATATCAGAAAGCTTAATACGTATTTACTCACAGCGGCAAAATTAGTTTTTTGCAGGGGGTTATTAAATTAATAATTTTGATGAATGCCATCGGTTAAGCAATTTATTGATTTTATTGAGCAACATAGCCTGTTTAAACAGGACGATTTGCTGCTTGTTGCCCTTAGCGGTGGCAATGATTCTGTTGCCCTGGTTCATTTGCTCAAAACCGCAGGCTATAAAATAGCCCTGGCACATTGCAATTTTCAACTCCGCGCAGAGGCTAATGCCGACGAGGAGTTTTGCAGAGCACTGGCCGCACAGTATCAGACGCCTTTCCATACCATAAGGTTTAACACAGTGCAATATGCATCAGCCAACAAAATATCTATTCAAATGGCTGCCCGCGACTTGCGCTACCAGTGGTTTGAACAAATACGCCAACAGCATAACTATGCCTGCATTGCGCTGGCGCACCACCAAAACGACGCAATTGAAACAATATTGTTAAACATGGTGCGTGGTACGGGCATTGCGGGCTTGCATGGCATTTTACCACGAAACGGGCATTTGGTAAGGCCAATGTTATGTTTTACGCGTGGTGAGATTGAACAGATAGTGGCCAAAAACAACCTGTCGTTTGTTGAGGATAGCTCCAACGCATCGGTTAAATATGCCCGCAACAAGCTACGGCACGAGGTTATACCCCGCTTAAAGGAGCTGAACCCATCCTTAGAGCAAACCTTTGATAATAATTTAAGGCACTTTAGGGAGTTGGAGCAACTGTTGGAATTAAAGGTTGCCGCTTTGCGGGATGAACTGTTTAACTATCGTGGCGAAGAAATCCACATCCCTATTGATGGCGTAAAGAAATTGGTGCCGCAGCACCTGCTATTGTTTAAGCTTTTGCAGGAGTTTGGTTTTAACGATGCTACGGTTAGCGATATAATTGCAAGCCTTGATAAACATGCGGGCAGAACATTTGAGTCTGCAACCGGATACCTGGTGGTGTTGGACAGGGATAGCCTGATACTTAGCAAACGCCCATCACGTGTTACGGCTATCAGCATAACAAATAATGACCACTCTTTAAACTACGCCAATTTTAAACTGGGCATTTTACATGATGATAAGCCGCTGATCGTTAAAAATAATCCTTTCGCGGTGTCCGTTGACAGCGATAAGCTGGTATATCCTTTAACTATGCGCGGCTGGCAGCAAAGCGATCGTTTTTTTCCGATGGGGATGCGGGGAAAGAAAAAGCTGAGCGATTTCTTTATCAATCAGAAAATTCCGCTGCACCAAAAAAATGCGATACCTTTATTGGTGAATGGAAACGGTGATATAATATGGGTAGCCGGCTACCGCTGCGATGAAAGATACAAGGTAACCGATAACACTAAAAAAGTAACTATATTCGAACTGTTGCCGCTAACTGCGGCCGCGATATAATTTAGGATATTAATACAGATGAGCGAGAAAGCTGCATTTACAGAAAAGCAATATTTAGGGCGCGAGTTTATCCCCATAACTATACGTTTGGTATTGGCCATGTTTTGCTTTGCCGCCTACGTTTTTACTGATGAACGCGAAAATACCGGCAATTTGTTGGCTGTGGTGGGCTTTGCCATCATCATTATATCCATCATTATGGGCTTTCTGCTGCATTTTAGAACACGCGTGCAGAACAAAAGCGTACTGCTTAATGGCTTGTGGACAACCCGCCTGGTTAAAATAGACCTGAACAGTATTGTTAAAATAGAGAAAGCCGCTTACAGCAGGTACATGTTTAACAACCCGGTTTATAACCTGCACTCAAAAGGGTTTATACGGTTTTACGCTGCCGGCAAGGATGCTATTTACCTTACAGACCGCGACGGCCTTGTTTACATAATTGGCTCGCAACATCCCAACGAACTTTTACGTGCCATTCACGAGGAGATGAAATAACCACCCACTTTTTATGCTGCATAAAACCAGGGGCATTGTTTTAAAAACTACTGATTACGGCGAAACCAGCGTTATTGCGCAGGTGTTTACAGAAAAATTCGGATTGCAATCTTACATTATTAACGGGGTAAAAAAAGCCAAAGCCAAAATAAGCCGCAACATGTTGCAGCCGTTACATTTGCTGGATATGGTGGTGTATCATAAAAATGCCGGCAGTATACAGCGTGTATCCGAGTTAAAGAGCACACCCATGCTGCAAACCATACCTTATGATATTGTTAAAAGCAGCATAGTAATGTTTTTAAACGAGGTGATTTACAAATGCATAAAACAACAAACAGCCGACGAAAACCTGTTTGATTTTTTGTTCAGCGCCGTGGAATGGCTGGATCATCAAACCGAAGGCCTGGCAAACTTTCACCTGTTGTTCCTGGTAAATTTAACGCGCTATCTGGGTTTTTATCCCGATAGGTACATGGCTGGCGAGGCTGATTATTTTGATCTGAAAAACGGCACATTTAATCGCTACAAACCGGATGGGTTGCAATTTATTTCGCAGCCTTACACGCATATTTTCAACACCCTGCTACAATCTGGTTTTAGCAGCGCGGCTACCTTAAAAATTAATAACGAAGACCGCCGCCACCTCATTACAAAATTGCTTGATTATTATGCCCTGCATACCGAAAATTTCGGTTACATCCGGTCGCATGAGGTATTGGAAGAGGTGTTGTCACAATAGTTTTAAAGGTGTAAAATAAGCGGTGGGCTGTGCGATTCCCCTCTTGAGAGTAATTCCGTCCGCGCAGGGTCTCTCATAGAGGACCCTGCGGAGCAAGAATGAGCTTTAATTATGCCCCAACACGTGTTTCTTAATATAATCAATGCTTGATTCTGGTATAGCTGCACCCTCAAAATGTGTAACTGTTCCGTCGCTGTTTATTTTTAGCTCGGCTTTGATGTTATCGTCAATGGTAACATGCAGTAGTTGTTGTTCTTTTTCTACCAGGCAAGAAACTTCGCGGCCTGAATAGCTGATGGTAAAGGCGTATCTGCCATCTTTTTCGGCAGGTGTAATATCTTGAGCAGTTGTCATAGCGTTTCTAATAATTTTTCTAACATTATAACACCGCAGCAGCCGGTATGTTTCTTTTAAAAGCAAAAGAGAAAGCGGTTGGGCTTTCTCTTTTGTATTAACTGTCTCATTAACTTATCATAAAGAACAATTGGTTTAGTTCGATAATGATATAAATGTAATGATAATATTATATGGGGGATTTCTTTTTTAACGTATTTTAACAATACACGCGGGCCTTATTTATAAAGCACTTTCATATCGCTTTTTTTGCGGGCGGCAGCCTCTACAGCTTCACTGTAACGCAGTTCGGGTTTTGTAGCTAAAGGCTTGCTTTTGCTAAGCGCTGTCAGGCGGTTATCAATGTCTGCAACATCAGCTTTAAAACCATTGGCACTGGCCAGCATACGCGCCTGCTCCAGATCTGTTTTTGCTAATAATGCCTCGCCCAGATCTATTTTGATACCGGCAAGCGTTAATAAGTTTCCTAATTTAAGATTAGCATCATGAGTTAGGGAGATGCTTTGCAGCAGGTACCATTTAGCCTCAGAGAAACGGTTGTGCAACAGGTACAAACCGGCCAGGTCTGTAAAACTATGACTGGCTAGTTGATATTCGCGGTAACGCATATTGTGTTTAGCCTCTTTAAGCATAGCCTGCTCCATTTGATCAAAATCAAACACAGGTGGTATATAAAGGTTGACGTAGTTTACGTTGGCATTAACCCTTACACTTGGCAAAGTAAATTTGGGAGTTGGGGCAGATCTTGCAGGTTCAATAGCGGCATATCTTACCTTTTTTTTCCAAAATTGGGCGGATGTGTTAAGGCTTATTGCGCAGCACGCAAGCAGTAAAAAAAATCTCATTTAATAGCTGTCCCTTTAATAATTGGCTTTAACGCAAATATACTACATAATATTATATAAAGCTTGGTGTAACACAAGGGCTTATATTTATAACACAGGTAATATTTACTTCGCTTTAGGAAAGTTAAGGTAAAAGGTAGTTCCTTCGCCGGTTTTTGTTTCAAACCAAACTTTTCCGCCGGCGTTTTCAATTGAATTTTTTACAAAGGCCAAACCCAAACCTGTGCCCGAGCTTTTGGTAGTAAAGTTAGGCTCGAATATTTTTTCGCGCATATTCTCTGGGATGCCATTCCCATTATCTGTTAGCGTAAAAAGTATGTTTTGGTCGCCGGTTTCGTAGGCTATCTCCACAAATCCGGTCCTGTCTGGCGGGGTGGCTTCAATGGAGTTTTTAAGCAGGTTATTAAAGCAGCGCAATAGCTGGTCGCGGTCTGCAAAAACGATAAAAGGCACTTCGGACGGAATATATTTTATGGTAAAATTGTCCATTTGTTTAAAGATGATAACCGCCTGGCTTAAAACCTCGAAAATATCAAACCGCTGCATGCGGGTATCGGGCATTTTGGCAAAAGCCGAAAACTCTGATGCTATAGACGATAAACTCTCTATCTGCTCAACAAACGATTTGCTAAAGCGCTCAAACTTCTGGTCAAAGCGCGGATCTTTTTCGCGCCAGGATTTATCTAACAATTGCAACCCAAGCTTAAGCGGCGTTAGTGGGTTTTTAATTTCGTGGGCAACCTGCTTAGCCATTTCACGCCAGGCGCTTTCCCTTTCAGATTGTGCCAATTTTTGCGCGCTTTGCTCTAGCGCGGCTATCATTTTGTTGTATTCGGTTATCAGCGCGCCAATTTCGTCATCACGGTTCCATTGAATAGGCTCATTTTTCTGGCCGTAAATGGTTTTACTTAAACTTATCTGTATAAAATTTAACGGGTAAGTAATCTGCCGGGCTATAACCACAGCAAAGAAACCTATGGCTATAAATATCAGGGCGTAAATATTTATCATTACATTAAGCAATGAGCCAATACGCTCGCGGTAGTCTACCTCGTTGGCAAAATACGGCAGCTGCAAATAGGCCACGGTTTCGTTTCCTTTATGGTCGCGTATGGGGGCGTAAACGGCTCGGTACTTCAGTTGGCCTATGGTTTCTTCGTTAATAAATTCTGAGCGCTGCAATTTATTAAGATGGATAAACGCGCGGGCATCCATCCTGTCGGCCACCAATCCTTTTTCGTAAATACGGGGTTGGGTGGTTACCTCAACCTGGCCGTTTTTCTTAAAAATGGTTAGGTCTGAAGCGTACGATTCGGCAAGGCCATCCAATGAGATCTGTTTTTCTTCGCTACTGTTATCGTTTATAAAATCATTCAGCGAGTTTTCGATAGTATTGGTTATGCGTACTATTTTGTCGCGAATCATTTTATCCTGCTGACTTTGATATTGCATGCTGATAGATGCGTAGGTTACAGCGCCTACCAACATCAATGTTATAACCACCGCCAGCACCATAGATAACTGGATACGCGTTTTATACAGCACCTTATCAAAATTCAAACGCAGGCCCCACTTTATCTTATCGTTGGTGATGGTGAGAATTTTTATACGCGTCCATGCCCAAATGCATAAAATTACTACCACGCTAAACGCCAGGAATATGATAAAGAAAAACGTAAGCGACGTGATGATGCTAAAAAGCGGACTTTCCTTTTTACTTACCACAATAAGCGTACGGTCATTAGGCTTAAAGGTAAAATGGCTGTAACTGTCAATAGGATCATACCAGCTGTTGTTGATATCGGTAGTGGTATGCTCTGTATATTGTTTAAGCTGGCTTTTAAATCCAGACAGAGTATCATTATTAATGCTGTAAACGTATGAGCCATTTTGCGACGAAAGCTTGTTATCTTCATAAAAAGCGTAGGAGTAATTTTTAAAATCGCTATCGGCAGCCAAATCACCATCAGCCAGTAATGCCGGAAAATAGTCGGCGTTGTAAAGGGTGTTCGCGCCCAGTTCCACTACTATTTTTCCTACAGGTTCGCCATTATTGGTTATCGGCAAAAGGGCAAAATACTCCAGTAACCCGGGTGTACTGGTTTGTCGATAAAAATAATCGGACACTTTGAACGAGGCCATTTCTACCATGTTCAAAAAAACATCTGTGTAGTAGTTTTTGTCGCCACGAATGGGCCTGCCGTTGTTATCAAATATGTGGATGGTCAGATTAAATTTTGACAGGTATCCATCAAAGTAATTCTTTTGAAAGTAGTTTTTAATGTGGTCGTTATCTCGTTGATCAGCAGAGAAAAAGCCTGTTATAATTTTATCAGTAACTATCTTTTGTTCAATTTTTTTGAATTGGTTGTTGGCGATGGCATCGTCAGGTCTTTCCAGTTTTTGTATCAGTGCGCGGCGGGTAGCGCCCTCTTTTTGTTTTTCAAATTTGGTTAGTGACAGTGCCGATATAAACGAGCATATTAAGATAATTACCGCTAACGACCGATAGTTGAGGCTACCATGATGATAGAAGAAGGAATAGCCCCTGGCAATAACTATACAGGCCCATAAAAAATAAAACAGGGTAAACTCATGATATTGCAGCATCCAGCCAATGGTGCAAACAGATGTGCCTATCAATAAAAATGTAAGTTGATGCTGGCGGGGTATTGGTAATTGCGCACAAATACTTAATGAAATCTCTACCAATAACATAAATATTAAAAACGCAAAGCAAAGCATTAGCAATCCATACCCGCTGAATATGGAAAGATTGAGCACGTTGCTAACATCAAAACTTATTTGAGATTTGATAACCAGATCATAAAATAAATGATAAAGCGCCGTTGATGTAATTACCAACAGAATGAAACATCCAGTAAGCAAGGAATAGCCTGAAAAATTATCAGGAATAAATTTGAGCAGCGCGTGGCGTAACTTATACAAAAATGCTACAAACCAATTGAGACACAGAATATTGATACACACGTCGCCAAGGGATGGAAACATAGGCCCTGCCGTAAAAAGTACGGGATTAAAAATGCCTATGTTAAATGTGCAATTGGGCCAGTTACCATAAATGTTTAGGGCGCGTATTCCAACTATAAATATTGCCAGAAGTGTTAATGCTACAAAAGGGTATCCAACCCGGGCTATATAATTGCAAGTGTTTTGCACCAATATGCTCATCACTATAAATGTTAACACCCATAGTAAAACCTCGCCATTGTAAAACCGTGAATTTACCTCGCCGGGCTTTGCCTTAATAGAGAATAAATAATTGTTGTTTACATCTTTAATGTGATAAACGTTTTTGTCTGTAAAGTCGGCTATGTCTATATTTTTTTCATCAACAATATCTGGCGCAAAAGTATTTTGCAAGTACTGGTTCTG
>Ga0247817_10000517_pt1 | contig 21223 bp, 16 predicted proteins | sample UWRJL212509R1_FD_178010 | JGI IMG/M metagenome (GOLD analysis project Ga0247817, IMG submission 178010) | Plant litter microbial communities from Arlington Agricultural Research Station in Wisconsin, United States - UWRJ-L212-509R-1 | ecosystem: Environmental > Terrestrial > Plant litter >...
GGTGGCCGCGTCCGAATACGCGACCGGGATTTTCGCGACGGCCGCCTATTACCTGCTGCCGACGCGGTTCTTCGAACTGATGCTGGGCGGGCTGCTGGGGATCTACCTGCATCAGCCGCGGATCATCGGTAAGCTGGCAGCACATGGTTTTGCGCTGACGGGCTACCTGCTGATCGGTTTTTCGTTGTTTGCCTTGAACGCCGGCTCCACATTCCCCGGCTTCAATGCCCTGATCCCGTGCCTGGGCGCCGCGCTGTTGATTCTGGCCGGCAGCGGTGACATGCGCTCGCGCTTGCTCACGAGCCGGCCAATGGTATTCATCGGCTTGATTTCCTATTCACTGTATTTGTGGCACTGGCCGCTGATCGCGTACCTGAATTATCTGGAAATCCCGATCAATCTGCCGGTCGGGGGCATGCTGATTGCGGTATCGATCCTGCTCTCGTGGTTGTCCTGGCGCTACGTCGAAGTGCCGTTTCGGCGCGGCGGAGCAACGTGGCACTTCTCTCAGGTCTTCGTTCGTCGATTTGCCCTTCCGGCCCTCGGATTGGCCGCATTGGCAGGGCTGAGCGTTGTGTTCAACGGCTTCCCGCAGCGCTTCAGCCCTGGGGTTGCGGAACTGGAAGCGATGACCCTGAAAAAACCCAGTGAAATCCGTAGCGGTTGCCACGTGCCCAATGCGTTGTACAGCACCGAGCCCAATGAGCACTGTCGTTTGGGTGCAAAAAAAGAAGGGCTGGACGGCATCATGATTGGTGATTCGTTTGCCAACCACTTTACCGGCATGGTCGATATCCTGGCTAAACCCGACAACCTCTCGATCATGGATTACACCATGGACTCCTGCCCGCCGATCATCGGCTACACCGCCGACATGCCACCGGTGTACGCAGCCCATTGTGCAAAACGCAACGAACGGGTTTTCAGCTTGATCGAGCAGAACAAGTACCCCTACGTGATCATGGCGGCCATCTGGCCCAGGGACGCCATTGCCAGGGACATCGTCGAGGCGAGTATCAAGCGGGCGGTGGATAACAGCGGTGAGGTGATCGTCATTCTGAGCAATCAGCACATTGAAAAAGCCGCAAGCTGCCCGATCCGTCGTCTGATGTTCGGCACCGACCGTGATTGCTCGGTCAGCCAAAGCGTACTGCCTTCTTACTGGGCGCAAGTGCGGGAAAAATTTCCGCAGGTACGTTTTATCGATCCTAATCAGGTGATTTGCCCAGCGGGTGTTTGCAGTCCGATCATCCAGGGGCAGTTGTTGTACCTGGACGATTCGCACTTAAATGAAGTGGGTTCGCAGTTCATTGGCCACACGTTGCTGGAGCGCGGGTATTCGCTGTTGCATGATCCGATGGCAACCCCGCGTACGGCCGAGGCGGGACTGGGTACGACGGTTGCGAATTGAAACGGGGCTGCGATCTTTTGATCTTGCCATTGCTTCGACGGTGACGCTCTACCGAGACGGTAAGTGAACAACGCCCGCGACGAAGTACCTGGACAAGTCACTATGGCCGCTGCCGGGCCGAGCACTTGTTCCAGCCTGGCGTGCTGGAGCAGGTGGTCATTTCAGACCGGCTGCGATTCTTTGCTGTTTACCTCATTCACCCACCGCCACATTCGTCGTTGACTGCGACGGCGTCACGATGCTGTTCAGATCGATATGCTTCCATTGAGGCTTTGCCCCCAACCGTGCGTTGAAGCGGTAGTTGAAAGTGAAATCGTCTGCCGTCGGCACGCTTAACGATTTGCCATACACCGCCTCGATCCCCGCAAGGTCGTAACCCATCAGCTGCAGCAGCGTCGGGAAGATGTTGTAGTGGCTGGAACGATCCTTGTTGCCGGCCAGTTGCGCCTGCCAATCAAGCGTTTTCAACCCGCTGCCCTGGATCACTACCAACGGCACCAACCCCTCTTCCTCCACCGGATCGCCACCACAGTGCGTATTCAATCCGGGATTACCTCGCTCGTGCAGATCCTGCCCATGGTCCGAGGTATAGATCAGCACTGCGTTATTGAGATTGGCTTGAGCAAAAATTCTTGAGAAAAACTCCCCGACGTTCCACAGCACGGTGTTCTTGTAAGCGTTGCGATACAGCAACCAGTCGTCCGGCTGACCATTGAAGCCATCCCGCGTGCCCGTGTCCGCGACTTCGACAAACTTCCCGCGAGGCAAGGTTGGACGGTAGGCCATGAAGGCATCGGGGTACTTGTCGTGGACCGGAAAATGCGCCCCTACTTTGTTGATCACCACCAATTCGGACGTGTTGTCGTTGAGCAGTTCGATCAATTTCGCGGCTGCAGCCATGTCGCGGTCACGCACACTGGTCTGGTCGAATTGCACGAACTCATCAATGTCTTTCATTTCGGTGTCGTTCATCAGGTTTTGCAGGTTGCCGCCCGTGCGCTGGGCGTCGACATAGACGGTACGCAGTCCGGCCTTTTTCGCGTACTGCCAAATAGAAGGCAAGGTGCTGTTGATGCGAACGTAATCAGCCCTGGTACCGCCGTAACGCAGGGTGATGTTGGTGTCGGCACTGCAATTGGCTATGGAAGCGGCATAACCGTAATTGAAAATATCGACGCCAGGGCGCGGCTCCTTGAGATTGCTGTTCACACCGAACGGCGCATTGATGTCCAGGTAGTTGCCGGAAATGCTTTCATCAATGATCAGCACAACGTCGTGGCCCACCGGTTGATCCACACGCGCCAGATTCACCGGTTCACGCGGGCCGACCGTGTTATGCAGCGACTCATAGGCAAAGAGGTTCAGGTAAGCCAGCGGCGTATACATGATCGGCAGGCCCCGGGCGCCCTCGCCGGCCCTTATAAACAGCACCGTGCTAAGTAAAAACACCCCGATGATCGGCGCAGCCACCAACAAGGCGCCCGGCAACGGCATCCGCCGGCGCGGTTTAAGCCCGATCCCGAACAACAGCAGCAGGCCACCCAGCACTGCGCTGATGATCGCGTCGCGGTACTGATACACCGCTTCCTGAATGAAGCCGCCGGAATACACCATGGACACGAAGCCGCTGTACGTCAGGTAGTCAGCCGTGACCCGCGTATAGACGTCGAAAAAAACTGCAGAGCTGAACATCGCCAAGGCGAACACGTGCCGGATCAACGTCTGGCGAATGTACGCTGTCATAAATAACGCAATCGTTAACGCGACAAACATCCCGCCAAACAGCAACACAGGAATACCGATCCCCATGGCGCTGAGTCGTTCGAGGTAATAGTCGTAATTCTTTAAAAGATACAGCAGTAACAGCAATTCTTTGAGGTATCGAATCATTGTATTTCCATTCGCCGGCGGGACTTTTGGCCAATAGATTGTCGGCCATTTTTTGACACTAGCACCGGGCCATCAAATCGCAAGAAATGTCGGACATTTGAGTAAAGCGTCAAAAAATTGTTGACTCAAATCTGACACACTCAAGCCCTTCCGACACTCGGCGAAAACGCCTCATGACCGTTTATCGCTTTCTTGAAACTCGCTCAAACCCTTCAAAACCGCGGCAAATCCAGCGGTGGCAAGCACTTGATGGCAAATAGCCCCCAAAACCGGGGATGTCTTACGTCTGCAACACGTCATTTTGCTGACACGGTTTTCCACGGCTGGGCTATACCCCTTTTGACAGTCTCATTTTGATCTTTCAACCGTCTTACGAGGCACGCCAATATGGACGTGAGCGTATTTGGTACGGGCTATGTTGGCCTGATACAAGCAGCGGCACTGGCCGATGTCGGACATCGTGTCTTATGTGTCGATATTGACCCGAATAAAATCAGGCAACTGCAGCAAGCAGTACCGCCCATTAGCGAACCGGGACTCTCCAGCACGCTGGAAGAAAACATCAAAGCCGGTCGTTTGTTATTCACGACCCAGGCCAGCGATGCGGTGGAACACGCCGAGCTGATTTTCATCGCGGTCGGTACGCCTGCCGATGAAGACGGCTCCGCCGACCTCAGCCATGTCCTGAATGTCGCCCGGCAGATCGCCAGCTTCATGGAGGCCGATCGCACCTTCATCATCAAGTCCACCGTGCCGGTCGGCACCGCGGACCAGGTGACGGCCGCCGCCAACGAAGAACTGCAGCGCCGGGGCAAGGCGTCCTTGAACGTGCGGGTGGTGTCCAATCCCGAGTTCCTCAAGGAAGGCAGTGCACTGGCCGACTGCATGCGTCCGGACCGGATCATTGTCGGCACCGACGACGATCAGGCACGCGAGCAGCTCAGCGAGCTCTACGCGCCCTTCTGCCGCAACCATGAAAAAATCATGTTCATGGACAACCGCAGTGCCGAGCTGACCAAGTACGCAGCCAACGCCATGCTCGCCACCCGTATCAGTTTCATGAACGAGCTGGCCAACCTCACCGAGTTGCTGGGGGCGGACATCGAAGCCGTGCGCAAAGGCATCGGCTCGGACCCGCGCATTGGCTATCACTTTATCTACCCTGGATGCGGCTTCGGCGGTTCGTGCTTCCCCAAGGACCTGCGCGCCCTGCTCCATACCGCCGAACACAATGGCATGCCCCTGCGTCTGCTGCGCAGCGTCACCGACGTCAACGACAGCCAGCGCCATATCCTGTTCAGCAAACTCAAAGCGCAGTTCCCTGGTGGATTGGCCGGTAAGTCCATCGCTCTCTGGGGCCTGGCGTTCAAACCCAATACCGATGACATGCGCGAAGCACCCAGCCGTTATCTGATGGATGCGCTGTGGGCCGAAGGCGCAAGCGTGCAGGCCTACGATCCGGAAGCCATGTCCGAGTGCCGACGCATCTACGGCTATCGCAAGGACCTGCACCTGTGCGCGACCCGTGATGACACCCTGGAAGACGCCGACGCACTGGTGATCTGCACCGAATGGAAAAACTTCCGCGTGGTGGACTTCGACCTGCTGGCCAGCAAGCTGCGCTCGCGGGTGATCGTTGACGGGCGCAACCTTTACAACCCTGAACACGTTGCGGCAGCCGGTCTGCATTACAGCGGCATCGGGCTGCGGCACGTCGTGCCCCAGGGGCCGCGCCCATGAAAATACTGGTGACCGGAGCCGCAGGCTTCATCGGTGCCCACTGTGTGTTGCGGTTGCTGCGCGACGGGCATCAGGTGTGCGGCCTGGACAATTTCAATGATTACTACGACCCGCAACTCAAGCACGATCGCGTGGCTTGGGTGCAGGAGCAGGCTGGCCGTTTCCAGCTCGCAAAGATTGACCTGGCCGACGCCTCGGCCATCGAGTCTCTGTTTGTCCGTGAACAACCGGAAGTGGTCATCCACCTCGCCGCTCAGGCCGGGGTGCGTTATTCCCTGGAGAATCCCCGGGCTTACCTCGACAGCAATCTGAGCGGCTTTCTCAACATCCTCGAAAGCTGCCGGCAGCACCCGGTCAAACACCTGATCTACGCCTCGTCGAGTTCGGTGTATGGCGCCAATCAGCACACGCCTTACTCGGTCAAGGATGGCGTCAATCACCCGTTGTCGCTGTATGCCGCCACCAAGAAAGCCAACGAACTGATGGCCCACAGTTACAGCCACCTGTTCGGCATTCCCTGCACCGGTCTGCGTTTTTTCACCGTGTACGGTCCCTGGGGCCGGCCGGACATGTCGCCGATCCAGTTCGCCCGGGCAATTGCCGAAGGCTCACCGCTGAAGCTGTTCAATTACGGCGAACACCAGCGGGACTTCACCTACATCGACGACATCATCGAGAGCATCGCCCGACTGATCGATCGTGCGCCGCAAGCCAATGCTCAATGGGACCGTGAAACACCGGACCCGGCCAGCAGCATGGCGCCGTGGCGGATCTTCAACATCGGTGGGCAGCACCCCGTGGAGCTCAAGGATTACCTGGCGCTCCTGGAAAAACACCTCGGCCAAAAAGCCGTGGTGGAGTTACTGCCCTTGCAACCCGGTGACGTGCTTAACACGTGCGCCGACGCCAGTGACCTGGCCGCGGCTACAGGTTTTCAGCCCCGGATCGAGCTGGACGAGGGACTTGGGCGCTTCATTGCCTGGTTCCGCGATTACTACCCACTGCCTATCGCCCACGCGCCGTTCGCGGCTGAACTTCAGCGGAGGAATCCATGACTGGACATGAAAAAGGTGTACCGCTCAAAAATCTCAGGCGTGACCAGCGCCTCGATCCCGAGCACCGAATCCGGATGGACGCGGCCATTCACATGCAAGGTCGCGGCTGGATGACCGGCCGTGACGGCGGTCGGCCCTGGACGTTGTCGCGCACCAATCGGGTGGTTGCCTGCATCGGCGCGCTGGCGATTCTGCTGCTGATCTCGCCGCTGCTGTTGGGCCTTGCACTGGCGATCAAATTCAGCAGCAAGGGACCGGTGATGTTCGTGCAAAAACGCACCGGCTACCGCGGCCGTTCGTTCGGCATGTACAAGTTCCGCACCATGGTGGCTAACGCCGAAGAGCTAAAAGAGTCCTTGCGTCACCTGAACAAGCACGGGGCCGACGCCATCGATTTCAAGATCGACAAGGATCCGCGCATCACCGGTATTGGTGGCTTTCTGCGGCGCAGCAGCCTCGACGAATTGCCAAACCTGTTCAATGTAGTGGCTGGCGACATGCGCCTGGTGGGCCCTCGGCCAACTTCGTTCAACGCCTATCGCTACAAAGACAATCACCTTGCACGCCTGAGCATCTACCCCGGCATGACCGGCCTTTGGCAGATCTCCGGGCGCAGCAATATCGACTTCGACCAGCGCGTTGAGTTGGACCTCAGCTATATCGCCGAGCAGAGCCTGCTGCTTGATCTGAAGATCCTGTTGAAAACCCCCTTTAAAGTATTCAGCGGCCACGGAGCGAGTTAAATGGACGGTTCAACTGCAAAAAGCCTGACCATCGCAAACCCGAGCGAGTCCAACCTGACCTCGACTGTGCTCGATCAAGATCTGCGGATCCTGCTTCTGACTGCCGCCAACCCCGGCGCAGGCACGACCACCAGCGCCCTGGTGCTGGCCACGCAACTGGCGCAAATGAGCAGCGGGCAGGTGCTGCTGGTGGATGCCAGCCAGTCCGCCAGCAACCTGACCCAGCAGCTTGGGCTGTCCAAGGAGCGCGGTTTGCGCGACCTGTTGTTCAACACCCAGAGCCCGCCGTTGTTGCAGGACTGTGTGGTGAACGTTTCCAGCCTGCCCTTTCACGTCTTGCCCAACGGCAGGTTTGCACGGGGCGCCGAACACCTGACGCCTGAAACACTGAGCCCGTTGCTCGATGAGTTGGGCAGTCAGTACCGGTTCGTGGTGATCGACGGCGACGCGGTGTATTCGGCCGCCGACACCCTGGTCATCAGCACCCAGGTAGACGGCGTGATCATGGTCGTTCGCGCTGAAGACACGCGCTGGGAAGTGGCCCAGGCCGCGGTTCAGCGCCTGACGCAAGCCGGAGCGAAACTGGTCGGCAGCGTGTTCAACCGACGCAAGTACTACATGCCCAAATGGCTCTACAAAAACCTGTAAGCAATCGCCAAAGGATGACGACATGAACGCCAAGATGCTTGTCCTGCTGTTGCTGCCGCTTGCAGGCTGCTCCAGCCATAACGAAACCCAGAGTATGCCGGTGCAGATCCTTACGGCCGCACCGTCCGACGCTCAAGCCACCGACATGAATATGTCCAAGACCGAGCAGACCCTGCGACCAAAAGACGTGCTGGAGGTGATCTTTCGCATCAGCACCAGCGGTTCCGAGGCATACCGCGTGCAGTCCGGTGACAGGGTGGCCCTCAACTTCACAGCCGCCAGCCAGCTCAATGGCGAACAGTTGGTGCTGCCCGACGGCACCATCGAACTGCCAGGGGCGAACACCTCGGTGAGAATCGAAGGCATGACTCGCGAACAAGCGCGCAATGAAATACAGCAGGCCTATCAACGCAAACAGATGTTCCAGCCCAACCGCAACCAGCTGTCAGTGATCATTCTCAGCCCGCTGACGAATGAAGAAAACCTCAGAAGCTCACTGAACCACCCGGGCACCGGCATGAGTCGGGATATCACCGTGGGCACCGACGGCTACGCCAGTTTCCCGGAAATCGGCTCCGTGGCGCTGCAAGGCATGACCGTCACCCAGCTGGAGACTTACCTCAACAAACGCTACGCCACCCTGCCGGGTCGCATGAGCGTGGACGTGCTGCTCAAGTCCACTGCGGGTAACGAAATCTACGTACTGGGTGAAGTCGGCCAGCCGGGGGCCTACCCGATTCGCCGCCCGGTGTCGGTGCTCGAAGCCCTGACCATGGCCCGAGGCTCGTTGATCAAGGCGCGCCTGGATTCGGTGATGATCATGCGGCGCAACGGCAACCAGGTGACCGCGCACAGTTACGACGTGGAAAAAGCGTTGTCCGGTGACGCAACGCAGATCGCCTACCTGCAACCCGACGACATGCTGTATGTGCCCAAGACCAAACTGGCCAGCGCCGGTGAGCTCGCACGGCAACTGGCAGACGTGGTGTTGTTCCAGGGCGTGGGCATGAGCTTCAGCTACCGCGTCGACAATAAAGGCGACGACAACTAACTCTCAGGTGAATAGACATGAACCCAAAGGAAAACTACCTGCACGAGTTCTTCAGGATCTTCTTCGCCAACAAGCAGTTGGTGAAGCGAGTGTTCCTGGTCTTTGCAGTGATCGCGCTGGTCTTGCCGCTGATGCTCAAACAGAGCTTCGATATCACCGCACAGGTGATCGTGCAGTCCAAAAAACTCTCACAAGGGGATGCCACGACTTCCCTCAACCAGGAAAACGCTTCCTTCGTGCCTCCGACGCTTTCGGACATGGAAACCGAAAGCAATATCCTGCGTTCGCCGGGATTGATTCGCCAGACCATCAGCGAGTTGCGTGAAAAGGGTGAGTACACCTCCTCTCCAGGCATGCTCAACAAACTGGTCAGTGAACCGATCAAACACTACATCACCACGCCGCTGCGCGAGCATGTGATCAATCCAGTGAAATCCGCGCTGGGCATGGAAACCGATCCGGTACGCGATACGACGCTGGACGCGCTGACCCAGGAGGCCATGGATAAACTCAAGATCGAAACCCTGCCGGGTTCCAACGTGATCTCGATCATCTACAGCTTCCCGGACCCGACCCAGGGCACCAGGTTTGTCGCCGCACTGCTGCAAAATTACCTGGCCAGCCGTCAGGAGCTGCAGTCCATCGACCTGCCGCAAAGCTTCTACGAAACCAAGAAGCTGCAATACCAGGCGCGCCTCGATGGTCTGGAAGGTAATCGCCAAGCCCTGTTGGGCGCGGTGGGTTCGTCCGACCCCAAAGAAGAAATCACCTTCCGCCTGAACGCCATCAACACCGAAGAGCAGGCGCTCAACCTGTATCAGGACCGCCTGCTGCAAAGCAAACGCTGGCTCGATTACCTGAAAACCAGCCTGGCCGCCGCCAACAACTCCAAGCTCAACGATTACACCTTCCCCTACACCTTCACCACCACCGTGGACAACGTCGCGTTTGAAGACCGCGAGATCAAACAAATGGGTGAGGCCCTGACCACTCAGGTCAGTCGTTACATGAATGACCTGGCGATCTTCCAGCCAGGGAGTGAACCGATGCTGCTGACCCGCGAGCAAATCGCCCGCACCCGTCAGCAATTCCTGAAAGTCGTCGCCAACCGGATTCAGGAGCGCACCAGCGACCTGGCGATTGTCAGTTCGGTGATCGATCAGAAAACCGCGCGAATTGCCGAGTTCAAGGATCGCATCCATACGTTGCAAGAGACTCAGAGCAAACTGCGGCAAGTGGACACCGAAATCGAGGCGTTGCACACGGCGTTTTCCACCTATGCCCAACGGTTTGCCGAGAGCAGTACCGCGCGTTCGCTGGACAACGACCTGTCCAACGCACGGGTTCTCAGCCCACCGTTCGAGCCTACCGCAGCAGCCTTCCCGAAACCGATGCTGATCATTCCGTTCGGTTTGTTCACTGGCCTGTTGCTGGCGATTGCGTTGGTCTACGTCCGTGAGTTCTTCGATCACCGCTTCAAGCATCCTGCGCAAATCACCCACGAACTGGGCTTGCCGGTGCTGTTGGTGATCAACGATCAGAACGTCGAACCGGTCAACCCGCACAAGAGCTGGACCGTACCTGGCTTCGTGCATTGGGTGCGCAATTGAACGCGCCGCTCAGCCGGACTCCATCTGACAGCGCCCTGCCGATCATTCATTTGCTCAGCAGTGGCGGTTTCTATGGGGCTGAGCGGATGCTGCTGGACCACTGCCTGGCGACGCCGGGGCAGCATCAGGTGCTGTTCCTTGATGCGCCGCCAGAACTGATCGCCAGGTTTCGCGATGCCGGCGTCGACTGCCAGGGCTGCGCGGGGTTGGGACAGCTGTTGGGGCATTTACGTCAGCGGCGCGCCGAACGGCCGCTGATCAATACCCACAACTTCAAGGGTCTGCTGTTTGGCTGGGTCGGCGCGACGTTGTTGCGCCTGCCCCTGGTGATTACCCAGCACGGGTTCACGCCACGCAGTCGCAAGCAAAAGTTCTACACCTGGCTGAGCTTGCAACTGTGCCGGACTGCGTCGGTGGACCGTGTTGTCTGCGTCGCCGAAAGCATTGCCGTGCTGCATCGCCAGGCCAGTGTAGGCGCACAGAAGTTGCAGGTGATCCCCAACGGTTTACCCGCGGCCATCGGCCTGTTGCCGCACAGCGTCAATTGCCAGCGTTTCCTGGCCGGTTACGTCGGGCGGCTCAGCAGTGAAAAAGGTCCGGACCTGTTTCTCGATGCACTGATTCCGCTCTGTCAGCAACACCCGCACCTGGACGCCGTGATGCTCGGCGACGGCCCGGAACGCGAAACCCTGATGAGCAGAATCAACGCTGCCGGATTGCAGGAGCGCATCACGCTGCCGGGTTACCAGACCGACATGGGTGTGTGGTGGCGCAAGCTCGATGCGCTGGTGATCAGCTCGCGCACCGAAGGCACGCCCATGATTTTGCTGGAAGCCATGCAGGCCGGCGTGCCGGTGGTGGCGTTCGGTGTCGGTGGCATTCCCGATGTGCTGGAAGACCGGCACAACGGCTTGCTGGCGACGCCTGCGGACAGCACCGCCCTCGCCCGCCAGATCGGCACCTTGCTGACTGAGCCGGCACTGACCAGCACGCTGGTCGTCAACGCAAAACGTACGCAACTGGATCGCTACGACCTCAAGGCATTGGCTGAACGCTGGTCGCAGCTTTATATCCGTACTGCACGGGAGGCACGCGCGTGATTTTTCCGCTCTCGATCGTCAGTTTGCTCGGCCTGGTCTGCCTTGGTTTGCTGGCCAGCCCTTATCCGTATCTGGCACCGGGAGCGGTGCTGGGCCTGGTCGGTGTGGCGGTGCTTTATCGCAAGCCGACCTGGGGCATACTCGGCATTGCCGCCATGTTGCCCTTCGAAGGCCTGTTCAAGGACAGCGCCATTTCGGGCTCCAAGTTCCTCGGTATTTCACTGGTGTTGATTCTGATGCTGCAGCTGGCGATTCATCAGCTGCCGTCCGAACGTTTGCGCAGCAATATCTGGCGCTTCCTGATCGCATTCATGACGCTGTACCTGCTCAGCCTCTTGACTACCGATGAGATGAGCATGTCCCTGGGACACCTGCGGGAGTTGAGTGTCGGCTTGGTTCTGTTCGTCATCACCCTGCTGATCGGACGCGAACTGAACCTGACCGTATTCGCCAAACTGGTCACCCTCAGCGTCTCCGCGACCTGCGTGATGGCGATGTTTTCCGCCAAATACCAGGATCAGGGACGGGCCTCCGGCCTGCTGGAAGACCCGAACAGCTTTGCGCTGATGATCGCCTTCGCAATTCCCATGGCGCTGTTGCTGGTGGTCCGCAGCCCGAACTGGCTGCACCGGCTGGTCTGGGGGGTGTGCTGCCTGTTGCTGCTCGGCGGCATGACCAAGACCGAGTCCCGCTCGGGTCTGGTGGTGTTGTTCCTCAGCCTGATAATTGGCGCCTGGCACTACCGCGCGCAGATTCCACGTATCCGTCCGCGTCACCTGGGTTTCGCCATGCTCGGCGCGGCGATCGTTATTCCGCTGGCGCTGTATGCGATGCCAGCCGGTTATGTGGCGCGCATTCAGTCCTTGAGTATTTTGAGCGCCGGGGCCAAGAGTCAGGATGCATCCCTGGGCCGGCGCGCGTCGTACATCGTGGTCGGCGGTCAGATGATTAGCGAGAGTCCGTTGCTCGGTACCGGTCCCGGCACATTCCCTTTGCACTATGCCACCACTGGCTACGCCCAGGCTTTTTCCTCCAACCGCAAGGCGGGTGATCTTTACCGCCGCGCCCACAACACCTACCTGGAGATCTTCAGCGAATTGGGGATTCCCGCCGGCCTGACGTTTGTCGGCATGCTGGGCCTGGGCTTGTACAACCTGACCCGCGCCCGCAAAGCGTGGATGCTGCGCCGTGACTGGCATCAGGCTGACATGATGACCCACCTGGGCATGAGTTTTCTTTCGTTGACGTTGTTCCTTATGTTCCTCAGTGCGCCGAACCATAAGTACCTTTGGATCATGCTGGCACTGACCAGCGTGCTGCGCACAAAAGCCGAAGAAGCTCCATTGACGGAGGCCAGGGCATGAGCAGCATCAGCATCGTTATCCCGATGTACAACGAAGCTCGGCACATCACCCGCACCCTGATTGCCGCGCTGCACGCCGCCGATGCCGCCGGGCTGGAATGCGAGCTGATCGTGGTCGACAACGGCTCCGACGATCAGGGCCCGCAGATCGCCCGCCAGTTCGGCGCCCAGGTGCTGCACATGCCCGGTTTGCTGATCGGTGCGCTGCGCAATCGCGGGGCCACCGTGGCAAAGGGGGAATGGCTGGCGTTCATCGACGCCGACATCGAAATGCCCGAGGACTGGCTGACGCGGCTGATCAAACTTGAAGCCAGCGGCCAGGCGGACGTCCTCGGACTGGACTTGCACACCCCGGCGGAGGCGCCGTGGTTCGCCGATGCCTGGCAGCGCCGAACCCTGCGTCCGGCCACGCAAAACCTGCACAAGGCGCAGTGGCTGCCCACCGCCAATCTGCTGATGCGGCGAACCTGGTTCGAACAGGTTGGTGGCTTCAACGAAACGTTGCGCACCGGCGAAGACAAGGATTTCACCCTGCGCCTGAGCCAGGCCGGCGCGCGCTTGCTCGCGGCCAACGAAAGCGTCGCCCTGCATTGGGGTTACGAAGGCAGTTGGCGGGAATGGACGGGCAAGGAAATGTGGCGCCAGGGCAGTCATTTGCAATTGCTGCGAAGCCACGGCTTGAGCCTGCGACTGCTGCGCTTTCCGCTGCTGTCGATGGTCGCCTGGTTGTTGGATTTCATGGCCATCTGCGCCCTGCTCGACGGTCGCTTGCACCTGGCGTGGGTGCTGTTGCTGGTGACCTGTCTGCCGCCGCTCGTCTTGAGCCTGCGCCAAAGTTTGAAACACCGGGACGTGGGTCTGACCCTGCAACTCTGGGGCTTGCATTGGGTGCGTCTGCACCTGGCCGGCGCCGCGTTCATCCTCAGCCTGTGTCATTGGAATGCCAGGAGGCCCGCACGTGGCTGAATTCATTTTCTGGTTGTGCCTGTTGTTGCCTGTCTACGCGTACCTCGGTTATCCGCTGCTGCTGACATTGCTGGCGCCGTTATTTGCGGCGCGACGCCACACGTCGGCCGAGCCGATGAACGTCAGCATCGTGATAGCCGCGCACAATGAGGCCCGGCACATCGAAGACAAACTGCGCACGCTGCTGGCCCAGGACTATCAGGCCCGTTCGCTGCAGATCATCCTGGCCAGCGACGGCTCCACCGATGACACCGTGGCCTGCGCGCACAAGGTCATCGACCCGCGCATCACCGTGCTCGACCTGCCCCGCCAGGGCAAGGCCGCCACGTTGAACGCCGGCGCCGCGTTGAGCACCGGCGAGATCCTGGTGTTCACCGATGCCGACAACCAATGGTCCACGGACACCCTCGGCCACCTGCTCGCGCCCCTGGCCGATCCGGCCGTGGGTGCCTGCGCCGGGCACATGGTGATTCCAGTGACCGGCAAAGGCCTGAGCATCGGCGACAGCCTGTATCGGCATTACGAAGGCTGGCTGCGCAGGGTCGAGAACCGCACGGGCTGCATGGTCTCCGCCGACGGTGCGCTGTTGGCACTACGCCGTGAGTTGTTCCAGACCGTGCCGGCAGAGGTCAACGATGACTTCTTTATCAGCACCTGCGCACCGGTGGCGTTCAAACGCATCGTGTATGTGCCGAAGGCGCAAGTCATCGATCAGGGCGTGGACGAGGCCGACAAACAATTTCGTCGGCGTCAGCGTGTCACCGTCGGTGGTCTGCAAAGCCTGGCCCAGCGCCGCGAACTGCTCAATCCGTTCAAGCATGGCCTGTACGCGATTGCACTGATCAGCCACAAGCTGATCCGCCGGCTCGCGCCGATCCTGTTGGTGCCCCTGCTGCTGAGCAATTTCTGGTTGTGGAACGAGCACGGTTTCTACCGCCTGAGCCTGATCGCGCAACTGGTGGGTTACACCATCGCCATCGCCGGCCTGCTGGATTCGCAGCACCGTTTACCCAAACCCTTTCGTCTCGCCGCGTTCCTTCTGGTAACCCTCGCCGGGATGAGTATCGGTCTGTGGCAGTTCCTCCGTGGCCAGCGTTACGCCCAGTGGAATCCTGAACAAAATCGTTGAGAGAACAGCACCATGGCGATCAAGCAATTGTTCAAGCGCACCAGTGGTTGGCTGTACCTCAATTCGCCGGTGGGGCGTAATCAACTGCACGGTGCCGGGGTCATCCTGATGCTGCACCGTGTGCTGGCCGATGACCGCGCCGCCGACCTGCCCCATCGCAATGAACTGTGCGTGGGGCCCAAGGCATTCGAACACTTGTTGGTGTGGCTCAGAAAACACTTCGACTGCGTGCCGTTGATGGACATCCTGCAGCCGACCTCATTGAAATCTTCTCGCCCCAAAGTCACGCTGACTTTCGATGACGGCTGGCGCGATAACGCCGTGAATGCTTTTCCATTGCTGCAAAAACATCAGGTGCCGGCGAGTATTTTTCTGTCCAGCGACTTCATCGGCAGTCGCCAGCGGTTCTGGTGGGAAAGCATTGGCGAAACTCTCTGGGGCAGCCATGGTGAAGCCCCGCGGATGCACCTGAGCCAATGCTTGCAGCAACTGGGCCGCCCCCTGCCGGCCGCGTTCGAGAATGTGGACGAACAACGCCGCAGCCTCACGCTGGCGCATTTTCTTCAGAGCCTGAAAACCCTGTCGCCCGACGATCTCAATCACCTGACCGATGAGTGCCCGCATGATTCGCTGCCGCAAGCGCTGGACTGGCAGCAAGTGCGCAAGCTGGAAGCCTCGGGTCTGGTGCGCTTCGGGCCCCATGGCGCCAGTCACGCGATTCTCACCGGCCTTGACGATCACACCCTGTCAGCCGAACTGAGGCGCAGTCGCGACGCGTTGCTCAACGGTTGCAACCGGCCGCTGCCCGTCTACTGCTACCCCAATGGCGACAACGATGCGCGGGTACGGCAGCAGGTTGCCGACCATGATTTTCCGTTTGCCCTGGGCACCGGCACCGGGATTTATCGGGGGATCGAAGACCCGTTGGCGCTGCCTCGTTTCGGCGTCAGCCAGCGGGTGGCGCGCAATCCGGAATTACTGTCCTGGCGCATCTACCGCGGGGCTCGCTCATGAGTCGTAGCAATTACCTTAAACACCTGGCGCTGAGCATGGGCACCAAGCTGGCGATGATCGCCTTGCGCCTGATGCGCAACGTGCTGCTGGCGCGAATTCTCGGACCGAGTGAACGCGGCCTGTTCGCGCTGCTCAGCACCCTGCCCGACCTGATCAGTGCCGCCACCAGCGGTGGGCTGAATTCGGCTATCGGTTTCCAGGCGGCCAAGCAACGTCCCATGGGTTTGTTGTTGAGCCAGGTGCTGGTGTTCGGCTGTCTGCTCGCGGCGATGCTGACCTTGTTGGTGGTGGCGTTGACCCGCGAGTTCGGCACTGAACTGGACATCACCACACAGTTGGGGCTGCTCGCCTGGTTGCTGTTGCTGGCGGTGCCGCTGACCGTGCTCAAGAGCGGTTTGCTGACCTTGCACAACGCCTCGGGCGGTGTGGTGGCGTTCAACGCCTTGCGCTTGCTCGAATCGTTCGCGCCGTTGCTGCTGTTCCTGGCGCTGTTCTGGATGTGGAAAAGTGCCGCCCTGGAAGCGGCGTTGATCAGTTGGCTGGCGGGCATCAGCCTGGTGGTCCTGGCCGGTTGGGTCTGGCTCAAACGCTCGCACCCGGTGACCCTGCAATGGGACCGCGCGAGCCAGAACGAACTGTTGCGCTACAGCGCGCGCAGCCATCCGGATCTGTTGTTCCAGCAAGTGATCCTGCGCTCCGACTACCTGTTCATCGGCGCCCTGCTCGGCAGTACGGCACTGGGTCATTACGCCATGGCCAGCGCGGCCGCCGAGTTGCTGCTGATCGTTCCGGAAGCCGTGACCACGCCGCTGATGAAGCGCCTGCTGCAACAGGAAAAAGGCATCGAAAAACTCACCCCCCTGGCGCTGCGCCTGACCGCCACGGTGATGATCGGCGCCTGCCTGACCATGGCGTTGATCGGTGAATGGCTGATCGTGACCTTGTTCGGCGTGGCGTATCAGCCCGCCTATCCAGCGCTGTTGGCCCTGCTGCCGGGACTGCTTGGCCTTTGCTACGCGAGCATCCTGCGCCTGGACCTGCTGGGCAAGAATCGCCCGGGGACGATTTCGCTGATGATGGGCCTCAGTGCCCTGCTCAACCTGGCACTCAACCTGGTGCTGATCCCTGCCTACGGCATCGTCGGCGCGGCGGCGGCTTCGTCCATTGCGTATGTGGCCGTGACCATTGCGCTGCTGGTGATGTATTGCCGCTTGAGCCATGTGTCGATCTGGCAAACCCTGATCATCCTGCCCAGCGACGTGGCCCCCATGCTGCAAATGCTGCAACGGAAGTCGGCATGAGGCGTCTGTTACTGCTGTTGGGGCTCGGGCTTGGTCTGAGCGCCGAGGCTACGCCCATGCGTTGGGCGGACATCCGCGACGGCAGCCTTTACCTGCAACCGGATCGCCCCGACACCGTGACGGTGCAGTGGGTACCGGCATGGCAGGCGGACGCCAACGAAGAACACCTCTATCTGCTCGATGGACAGGGCAAGTTGCAGGCAGAACGACTGATCGCCGCCAGCGAATCCCGGGGCAGTCAAAGCTGGCCGCTGGCGCCGAGCGCCGCTAGCTATCGGCTGGAAGTGCCGGGGTACAGCTTTCGCCGTTATACAGTTGAACATGACGATCATACGGTGGCGCTGTTCGCGCCTGCCAAAGTACATTTCAGCGCCGAAACACGCGACGGCGACGAACTGTTTTTCAAAGTTCCAGCAGGCGAACGCGCAGTACTGGCGGGCAAGTTCCATGGCGGGGTCGGCGCCTTCCAGGCGCAACGGGTGGGTGACGGTAAACAGCTGTCGCTGGCGCTAAAGCCTTACCCGCAGTACTGGGAGTTTGACCAGGTCGAGTTGCCGGTGGCCTCGACCGATCAGGTCTGGCGCCTGCGCCTGAGAGGCAGCGGTAAAGCGGCGTTCTGGCTCGATGGCACGGCCAACCTGTTTGCGCAGAACCCGCAGCAGCTCAAACCGTTGCGCGAGGATCCTGGCCAGACCCGGTTGATGCTGCACAAGGAAATCCTCGGCAAGGCCGCGAATCTGGGCATGGCCTTACCCTATGCGCTGCCGTCGGCCAACCCGTTAGCCTTGCTCAAATCGCTCAACCCACGGGCCGCGAGTTACTACAGCGTGGTCGACATCATGGCGTCCCGGCCGCACTACGAAGATGCGTTCCGCCGGCTGTACCAGGATCGCTTAGGCATCAGACAGGACATCACCCTGCTTGCCGGCAGCCAGCGCAAGGCCGATCTGCAAGCTGACGCCACCAGCAACGCCGGCCTCGATGCTTGGCTGGCCGCCACCCGCGCCCTGGGTGACGAGGGTACGCATTACATCGGTTTTGCCGATGAACCGAACCTCAACTACCCGGACTACGCCAGCTATCAACGTCTCTTCATCAGCATGGCCCGGCAAGTGCGCAGCAATCCCGACAACTTCAAGGCCGGTGTGCGCATCGCCATGCCAGCCAGCACACGTTTGGTCAACGGCCCGTTCGCCGACAACGCCACCGACAAGCGCGGCATCGACTGGGCGCGGCGTCTTCTCGCGGAGTCGGGCGACAGCATCGATGCCCTGGCCTGGCACGAATGGATGATCCGCGACCTGTTGGCCACTCGCGTCTATCGCGACAACGTGGCCGCGCCGCCGATCTCGTCGGGCTCGATGCGCAGGGTCGGCCACGTAAAGCCTTGCTGCTGGACCAGACCAACATATCCAGCGGTCCAACCCTCAGCCCGTACGAGCAGGAAACCCATTACGCGTCGTTATGGTGGGCTTCGGTGGCCATCAACTCGTCCCAGGACGGCTTGCTCGACATGCTCAACTGGTTTCAGGCCGATGACGAATCGGATCACCGCAAGGGCATGCTGCGCCAGCTCGGCGGTGATCACTACGAACTCAAACCCGTGGGCTTCGCTCAGCAATTCATTCAGAAACACTGGCTGCGAGACGTGGTGCGCCTGGAGAACGACGCCTTTGAAGTCGATGTCCTGGCGATGGCCACTGACGGGCAACGCGGCCTGTTTGGCGTGAACAAAGGCACGCGCCTGCAGCGGGTAAACCTGAGTGGTGCGGGGTGCCCATTAAGCAAAGGCTCATTGCGTTACTTCGGCGCGGATAACCGCAGCCGCGACGCGCCTTTCAGTTGCAAGGACGGCAGTGTCAGCTTCGATTTGCCAGGGGAAACCCTGTTCGCCCTGAGCTGGACTGCCACATGAGCGTCATTGAATTTTTTGCCGCGCAGACGCCACGTCGCGCCCCGCATTACTCCACTCACGGGCAAACCCGCCAGGAGGCAAAACCATGAATGTTCTGAAAAGACTCCGCGTGCACCTCAAACAAAAAGGCCTGCGCGCCACCGTCCAGAAAGTGTGGAAGCACTACGTGTTTTTCCACGAAGAACTGATCTGGATGGAGCGCGATCTGGTCAGCCCCGTTCCCCCGCACAAGCTGCGGCCTTATCCAGCGCTGCAACTGGAAACCATTACTGCGCAAAACGCTGTCGCGTTCACCAGACACTTCGGTGACCGCGTCGCCACCATGGCCGAACTCGCCAACGAAGGTCACACCGGGCACATGTACCTGGACGGTAAAGGTGACGCGGTGGCTTTCATTTGGGGCAGCAAACGCGATTACCACGACCGCCACTATTACGGTTGCCGGTTCCCGGTGAAGGCCGGTGAATTTTTCGAGTTTGGCGGCGAACAGATCCGCGCGTACTGGGGCACGATGTTGTCAGTCGATATCCAGCTGAACCTGTGGAAAGCCATGGCGGATCAGGGCTGCAACAAAGTGGTGGATGTCTGCGAATCACACAACATCCCGGCCCTCAAGCTGCACATTCGCATGGGCTACAAAGAGCAAGGGCGGATCATGAACGTCTACAGCCTGTTCGGCTGGCGTTTCTACCGCGAAACCCGTTACAGCAATTCGCGCCTGGATCCCCTGCGCAAACCTACCCGTGAACCTGTTACAGCATCGGCGACCTGAACCTATGGCGGCACGATTCCAATGGCGCACCTCGCTGTGCGCCGATGACTTCCCGGCAGCGGCTTATGAAGCGCTGCGTCTGAGGGTGACGGACCACACTCCGTTCAACACGCTGGCCTGGATGGCCGCGTCTGAACGGGCATTGACGTCCGGGGAGCGCTTGCACGTGCTGCTCGGCTGGGAAGGTGACGAGCTGGTTTTATGCCTGCCGCTGGTGGCGTCCGTCGAGCGTTTCGGCCGGCTGCCATTTCGGGTCTTGCATCACCTGGGCTATCCCCTCGCTGACCGGCTGGTCCTGCTCGCCCGAACTGACAGGGACAGTATTCAGCGGGCGCTGGTGGAGATTCGTCGACAGGTTCCTCACGCCTTGCTGCAACTCAATGAGTTGTCCGACCCGACCGACGGCGAAAGCGCGCTGACGGGCTGGACGGCCCACAGCTCCATGGGTGAGCGACGGTTGAGTTGTCGAGTGCCGGTGCACCTGATCAGCGAGGCTGACCGCCAGGAAGTGTCTGGTGATCCGCGCTATAAATTGCGCCGTGCGCGTAAACGCATTGCCGCGATTGGCGCCGAAGTCCGGCGGATCACGCCTGACGCCTCGACCATGGGACCCTTGCTGCAGGCCATCAGCGAAGTCGAAGCGGTAAGCTGGAAAGGCGATGAAGGGGTCGGGATCTTCGCCGACGAGCGCCACCGCCAATGGATGGACCGCGCCTTTACCGCCCTCGCCGCCCAAGGCCTGGTGCGCGTCGTGGTGCTGGAACTGGAAGGACGGTGCATCAGCTATCGACTAGGGTTACTGGAACAAGGTCGCCTGTACGACTACAACCTGGCATTCCTGCCGCAATACGCTGACCTGGGCAGCGGTCGGGTATTGCTTGAAGAATGGATACGCTGGGGCCTGGACGACAACTGGCGCTGGATCGATGCATCGCGGGTCAGCCTGGAAAATTCCAGTCATCAACTCCACGAGCGCATGACCGGGCAGCTGGAACACTGGCGCTGGAGTTTCTATTCCTGGCGTCCCAGCGGGATTGCCTTGGGTACGGCCCTGCGGGTCTGGCACTGGGTCAAACCTTCACTGCAACGCTACAAGGCCCGGCGTGCCGCGAAGGCCGCCAAACCCGTTGCGGCGCCTGCGCCCGTGGTGGCGCCTGCTTCAAAGCAAGCCAACCTGAAAAAAGAATCAGCCATGGAGAGCGAACATGCCTCGCCAAGTCATAGTCAACGCTGACGATTTCGGCCTCAGTGCAAATGAAAACGCGGTCATCCTCGGTGCCTTTCAGGCCGGCGTGATCAGCTCGGCCACAGCCATGGCCAACATGCCGGCGTTCGAAGCCGCGTGCGTCATGGCCCAGCATCCATTGCTGTCAGGCCGGATCGGCTTGCACTTTAACCTCACCTACGGCCGACCGTTGAGTCAGCGCATTCTGTCTCGCCCCAATTTCTGCGACACCGCGGGGGTGTTCGACCTCAACCTGACCCGCCACCGCCTCTGGCTCAGCCGCGAGGATC
>Ga0247817_10000518_pt1 | contig 21208 bp, 18 predicted proteins | sample UWRJL212509R1_FD_178010 | JGI IMG/M metagenome (GOLD analysis project Ga0247817, IMG submission 178010) | Plant litter microbial communities from Arlington Agricultural Research Station in Wisconsin, United States - UWRJ-L212-509R-1 | ecosystem: Environmental > Terrestrial > Plant litter >...
GTCGCGGAACGCCCCGGCCTTTTCCAGACGATAGAAGAGCGTCACCGTCGCCAGCGTCGTCTTCAGATAGGCCGCCGTCCGGGTCCGCAGGTTGAAACCGTCCAGAACCGGGGCCGGCATCGCCACCTCGACCGCATCCAGCCGCGCCGTGCGTCGCACGAACCCGCCCTCGAAGGTGCTGTGGGTGCCGCGCGAGTTGGTGAAACCTTCCGGGTTCGGATAGTCGCCCCAGCCGTTATAGTGGACCGACGTATGATGCGGCTGCGAGCCGTCGCCGATGTAGTGGGACAGAACCCCCATGTCGCGCAGGATCAGGGCCTCGCGACGCAGCCGGTCCTCGCGATACCAGGCTCGTTTGGCCGGATCGATCTCGCGCGCCTCGACCGCGTTCAGCACGCGCCAGTAGGCGAAGTCGCGCCCCAGCTGCTGCCAGGCGTCCATGATCGCATAGGGCAGGTAACCGGCGTCATTGACCTTGATCCCCGCCGCCTGAAGCTGGGCGTCGTACTCGGACTTCAGCTCGGGCAGGGCGTCGATCGACATGCCTTCGGGCTCCAGCACCCGGCCGTCGTCGGTCAGGTCGACGAAGTGGGCGGTGTCCCGCTCGCGGTCGTGCGGTTGACCGGCCCCCTTCCAGCGATCGGGTTCGCGCGACAGTTCGCCGACCTCGGACGCGGCGCCCGGGCTGCGCAGGAAGGCGGGCAGTTCGTCGGGCAGGGCGCGCACGGCGGCGACCCCAACCATCCGGTGACCGGTATTGCCCCATGCGGAGACGGTGGCGGCCGGCGCGGCGGCCAGCAGCATGGCGACGGCGGCGATGGCGATGCGTTTCATGGGACGACCGTTCTGGCTGAGGATGTCGTCTGGGCGGTTAAAACCCCGCCGCCATCGCGTCTATCGCTTTCTTCGTCACACGGGGTTCGCCCTCGGGCCGACGACGCACCTTGACGGGTTCGGATCCGGACCTCTAACCGGGCTGCACCATCATTCGGGGACCGGTCATGCTGAAACGTCACGCCCTTCTCGCCGTCGGCCTTCTCAGCCTGACAGTCGCCACCGCCAGCCAGGCCCAAGACGCCTGGACGGTGAAGCCGGCCTGGGTCAGCGCGCACGAGAATTTCCTCGCCTCCCCCGCCCTGCGTGGCCGTGGCGGCGCGACCAACGACGAACTGGTCGCCGCCACCTATGTCGCCTCGGTGTTCGAGCGCTACGGCCTGACGCCCGCGCCGGGCATGAATGGCTATCTGCAGACCGCGCCCCTGGTCATGACCACGCCCGTCGGCGGGGCCAGCCTGACCATCGGCGGCGTGACGATCGATCAGGCCGCAGGGCTGGCCGTCCTGTCGTCCTCGGGCGCGACCGTCTCGGGTTCGGTCGCGGTGGCCGAGGATGAAGACCCCGCCGCCATCCCGACCGCCGACATCGTCCTGGTCGCCCCGCCCGAAGGGCCCGCGATGCGCGCCTGGATCCGGGGCGCCATGCAGAAGGGCGCCAAGGTCGTGGTCCTGCGCGAGACCCAGGCGCTGAAATCCGCCGCCGCCCGCGCCGGCCGCCCCTCCTACGCCGTCGCCGGCGAGGCCGGAGAGGACGCGGGCGAGGCCAGCCCCGACTTTCTGGTTCTGGCGCCCGAAGCCTTCGACAGGCTGAAGACCGCCGCGACCGCCGGCGTGACCGGCGCCCTCTCACCCGCCGCGTCCACGAAGTCCGAGGCGACGACCACCAACGCCATCGGCTGGCTGGAAGGCAGCGATCCGGACGCCGGCGTCATCATGCTGTCGGCCCACCTCGACCACCTCGGCATGGTCGACGGCGTCATGATGCCCGGCGCCAATGACGACGCCTCAGGCACGGCGGCGGTTCTGGAGCTGGCTCACGCCCTCGCCGCCGGCGAACAGCCGAAACGCAGCGTCATGTTCGTCGCCTATGGATCCGAGGAACTGGGCCTGCTCGGCTCGCAGTATTTCGCCGAACATCCGCCCATCCCGCTGGAGCGGATCGTGGCCAATCTGGAGATCGAGATGATCGGCCAGCAGGATCCGAACATGCCTGCCGGCGTGATGATGATGACCGGTTTCGACCGCTCGGACTTCGGTCCCCTGTTGAAGTCGCGCGGCGCCCTGGTCGCCCCCGATCCGTATCCGGAGCAGAACTTCTTCCAGCGGTCGGACAACTACTCGCTCGCGCTTCAGGGCATCGTCGCCCACACCGTCTCGGGCTGGGCCACCATCCCGACCTATCACTCGGCCGAAGACACGATCGCCAACCTGGACATCCCGTTCATGACCGCCGCGATCCAGTCGCTGGTCGAGCCGCTGCGCGCCCTGGTCGACGGCGACTTCACCCCCGCCTGGACCGCGACCGGCCGCCCGACGCGGACTCCTCGCTAGACGTAGGGCTCAAGACCCAGCGCCGCCTCGACCCCGGCGATCCAGCGTCGGACGTGCGGTCGGCCTTGCAGGTCGAACCCGCCGTCCGCCGCCATCCGCGTGTAGGCGACCAGCGCGATGTCGGCGAGCGTCATGGCCTCGCCGACCAGCCACGCCCGCCCCTCGAGCGCGCCTTCCAGCCTGTCCAGCGCGGCGTCGCCCCGTTGCATCAGACGCGGCTCGACCTCAGCCTGCGCCCGGCCCTGATAGACCCGCTGGAAGCGCGCCACCGCGACATAGGGTTCGTGGCTGTACTGTTCCCAGAACAGCCACTCCGCCATCCGCGCCCTGTCATACGCGTCGGTCGGAACCAGCTCCGTTCCTTCGCCCAGATACATCAGGATCGCATTGGACTGGCCCAGCGGCCGGCCATCCTCCAGCACCAGGGTCGGGACCTGTCCCGCCGGGTTGATGGCCAGGAATTCCGGGCCCCGGCTCCCCCCGTTCATGATATCGACTTCGACCCAGCGATAATCACGCCTCAGCCATTCCAGCAACCACTTGACCTTCAAGCAGTTGCCGGACCGAATTTCGCCATGGACAGTAAGCATCGTTTTCCACCGAAGGTCTCGTTATCGCTCTATACTGATATCGCAACCTGACGATATGCCCAAGCTGACCGCGACATCACTCAACCGAAGGTGGACTGATCCATCCGGCTTGTGGACAGACGGTCGCACAAAGGCGGTTCGCCACATTCTGGTCACAGGAAAAAACGAGACAGGCCGGGCCGACATGGTCTGGAGTCGGTGCTTCACGAGCCGAATTCATGCGTTTCGCAGCCGCTGCCATCGCCGCGTCATGCTTCCTCGCCTACCCTGCCATGGGTGAGCCGGTCGCTTACGATGCAGTCGTCGCTATCGAGCGCACTGTTTCGGAAACCCCTGATGCGACGAACGGTTCCAGCGGCGACCAAGCGCCTGCTCTCGCGAACCTGACGGCCGAACAAGCCGAGCTGATGGCCTCGGATCCTGACTGGCGCGCCTCGGCCCGCCTTTATCACGCTGGCGGCGGCGGGGCGACGGGCAACGATTCCCTGGGTTGCCGTCCGGTCGCCATGCGCACCGTGGCCACCGATCCCCGCGTCATTCCCCGCCGCACCCGCCTGTTCATCCGCGAGACCGTGGGCCTGCGTCTGGCCGACGGCTCGATCCATGACGGATACTGGTACGCCTCGGACACCGGCGGCGCGATCAAGGGCCAGAAGATCGACCTCTACACCGGCAACGGTCGCGGCTCGATGCACCAGGCCCGTCGCCTGAACATGCAGACCCTGACCATCGCCGACGCCGGCCGTTTCGACGGCTGTCCCCCGGCCTGGGACGCCCCGCGCCCCGCCCAGATGGCCTCGATAGACTAACTCAAATCCGCTCATCCCGGCGGATGCCGGGATCCAGATCCCGTCGCGCTGTATTGTCGTGAACGGCGATCGCTTGCGGCATCCTGAATCTGGACCCGTGCGCCCGCGTCTGACATCCGATTTGCGTCTGGATCCCGGCATTCGCCGGGATGAGGGGAGAAGGCGGAAGGCGAACGGCGGTCTAAAATTTCCGCTTGCCGCTGACGGTCTCGAAGAACAGCTGGAAGTCGCCTCTCAGGCTCCACAGCGGATATTTGAACGTCGCTGGCCGGTTCTTCTCGAAGAAGAAATGCCCGACCCAGGCGAAGCCATAGCCGATCAACGGCATGGCCAGCAGCCACCACGGGTTCAACGTCGCCACGGCGGCCACGAAGGCCGCGATCACCAGCGCCGTCCCGACGACGTGGATGCGTCGGCAGACCCGGTTCGCGTGCTGGTGGATGTAGAACGGATAGAAGGCCTCGAACGAGGCGTAGCGTTCACCGGGCGCGGGCTGATTGCTCATGCCCGAAACCTGTTCCCGACCCCGCCCGCCGTCAAGCCCGAAGCTCCTGCAGCCGTTCACCACGTCAGTGCGCGGCCGGTTAAGGGCGATGGGGCAAGATCGCCGTCATGCGCATCTCGCCCGTCTCTTCCCCCGTCTCTCCCTATGTCACGGCCGTCACGGGCATCCAGGCCGCGATGAACCGTTTCGACGCCAGCGCCCGGCGCACGGCCGAGGCCCCGCTCGACAATCTCGCCGAAGAGACCGTCGAACGGATCGGCGCCAAGCTGGACCTTCAGGCCAACGCCGCCGTCCTGCGCACGGCCGACGAGATGACCGGAACCCTGCTCGACATCCTGGCCTGAGATCAGACCTCGAGGCGATCAGGCCTCCAGCGGCCTCGTCAGTCCGGCTGCGTCCCGCTCGACCCGATACGTCTTCACCACCGCCGTCGTGAAGGGCTTGGCCGTGATGGTCGAGACCGCCGCCAGCTCGGCCTTCGCCGCCTCGGGCGTCAGGGTCAGCAGCAGATAGCCCTTCGACGTCTGGTCGCAGAACACGACCTCCTCGTTGCGCGCCGCCAGGGCCGCGCCCAGCGGGAAGCCGCCGATCGCATCCGCCGGCGACGGGCTGGAGATGGAGGTGGTCCCGAACTCGACCGCCCGCCGCTCGCCCGCCGCGTCCTTGAGGTCGTTGACCCAGAAGGAATGGCTGTCGCCGGCCAGGACGATGGGCTGGACGTCCGCCGCCTTGAAGGTCTCGAACAGCCGCTCACGCCCGGCTGGATAGCCGTCCCAGCTGTCCAGATTGAACGGCAGGCCCATGCGGAACAGGGCGACCGAATGCTGCACCTCGGCCCGCACCGCCTCGGGCAGGGACGCCAGCAGGCCGGCGACCTGTTCGGGCGTCATCATGGCCGAGATGTCCGGCCCGGCGACCCGCGCCATCACCACCTGATTGCCCAGCACCTGCCACGGACGACCGGCCGCCTTCGACGCCGCCAGTTCACGCCCCAGCCATTCCCGTTGCGCCACGCCCAGCAGGTCGCGGCCCGCCGCATTGCGCTTCGCCTCGAACGCAGCCGCGTCGGGCATGGGCTTGCCGTCCGGTCCCGCCTTGAAGGTCAGGTCCCCGGCATAGGTCAGCTGCTGGTCCCGCCCCTGCAGCCGCGTCTCGACCATCATCAGACTGGCCAGATCGCCGAAGTGGAAGGTCCGCTGGATCGCCTCGGCCATGGCGCCGGCCTTGGGCTCGCGGATCGGCATCCATTCGAAATAGGCCTTCAGCGCCGCCGCCTTGCGGGCGGAGAAATCGCCTTCGGTGTCGGGCTGGTGGTTCTCGGCCCCGGTCGTCCAGGTGTCGTTGGCGACCTCGTGGTCGTCCCACACGCAGATGAAAGCCGCGCGGGCGTGGGCCGCCTGCAGGTCGGGGTCGGTCTTGTACTGGGCGTGACGGCGGCGATAATCGTCCAGGCTGACGATCTCGTGCGCCGGTTCGGGCACACGGTTCAGCGCCGCCCCCGTCGTCATGCCATAGGCGTCGGCCTCGGCGCCGTACTCATAGATGTAGTCGCCCAGGTGGACGACGGCATCCAGCCGCTCCAGCTTCGAGATGGCGTCATAGGCGTTGAACAGACCGCCCGGATGCAGTTGGCACGACACCACGGCCAGGGCGACGTCCGGCGTCGCCCCCTCAGGCAGGGTCCGCACCCGACCGACCGGCGAGGTCACGCCCTGGGCGACGAAGCGATAGAAATAGCTCTCTCCCGGCTCCAGACCCTGACCGTCCAGATCGTGCTTGACCGTGAAGTCGCGGGCCGCCTCGGCCGACAGGCCGGTCGAACGCCTCGCCATGTCGGCGAAGGCCGCATCGCGCGCGACCTCCAGCACCACGGGGATGGCCGCGGCGTTCGGCTCGGACGGCGTGACCCGGGTCCAGAACACGGCGGACCGCGCATCCGGATCGCCCGAGGCGACCCCGTGCAGGAAGGCGACGGTCCCTTGGGAAGACGCTTCGGCGGCGACGGAGGAGGCGCTTGCCGCCCCCGCCCCGATCAGGCCCAGAAAGCCGCGACGGTCGATGCTCATCCTAGTACCTCAGGCTCAGGTTGACGCCGTACATGCGTGGCTCGCCGGCGATGAAGGTCGGCATCCCCAGGGCGTCGCCGGTGTTGCCGGCGTCCTTGATGAACTCTTCCTCCAGCAGGTTGTCGCCGAAGGCCTCGACCGACCAGTTGGCGCCGTCCGCCGTGTAGCGGACCCGCAGGTTCAGCAGGCCGTAGCTGTCCTGGACCTCGTCCACGATCAAGTCGCGGACCAGGTTGCGGGCCTGCAGATCGGTGCGGTCGTTGTCGTCGTCGAAGAAGACCTCCGACTGCCAGGTGTAGGTCGGCTGAACCTGGAACGCGCCGCCGGCGACCGGCAGGGTCCAGATCAGGCCGACCGAGGCCCGGTGGTCCGGTGACAGACGCAGGTGGTTGCCGTTATAGATGCCGGCCTTGAACCGCGAATGGTTGAAACCATAGGTCCCGAACAGGTCCAGCTGGTCGCTGACGGCCCAGTTGGCCTGACCTTCGAAGCCGTAGGCCTCGGCCTTGCCGGCGTTGGTGACCACGAACTGGACGCCGTCCTGCACCGTGGTCTGGAAGTTTTCGTAGGTGTAGACATAGACCGCGCCCTCGATCCGCAGGCGGTGGTCCATCAGGGCGGCCTTGGCGCCGATCTCGTAGCTGTCGACGGTTTCGGCGTCGATTTCGCCGAACCTCACGACGCCGAGCGGGGCGGACGGCGCGATCGGGCCATAGACCTTGGGCCGGCGACCGCGCGCATAGTTGGCGTACAGGCTGGAGTCGTCCGACAGGGCGTAACGGGCGGTCAGACGCCAGGTCAGGCCGTCGTCTTCCAGATCGCCGTAGGTGAAGTCGCCGTTGTTGGCCGTCGGCTGGGCCGTCAGGCCGAACAGCGGCAACAGGGTCGCCGGCAGATTGACCGCGTTCGGGTTGGCCAGGCCGCCCAGCAGGGCCGGGATCTGGGCCGGCGGCACGGCGCCGGTCTGGATCGCCAGCAGACCGCCCAGGATGGACCGGCCGTTGTTGACGCTGGACGCATAGCCCGTGGTCTTCTCGTCGCGGGTGTACCGCACGCCGCCCGAGATCTCGAGCTGGTCGGTTAGGGCGTAGGTGACGTCGGCGAAGACGTCGAAGGAGTCCAGCTCGCTGGTGTTGATCGGCGTCTCGATATGCGCCGCCTTCAGATTGGCCGCGATCGGCGCGGCCAGGGCGCCGGCGCCCAGCGGGGTCAGCAGCTGGGCGATGACCGACTGGGTCACGGCTCCATAGGCGGCGGCCGGCAGGGCGTTGGGCAACACCGCCAGCGGCGTCCCGTCCAGCACGCCCGACAGCTGGGCCAGGGCCATCCGCTCGTCGAACTGGGTCGGGGTGCGCTGATAGCCTTCCTCGTGGAAATAACCGACGCCGGCGAAGCCGCTCAGACGCCCGCCGCCGTCATAGTTCAGGCGGAACTCTTGGCTGGTCTGCTTGCCGTGCGCGTCTTCGGCGGCCGTCAGGATCGGCAGGGAGACGCCGTCGGCGTCGAAGGTCTCGTAGCTGTCGAACTCGCGGTAGGCGGTGGTCGAGTTCAGGATCAGGCTGTCGGAAAGCGCCAACGACACGATGCCCGTCACGCCCCAGACCTCGCGCTCCAGGCCCAGCGACTTGCCGCCGTCGAAGGCCGCGCCTGGCGTCAGGGCCGCGCCCTCCCAAGGCTCGCGGCTGCCCAGCACCGCGCCCGTCGTCGGGTTCTGCGGATTGTAGGCCAGAGACTTGAACGAGGTCCCCGCCGCGTCGTCGGTCTGATAGTTGCCGATGATGTCCACGCGCAGGGCGTCCGACGGCTCGAAGGCGCCCGACAGGCGGAAGGCCCGGGTGTCGACGCTGTTGTAGTCCTGACCGTCCAGCAGGTTCTCGACATAGCCGTCGCGCGTCTTCATCCGCGTGGCGAAGCGGATCGCCGCGCCGTCGCCCAGCGGGGCGTTCAGCATCAGCTCGACCATCCGGTAATCATAGTTGCCGATGCCGGCGCGGGCGGCGGCGTCGAAGCCGTCCACATTGGCCTTGTTCTGGATCACGTTCACCGCACCGATCAGGGCGCCGCGGCCGTACAGGGTCGATTGCGGCCCCTTGGCCACCTCGACCCGCTCGACGTCGAACAGCTCGACATACGAACCGCGTGACTTGGAGATCGACACCCCGTCCTGGAACACGGACACGCGAGGCTCGGAAGTCGCGGCGCCCGAATCGGAGGTGATGCCGCGCATCACGAAGCCGGCGTTGTTGGGCGACTGGTTCTGAACCAGGAAGCCGGGGGTGAAGGCCGACAGTTCCTCGAAGTCCTGGATGCCCAGGTTCTGCATCGTCTGGCCGGTATAGGCGGTCAGGGCGAAGGGCACCTCGATCGGGTCCTGGGCGCGCAGCTGGGCGGTCACGACGATGTCCTCCACCGTGCTGACCTCGGCCTGTTGTGCGAAGGCGGCCGATGCGGCCGACCAGCCGGCCATCAGGGCGGTGGCGCCCAGCAGTCCGGTCTTGAATGTGTTGCGAGCCGTCATTGTCGTTCCCCGTTGCGTGTGACGGGACTAGCGCCCGGGGACGTCCGCACCGCGACAGCCCGGCCACGACACGGTGAAGCTCCGCGTTCGGTTCGGTGACGCATTCTCCGTGCACGGCGCGCACGACACGAAAGACACATCCGTAGACTCCGTCGCTATCGCTATTGCGTCTAATAATCGTTCGCAGTAAGAGCCCCTCCTCTCTCAAGCGGGGCAATAAGCATGCGCAATCTCCTGATGATCACGGCCGGTCTGGCCGCCCTCTCCGCCGGCTCGGCACTGGCCGCCGACGCCGCGCCGACCGTCGAAGAACAGGCGCATCAGTTGCCGCCGGTCACCGTCGTCGCCACCCGCACCGCGACCCCGGTCGACGAAGTCGCCGCCACCGTCAGCGTCTTCACCGCCGAACAGATCGAGCGTCAGCTGTTCACCGACATCAAGGATCTGGTGAAGTATGAGCCGGGCATCAGCGTCGTCAGCCAGCCCGCCCGTTTCGGCGCGGCCCTGGGCACCGCCGGACGCGCCGGCAATGAAGGCTTCACCATCCGCGGTCTCGGCGGCGACCGGGTCCTGATGGTCGTCGACGGCGTGCGTTCGCCCGACGGCTTCGTGTTCGGCGCCCAGAGCGTCGGTCGCGGCGGCTACTCCGACCTCGACCTGATGAAGTCGGTCGAAATCCTGCGCGGTCCGGCCTCCGCCCTCTACGGCTCGGACGGCATCGCCGGCGCCGTCAGCTTCACCACCAAGGATCCGTCCGACTTCCTTTCCGACGGCCGCGACTTCGGCGCCCGCGCCCGCGTTGGCTACAACTCGTCCGATGAAGGCTGGACCGAGGGCGTCGCCTTCGCCGGTCGCGCCGGCGCCCTCTCCGGCATGATCGCCTACACCCGCCGCGACTCGCAGGAGACCGAGACCCAGGGCGACGTCACGGGCGAAGAGGTCGTCAGTTCGATCGTCGCCGGTGCTCCGACCGATCGGATCGTCTATTCCAACCGCACCATCGCCAACCCCCAGGACTTTCAATCCGACGCCCTTCTGGCCAAGCTGGTCTGGGACTTCGCCGAGGGCCAGAGCCTGCGCCTGACCTACGACGGCTATCGCATGGACTCTTCCGCGGACGTTCTCAGCGGACGGACGACCCTGCCGGTAACGCCTGCGACCCCTCTCGGGGCCACCGCGGTCACCCGCCTGCTCGCCGACGACAACACCGAACGCGATCGCGTCAGCCTGGACTACCGCGCCGAAGACCTGTTCGGTCTCGAGACTCACGTCGCCGCCTACTGGCAGGACGCGACCACCCGCCAGTACACCTTCGAGGACCGCGTCGGCACGGACCGCATCCGGGACAACCAGTTCAACAACCGCGTGATCGGCATGGCCGCCGATGCCCGCAAGACCTTCGCCATGGGCGGCGCGGAACACCGCATTATCTTCGGCGGCGACTGGTCGGAAACCACCCAGGAAGGCATCCGTGACGGCACGGTGCCGCCCGCGGGCGAAACCTTCCCCACCAGCCCTTTCCCCAGGACCGACTACACCCTCGCCGGCCTGTTCATTCAGGACGAGATCGTTCTGGCCGGTGGAAGCCTGCGGATCATCCCCTCGCTGCGCTACGACGTCTACGACCTGTCGACCGACAGCGACCCCCTCTACACGGGCCAGCGCGCCGATCAGGACGATGACCATCTGTCGCCGAAAGTGGGCGTCGTCTGGCAGGTCACTCCGGCGGTTCAGGTGTTCGGCAACTGGTCCGAAGGCTTCAAGGCCCCGACGCCCAGCCAGGTGAACAACGGGTTCGCCAACCTGGCCCAGGGCTATACCTCGGTATCGAACCCGAACCTGAAGCCCGAAACCAGCCGCAGCGTCGAACTGGGCCTGCGCCTGCGGGACCAGGACTTCGCCTTCGGCAAGATGGCCGTCCAGATTGTCGCCTTCCGCTCGGACTACGAAGACTTCATCAGCCAGCAGCAGGTGTCGGGCAGCTTCACCCCGGCCGACCCGGCGGTCTATCAGTACGTGAACTTCTCCGAGGTCGAGGTGAAGGGTCTGGAAGGCCGCGCCACGATCGACTGGGACAATGGCCTGTCCTTCCGCGCTGCCGCTGCATGGGCGGACGGTGAACAGACCACGGGCGGCCTCACCCGCCAGCTGGCCACGATCGACCCGGTCAAACTGGTCGGCGGCCTGGCCTGGAACGATCCCGCCGGTCGCTTCGGCGTTGAGGGCGTGGTGACCTGGTCCGACGCCAAGGCTTCAGCCGACACCAACGGTCTGTCCTGCTACACGAACGTTCCGTTCGCCCGCTGCTACGTCGGCGACGACTTCACCGTGGTCGACCTGACCGGATACTGGAACGTGACCGACACGGTCACCGCCCGCGCCGGCGTCTTCAACGTGTTCGACGAGACCTATGGCTGGTGGAGCGACATCCGCGGCGTTTCCAACACCTCGGCCGTCATCGACGCCTACACTCAACCGGGCCGTAACTTCGGCCTGTCGCTGTCCTTGCGTCTGTAATAGAGAGCGGCGACAATGCGAGCCAATCTCAAGAAAGACTCATCCGCCATGCGCGCCATCCTGATCGCCGCCGCCCTGCTGACCACGGCGGCTCCGGCCGTCGTGGCGGCCGAGGCGTCGTCCGCCCCGAACGTCGTCGCCGCCCAGGCGCCGGCCTCGGCCTTCGAGCGGGATCGCCAGTCGATCCTGGCCCAGGCCGGCCAGTATCGCGTGCGTTTCGACATGCGCGAGAACGTCAGCTTCGTGGACGGCTACGAGCCGCTGGAGGCCAAGATCTCGGGCGGCAACGAGATCGTCCGCGTGGTCTATGACGATGGCGCGCGCATCAGCCTGCAGCACATCCTGGTGATGGAGCATGACGGCCAGACCATGGTCATCAAGCACTGGCGTCAGGACTGGGTCTACCAGCCGGAAACGGTCCTGACCTACGCCGGTCCCAACGAATGGACCCTGACCCCCGTCTCCGCGACCGAGCGTCAAGGCGCCTGGTCCCAGACCGTCTGGCAGACCGACGATTCCCCCCGCTACGGCGGCGTCGGTCACTGGAGCTACGACAACGGTCTGGCCGAGTGGACCAGCGGCGCCACCTGGCGCCCGCTGGCCCGCCGTGACGCCGTTCGCGACGCGATCTACGACCGCTATCTGGGCACCAACCGTCACGCCCTGACGCCGGCCGGCTGGGTCCACATCCAGGACAACGTCAAGATGCAGTCGGCGCAAGGCGCCGAGGCTGAACTGACCGCCGTGGTCCAGGAAGACGTAGTCAACACCTATCGCAAATGGGACGGCTATGACGCCGCGCCCGGCGACGCCTACTGGACGGCGACCAAGGACTACTGGGCGGCCGTTCGCGGCTTCTGGGACGCCGCCATCGTCGCCCACAACGGCGTCCACGTCGAGGAAACCCCCGAGACCGGCGCCGTCACCGGCATCCCCCTGATGGGCCTCGCCCAGAAGATCCAGGATGGCGAGATCACATCCGACGCGGCCATCGAACAGGCCCGTACGGTCATCGCCGGGGCCACGGCCGCTCGCTGATGCGTGTCGCCGCCCCGCTCGCGACGCTTCTGACGGCGACCGCCCTGACGGGTGCGTCGCCGTCGTTCGCTCAAAACCTGACCGTTACGATCGAACTGCCGCGCATCGCCAGCGCCGGCTACCACCGCCCCTATGTCGCCGTCTGGCTGGAACGGCCGGACCAGACCCCCGTCCGCACCCTGGCCGTCTGGTACAACCAGGTCCTGCCGGCCGGCGAGGGCAAGGACTGGCTCAAGGACATCCGCACCTGGTGGCGCAAGGGCGGTCGCGAGCTGCGCCTGCCCGCCGATGGCGTCTCCGGCGCCACCCGCCTGCCCGGCCGCCACGTCCTGACCATACCCGCCGCCCGCCTCGCCGACCTGCCCGCCGGCGACTATGTGCTGGTGGTCGAGGCGGCCCGCGAACAGGGGGGCCGCGAGGCCGTCCATGTCCCCTTCCGCCGCGGCGGCCGCATGGCTCCGGCCCAGGCCACCGGCTCCACCGAACTGGGGCTCGTCCGGATCGCTCCCGCACGCTAGGATCGGCCCGGGCCCGCAGCCGCGGCGGCGCCGACCGGTCCCGGGACAAAAGGCGGCGGAGGAATACCCATGCTCGCCCTCGCGGCCGCCCTGCTCGCCGTCCAGACGCCCGCGCCGGTCGACACGCCGACCGCCCCCGCCGGCCACCACCTCGTCTGGTCGGATGAATTCTCCACGGACGGCCTGCCCGATCCGGCGCTTTGGACCCCCAACACCTCGCGCAACCGCGAGGGCTGGTACAACAACGAGCTTCAGTATTACGCAGCCGGTCGCCCGGAAAACTCACGCATCGAGAACGGCCACCTGATCATCGAGGCCCGCAAGGAGACGGTCGACGCCGCGACCTTCCCCGACACCGGCGGCCAGCATTTCACCTCGGCCCGTCTGGACAGCGTCGGCCCCGGCTGGACCTACGGCCGGTTCGAGGCCCGCATCCGCCTGCCCTGCGCCCGCGGCTCCTGGCCCGCCTTCTGGATGCTGCCGGTCAACGGCGGCCAATGGCCTCTCAGCGGCGAGATCGACATCCTCGAGCACGTCGGCCATCAGCCCGGCGTCGTCCACGGCACGGTCCACACCGGCGCCTACAACCACGTCGCCCACACGGAGAAGGGCGGCCCCCTGACCGTCCCCGACGCCTGCGACGCCTTCCACCGCTATCAGGTCGAGTGGACGCCGCAGACCGTGGTCTTCTCCGTCGACGACGCCCCCTATTACCGGTTCGACAACGACGGCCGGGGCGAGGCCGCGTCCTGGCCCTTCGACGCCCCCTTCCACCTGATCCTGAACGTGGCGGTCGGCGGCGACTGGGGCGGCGCCGAGGGCGTGGACGACGCCGCCTTCCCCCAGCGGATGGAGGTCGACTACGTTCGCGTCTGGCAGGCCGACTGACTCACGCCCGCGCTAAACTGCAACAGGTCTGACGACGGAGCCTGCCTTCCGGCTGTGCATTTTCATACGGCGGCCCTCAGAACGTCACGACCGCCCTGATCCAAAGGAGCTGACCATGCCCGACAAGATCACCCCCTGTATCTGGTACGACCTAGGCCAGGCCCGCGCCGCCGCCGAATTCTACGTCTCCCTCGGCCTGCCCGACAGCCACGTCGACTCCACCCACGCCAGCCCCTCGGACAATCCGTCCAGCAAGGCCGGCGAGGAACTGGTGGTCGAGTTCACCCTGGCTGGCCGCACCTTCATGGGCCTGAACGGCGGCCCCCAGTTCCAGCAATCCGAGGCCGTCTCGTTCCAGGTCTACACCGACGACCAGGCCGAAACCGACCGCCTGTGGAACGCCATCGTCGGCAACGGCGGGGTCGAGAGCCAGTGCGGCTGGTGCAAGGATCGCTGGAACGTCAACTGGCAGATCACCCCGCGCCGCCTGATGGAGTTCTACAACGACCCGGACCCGGCCCGGGTCAAGGCCGCGTTCGAGGCCATGATGACGATGAAGAAGATCGACATCGCCACCCTCGAAGCCGCCGCCGACGCCGCCGGGTGAACCCCGACGCCTGACGCCTTCCTACAAGCCGGCGGCCCCAAACTCCGCGACACTCAGCCGCCCGACCCTCGCCACAAGAAGACCACTTCCACCCTCTGCCTCAAGCAGCGAGCGACCGCGTCGCGAGCGTCAGGCCCCTCCGAAAGAGAACCAAGAATGCCCTACGTTTCCGGCTTCCTGACCCCCGTGAAGATCGCCGACCGCGATCGCTACATCGCCTCGTCCGCCAAGGCCTGGCCCCTGTTCCAGAAGTACGGCGCCGTGCAGCACGTCGAGACCTGGGGCGACGACATTCCTCCCGGCAAGGTCACTGGCTTCGATCTGGCGGTGAAGCTGGAAGAGGGCGAGGCCGTGGTCTTCTCCTGGCTCAAATGGCCTGACAAGGCGGCCGCCGAAGCCTGTTTCGCCTCCATGGAGACCGACCCCGCCTGGCAGGACATGGACATGCCTTTCGACGGGAAACGCATGATGTGGGGCGGCTTCGAGGTCATCTTCGAGGGATCATGATCGGCGACACGACCCGGCCCGCTAGATCCCCTCGCCTTCCGACACATCCTCGTTGACCAGCCAGCGCACGATCGACTCTGTCGCCTCGACCGCGGTGACGGCCGTGGTGTCGATGCGCAATTCGGGGGCTTCCGGCGTCTCATAGGGGCTGTCGATGCCGGTGAAGTTCTTCAACTCCCCGGCCCGGGCCTTCTGGTACAGACCCTTCACGTCCCGCTGCTCGGCGATCGACAGCGGCGTGTCGATGAAGACCTCGATGAAGTCGCCCCGATCCATCAGGTCGCGCGCCAGCCGTCGTTCGGCCCGGAACGGAGAGATGAAGGCGGTGATGACGATCAGGCCGGCGTCGGCCATCAGTTTCGCCACCTCGGCGACCCGGCGGATGTTCTCGACCCGGGCCTCCTCGGTGAAGCCAAGATCCCGGTTCAGCCCGTGTCGGACGTTGTCGCCGTCCAGCAGATAGGTGTGGCGCCCCAGCGAGTGCAGCTTCTTCTCGACCAGATTGGCGATGGTCGACTTGCCCGCTCCGGACAGGCCGGTCAGCCAGACGACCCGGCCGCGCTGGCCCTTGATCGCCCCCCGCGCCGCCTTGTCGACGTCCGTCGCCTGCCAGTGGATGTTGTCTGCGCGGCGCAGATGGTGGGTGATCAGCCCGGCCCCGACGGTCCGGTTGGTGATCTTGTCGATCAGGATGAAGCCGCCGAGGTCGCGATTGTCCGTGTACGGTTCAAATGGAATCGGCCGGTCCAGCGAGACATTGCAGACGGCGATCTCGTTCAGCTCCAGCCGCTTGGCCGCCAGCTTCTCCAGCGTGTTGACGTTGACCTTGTGCTTGATCTCGGTGATCTGGGCCGAGACCGTGCGGGCGCCGATCTTCAGCAGCCAGGACCGGCCCGGCGGCATGGGCTCGTCGTCCATCCAGACGATCGTGGTCTCGAACTGGTCGGCGACCTCGGGCGGGCTGGCGGCGGCGACCAGAACGTCGCCGCGCGAAATGTCGATCTCGTCGGTCAGGGTCAAGGTCACCGACTGGCCGACCACGGCCTGGTCCAGGTCACCCGGCATTACGACGATGCGAGCGACGGTGCTCTCGCGCCCCGACGGCAGGACCTTGATCCGGTCGCCGGGCCGCACCGTTCCCGCCGCGATCAGGCCCGCGAAACCGCGGAAGTCGAGATTGGGCCGGTTGACCCACTGCACCGGCATGCGGAAAGGCTGTGCCCGGGTGTCGTCACCGACCTCTACGGCTTCCAGCCATTCCATCAGCGTCGGCCCGACGTGCCAGGGGGCCGCCTCGCTGCGGGCGGCGATGTTGTCGCCCTTCAGGCCCGAGATCGGTATCGCGGTGACGTCGCTCAGGCCGATGCGTTCGGCGAAGGCGCGATAGTCGGCGACGATGGTGTCGAAGGCGGCCTCGTCCCAGCCGATCAGGTCCATCTTGTTGACCGCCAGCACCACGTGCCGGATGCCGAGCAGGCTGACGAGATACGAGTGCCGCCGCGTCTGGGTCAGCACGCCCTTGCGCGCGTCGATCAGGATCACTGCCGCATCGGCGGTCGAGGCGCCGGTGACCATGTTGCGGGTGTACTGCTCGTGGCCCGGCGTGTCGGCGACGATGAATTTCCGCGTCTCGGTCGAGAAGAAACGATAGGCGACATCGATGGTGATGCCCTGCTCGCGCTCGGCCGCCAGACCGTCGACCAGAAGGGCGAAGTCGATCTCGCCCCCTTGCGTGCCGACCCGCTTCGAGTCGGCCTCGAGCTGGGCCATCTGGTCCTCGAAGACCATCTTGGAATCGTACAGCAGGCGGCCGATCAGGGTCGACTTGCCGTCGTCCACCGAGCCGCAGGTGATGAAGCGCAGCAGGCTCTTGTTCTGGTGCGCGTCCAGATAGGCCTCGATGTCCGAGGCGATCAGGTCCGAAACATGGGCCATCAGAAATAGCCCTCCTGCTTCTTCTTCTCCATCGAGGCGGCCTGATCGTGGTCGATCATCCGGCCCTGACGCTCGGACGTCGTGGTCAGCAGCATTTCCTGGATGATGGCCGGCAAGGTGTCGGCCGTGCTTTCGACCGCCCCGGTCAGAGGATAGCAGCCCAGGGTGCGGAACCGCACCGAGCGCGTCTGCGGCGCCTCGCCGGGGCGCAACGGCATCCGGTCGTCATCGACCATGATCAGGGCGCCGTCGCGCTCGACCACCGGACGCGGGGCCGAGAAATACAGCGGCACGATCGGGATGTTCTCCAGGTGGATGTATTGCCAGATGTCCAGCTCGGTCCAGTTCGAGATCGGGAACACCCGGATCGTCTCACCCGGCGCGACGCGGGTATTGTAGGAATGCCAGAGCTCGGGCCGCTGGTTCTTCGGGTCCCAGCGATGTCCGGCCGAGCGGAACGAGAAAATCCGCTCCTTGGCCCGGGACTTCTCCTCGTCGCGACGCGCGCCCCCGAAGGCGGCGGTATAGCCATGGTGATCCAGCGCCTGTTTCAGCCCCTCGGTCTTCCACAGGTCGGTATGCAGGGCCGAACCATGGTCGAACGGATTGATGCCGCGCGCGACCGCCTCGGGATTGGTCCAGACCTTGAGATCGAAGCCATAGGCTGCGGCGGTCCGCTCACGCATCTCGTACATCGCGCGGAATTTCCACGTCGTGTCGACGTGCAGCAGGGGGAACGGCGGCGGCGAGGGATAGAAGGCCTTGGCCGCCAGATGCAGCATGACCGCCGAGTCCTTGCCGATCGAGTACAGCATCACCGGACGCTCGGTCTCGGACACCACCTCGCGCATGATCTGGATGCTCTCGGCCTCCAGTTGCTGCAGATGGGTCAGGCGTTCGGCGAGCAGGGCGGGCTCGGGCTTGAGCAGGGTGGCGAGGGTCATGGCCCGGCTTCCATCGACCATCGCGCTCGTAAAGGGGCGCGAAAAATACTGGTCCGACGCGGTAGTTTTCTTGATGAGGGCGTCAGGCCGCCCGCGTGCGCGTCTCGTCCGGACGCGCATGTTCGGAGATCGCGGCGATCAGGGCGACCGGATCGATCGGCTTGGCCAGATGCGCCTGCATGCCGGCGGCGCGGCACTGGGCGATCTGCTCGGGCAGGACATTGGCGGTCAGGGCGATGATCGGCGTATCGCGGCCCGGCCCTTGTAAAGCCCGAATGGCGCGTGTCGCCGCAGGGCCGTCCATGACCGGCATCTGCATGTCCATCAGAATCAGATCGTAGGCCTGCCCCCTGACCGCCTCGACCGCCTCGACCGCCGCGGCGCCGTCCTCGACCACATCCAGATCAATGTCGAACGGTGTCAGAAGGGCCGTGACCAGAACCCGGTTCGCGGGATTGTCTTCCGCCAGCAGGATGCGCAGCGGTCTGTCCGGCAGCCCCTCGTCCGCGCCTGACGCAAAGGGAGCCTCGACGGTGGCCATCGTCAACGGGACGCTGAACCAGAAGACGGAGCCGGTGGCGCCGTCGCTTTCGGCGCCGATCTCGCCCCCCATCAGCCCGATCAGACGACGCGAGATCGCCAGACCCAGCCCCGTACCACCGAACCGGCGGGACACCGAGCCGTCCCCCTGGGTGAAGCGGTCGAACAGCCTGTCGATCTGGTCGGGATCCACGCCCGTCCCCGTGTCGACCACCCGCACGGTCAGCATCGCACGCGCGTCGACGCCGGCCGTGATCGAGGCCTCGACCCGGATGGAACCCCGATCCGTGAACTTCACCGCATTGCCGATCAGGTTCAGCAGAACCTGACGCAGGCGGGCGATGTCGCCGCACAACCGCATATCGCTTTCGACGACACTGGACAGCGCCAGCCCCTTGGCTCCGGCCTGCGCCGCCAGAAGCGCGACCACGCCGTCGACCAGATCGGCGACGGAAAACGGCGTCGCGTCCAGGGTCACCGCCCCGGCCTCCAGCTTGGAGAAGTCCAGGATGTCGTTGACCACCGTCAGCAACGTCTCGCCGGCCCGCTGGACCAGCTCCAGATGTCGGCGGTCGGTATCGGACAGGCCGCCATCGACGCCGATCAGGCGCGAAAAGCCCAGGATGCTGGTCAGGGGCGTGCGCAGTTCGTGGCTCATATTGGCCAGGAATTCGCTCTTCGCGGCCGCTGCCGCTTCCGCCTCCGCACGCGCGGCTTCCGCCTCGGCGCGAGCGGCCTCGAGGATGGCGTCAGCCTCCTTGCGCGCCGTGATGTCTCGCACGACGTCGACCATTTCGGTCAGCTCGCCGCCGCCGTTCAGCACCAGACGCGGATTGGCCTCCAGCCAGACCTGACGTCCGTCCTTGTGGACGGCGCGATACTCATAGCCGACGGGGCTGATCAGCTCCTGCCTCTCGATCCGGTCCTGCAACAGGGCGCGGATGCGTTTCACGTCTTCGGCGACGATGAAATCAGCGGGCGACTTGCCCAGCATCTCGGTCGGCGAATAGCCCAGCACGTTGCGGCAGGCCGGCGAGACGAACAGCATCCCGCCGTCGATCCGTGTCCGGACGACCATGTCGTGGGTGTGTTCGGCGACGAAGCGGAAGGCTCGCTCGGACTCGAACAGCGAGGTGTCTTCCAGCTGGTCGGTGACGTCGAACAACAGTCCGACGATCCAGCGGTCGCCGTTGGCGTCGGCAGGTTGTCGCCGCGCCCAGTTCACCACATGGCGGACCTGTCCGTCCCGTCGCAGGATTCGGTAACGCATCTCGACAGGGTCGTCGGTCGAGAACATGGCGCGCCAGTTGCGGGCGACCGTGTTGGTGTCGTCGGGATGATAGAGGTGGAAGATCTCTTCCGGCGTCGGCACGGGACCAGCCGGATCGAGACCGAACAGGTCGTACATCGACGGCGACCACCAGGTCGTCTGCGGATCCCGCACCCGCCACCAGCCGACGCCCGATCCGGTGAGGGCCTGCAGCCCGATCGCCAGAGTGTCGTGATCCATCTTGTGTCCGGTCGTTGCCGCAGACGTTTCCTGTCGTCCCAGACTTTCATAGAATGGCTTCAAAGGGATGAACGGCCCCGGATCGCATCCCGCTCGCTTTTGGACTATAGACCGCCGCTTCCGCCAGCGCCCGCTCGAGCCCGCCCACCGCCATGACGTCGGCCCCCGCCCACAGACTGTCCGTCGCACCCATGATGGACTGGACAGCTCGCTTAGCGTTTTCAATAAGTTAGACTTGCGCGTGTGCAAAATTTGCACACGCAGTTCCTGTTTTCGTTCCTATTCGTTCTCGCGATCGGGCACGATGTTCCCGTGCGGAAGTGCGATTTCGGGGCCGTTCGACGCCCTACTTTCGGTCCACTAGCCAGGTCCGCGAAGCCTGCCTCTGGGCCAAATCGGCAGGCCGGTATCTGGACGACCGCTTCAGTTGCTCGGATCCAAATCAATCATGGAACAGCGCGAGTTTGAATCCTTACGGGCGCGCCTTCGCTGGACTTCGCTAAGGCGCGACGGCCCGCTCAATCGAACGACCGAGTCTGACTCATATCGGCGGTACAGAAGGTCTGCTTTCGGGCACCCTCCGATCTAGATCGCTTGGCAAACCGCTTCGATGTTGTTGCCGTCGGGATCGAGAACGTAGGCCGCGAAGTAGCTGGGATGGTAGCGCTCGCGGATACCCGGCCCCCCGTTGTCGGTCCCGCCGTTTGCCACTGCTGCCTTATGGAATGCGTTGACGGCCGCCCGGTCCGCGGCGGTGAAGGCGACGTGGACCGGGCGATTATTTCCCGGCTCGCCGTGAATCCACAAACTCGGATAGCCGTCCCTGCCAAATCCATATCGGGCGCCGCCATGCAGGGCGGCGATGGTGCTGATCGCGAGCTCCAAACCAAGCGGTGACAGCGCCGCCTCGTAGAACAGGCGGGACCGCTCAGCGTCTGTTACGGCGATCTCGATGTGGTTGATGACGTCAAGCGACACGGTGTCTCTCTCAGGTCCTACAGCGGCGGAAAGCGTCGAGGATGGTTTCGGAGCGTGCTGGGAACGCCGCAGCCTTGCGACCGCGGCGTTCGGTTCAGTGGGCCGAGGGAATCTCATAGAACGCCTTGATGGCGTCCACGACCAGTTCCGGGCGCTCCTCGACCAGCCAGTGGCCGGCGCCGGGGGCGTCCAGGCCGGTTGCCGAGGGCGCGGCGTCCTGGATTGCAACTAGAAATGCGTCGAGCAGCATGGACTGGGTCAGGATCCGGACCGGGATGGTCAGTGCCGTCTCCATGGCCCTCCTGTTGGCCGCCTCGTCGTTTGGCCAGGCGCGGTACCACTCCATGCCGT
>Ga0247817_10000519_pt1 | contig 21194 bp, 16 predicted proteins | sample UWRJL212509R1_FD_178010 | JGI IMG/M metagenome (GOLD analysis project Ga0247817, IMG submission 178010) | Plant litter microbial communities from Arlington Agricultural Research Station in Wisconsin, United States - UWRJ-L212-509R-1 | ecosystem: Environmental > Terrestrial > Plant litter >...
CTTATATTTTACGTCGGCACTGTTGCGGATGATCACCTGATCGTGACGGCCTTTGTAGGTTACATACTTGGTGCGATAAACATCAGGTCTTGTCCATGGGCGGGGTTCGTTAACAACAACTTTATAACTGTTATTAACATTATAATTGGCATACCGGGCCGGTAATCTTCTTGAGCGCACCCATGTATTATTATCAAAATAAACATACTGGTGGTTGGGCACATCATAATACGTGTCTATATCCGGCAAGTAGTAATTCTCTACGTAATCATACCCAACAGGGCCCCAGGCCGGCTGGCTGCCAATGTTTACATTTAAGCTTATCTGCGCGTTGGCTGTGGTAAAGGCCAAACTGCTTAAAATAGTAGCGGCAATTAAAGTTATCTTTTTCATAGTTGTCAATTTATTTGGTAGTATGACAACCATAAACCCAAAAAGTTTACTCCATAAAAAAAGCGGCTCTTTTTGGGAGTCGCTTTTTTAAGTTTAATATTCAAATAACTTAGTTCTTTTCCTTATCGTCAGCTTTTTTATCAGCCATGGCTAAAACCGGCTTACCAATAACTTTATAGTTGCCGTCGCCGCGTAATACTGCTGCTGTTAAGGTTTTATCCTGTAAGGTTTTTACAGCCTGCGCCATTTCGTTATCATACTTTTGGCTGCCTTCAAAACGGCCCTTTTCATAATAATAGCGAGATACTATTTCGCTCTCCAAAGCTTGTTTAATTTCAGTTTTATGAATCTGCAGATCGTTCTTTTTGCTATTCATCAACTTGGTTTTCAGAATATCATACTCTGACTGGATCTGGTCAAACTGCTTTTCTTTGGTAGCATCTGCCTTCAATGCGTCAAGTGTTCTTTCTGATACTGTGTTATAGCTGTAATTTTTGCCTGCCAGATATTTTACAAAATCGGCATACTCAGCATCTGTCAAAACAAAACTTTTGGCATCAGCAATTTTAGGGTGCGCATCGCGGTATTTAGTAGCGTAATCAAACACCAGCAGTTTACCTATTAAGGTTTGGGTAACGGTTGCATAACGCTCCTGTTTAACAGCAATATCCGGAAAAATGCCGCTACCATCATAAACAGAACGGCCGGCTTTGGTTTTAAACTCGTGCAGAAGCGAATCAGCAAATTTAATTACACTGCCATCGTCTTTACGGTGGGCATAATCCAGCTCTTGAATACAACGGCCTGATGGCACGTAATACTTAGCTATAGTAATTTTAACCAGGCTATTATAAGGCAACGGAAATGTTTGTTGAACCAGCCCTTTACCATAACTGCGCTGCCCAATAACAACGCCGCGATCCAGATCCTGAATGGCGCCTGCCACAATTTCAGAAGCAGAAGCTGATCTGTTATTAGTAAGTACCACCAACGGTATATCACCCGCTACAGGTGGGGCCATGGTTTTGTACACATAATTTTTCTCGCGCACCTTGCCTCTTTGCGATACCACCTCTACACCCTGCGGTACAAAAAGGTTAACAATTTTTACAGCTTCCTGCAAAATACCGCCGCCGTTGCCGCGCAGATCTAATATAACGCCGGCAGGGTTGTTCTTTTTGATAGCCACCAACGCGCTGGTTACCTCATCGGCAGAGTTTTCCAGAAACTTGTCTAATTTGATATAGCCCATGTTGCCGTCAACCATACCAGAATAGGATACGTTGGGTTGTTTTATTTCATCGCGAACAACATTTTTCACCAGGTTGCTGGCTTCGCCTTCGCGTTTTATAACCAGTTTCACCGCGGTTCCGTTTGATCCTTTAAGCAGGGTGCTTACCTGGTCGTTATCTTTACCTTGTAGTGGAACATCGTTTATAGAAATTACCTGGTCGCCGGCCCTTACATCAGCTTTTTGAGCAGGGTAAGCCTCAAACACACTCGATACAAAAACTTTACTATCGCGCAAAAAAATGCTTGCGCCAATGCCCCCGTACTGGGTGCTTACGTAATGCAGCTTATAATCTTCAATTTCTGATTCGGGAACAAACTCGGTATAAGGGTCAAGGCCATTAAGCATGGCATCGGCACCTGTTTTAAGAAATTCTGCCGAGTTGATATCGTCAACATAGTTAACATTTACCTCTTTATATAACGAGGCAAAAACCTCCAGATTTTTTGAGATCTGGAACAGGTCGTCTTTAAAACCCCATGTGCCTACAGCCAATGTCAGCAAGCCTGCCGACAAGATGATCTTTTTATATTTTTTCATCACACCCACTTAAATAAACTTAGAAAAATAAAAATACAAAAAATAGATCTTTATTAATAAGACACTTAACAGAGATTTTACAGTCTGTTGTTATCCATATTAACCAAAGCTTTTTTAAGCGTAAACACTACATACTCCCGTTTACGGTTAACCAGCTGCATTATATTACTTATTAAGGCTTCTTCCTGCCCTTCGGTGTAAATCAATTGCTGATCGCTTAGATTATTATATTTTCTTTGTAACTTGATTTTTACCCGTTCCCAATCTTTATTACTGATAGTTACCTCTGCCATGGTGATATATTTTGGACAAATATAAAAATTACCTGATTGGCATTTTTAAAAAATTGGTATAGCAATTGTTATTATTACAAAATATGGCTGTGTTAAAAGCCTTATGTTTTATTAAAACCTATAGTTTATGAAAAAGTATTTATTAAGTGCAGCATTATTGATAGCAGTAAGCATCAGTGCTAAGGCACAATTTAATTTAGGCGTAAAGGGTGGCGTTAACTTTTCAAAAATAGCTACCGATAATTTAGACAACTCTACCGTAGCTGGGTACCAGGCAGGCTTGTTTGCCCGCGTAGGCAGCGGGATCTATTTTCAGCCCGAAGTTTATGTAAGCAGCAAGGGTGGTAAGTTTAACTCAACTGCCAACAATACCAACTACAGCGGTAATGTTAAATTTACAACGCTAAACGTACCGCTTTTAATAGGTACCGCTATTGGCGATGAAAGCCTTAACTTTAGAATAATGGGTGGCCCTATTTATTCTTATATTATGGATAAGAGCCAAAACTTTTCGGCCAATTTTAACGGTGCTTACGCAGATTTTGGCAACTACAAAAACAGCACATTAGGTTACCAGGTAGGTGCGGGCGTTGATATTGGCGCTATTACTGCCGATTTACGTTACGAAGGCGGCCTTACTGATGTTAACAAAAGCTATGGCCAACGCCAAAACCTTTGGGCGCTGAGTGTGGGTTTTAAATTCTTTTAATTGAGCTGATAGACGAGAGCTAAAAGCAGAAAGCCATTGCAACCTTAAAGCAATGGCTTTTTTTTAAAAGTATACAACTGAAAGGCAGCTTATTCCCATTAATGCCAAGAAATAGACTATTGAAATTACATAGTCCAGTGCAGACACTTTACGATTCTCAATAAGATCTTTACCATTCATTGCCTTTGCCGGATTAACAAACTCTCGGCGTTGCGCTTTTATGCTAATAAATCTCAAACCTTGAAATAATACGAGTACTATAATAGTATTTATTCCTATAACCGCTGGGTTGCCTTTTGTTCCAAAAGCCGCATTGTCCTTTAAGAGAAAGAAAAGTGTTAGATGAATTAACCCGACGCAAAACCATATTATGTATGTCTTTAGATTTCTGAGTGAAACGTAAAGAAAAAACACAAAGGAAATTTGAGGCGCAAAAAGGTATATAAATAGTGCATTTATTTTTGTCTCAATATCTCCGAAAGCCCAAATGACAATCAAACCCAAAGTATAGATAAGGTAAATTAGTAACCACACTTTATCTCCTGGTTTAAGTTCATCAAAATAAAAAAAAGGTTTCTTTATCCCTTTAGCCATAATTGAGAATGTAAATGCAAATTATTAAAAGAAATCAATAGAATATCACCCTTATAAAAACCGTCGGCATTTATTAATGTATAATTTTCAGTACACAAAAGGTATAAAACAAGTAAAGCCCCTGATGGGCAGGGGCCTTTACTAACCAATTATAAACCTAAATTATGAGAAGAGGCTGTAGGAGAAGGAGTCGAACCTTCACAGAGTGGTTATGCTATTGCTAGCGTTTCCCATAATCTCCGCCACCGCGACGAGGAGGTGTGTCTGCCAAAAATTTCACCATCCTACAGTATTTAATTCACGCCAGTGAATTGCTGTTGGGGAAGGATTCGAACCTCCACAGAGTAGTTAGCCCGCTTCGGGTTTCCTATGATCTCCGCCACCGGGACAAGGAGGTGTGTCTGCCAAAAATTTCACCACCCAACATTTTAATTTTTATAAGAACGACGACTAGGTTTAATCGATTGCTTGATACAAAAGTAACATAGCCACATCTTTCTTGCAAATATTTCAACAAAATTATTTTATTTTTATACAAATTTTAATTAAACTTGTATTTAAATATTGAAATTCAAATTTATGTCTCACAGAAAAGCGCAAAATTTAGAAATTGATAATCTGGATATCCAGATTTTATCAATATTAATGAAGAACGCGACCACTCCTTACACCGAGATCGCTAAGGAATTAATCGTTTCTGGTGGCACAATACACGTGCGCATGAAGAAACTGGAGGAGATGGGTGTGATCAAAGGCGCAAGCCTGGAAGTAGACCCACAGAAACTGGGTTACGATATTACCGCGTTTCTGGGTATATTTCTTGAAAAAGGTTCGCAATATAATGAGGCTGTAAAACAGTTAAAGACTGTAAAAGAGATAGTTGAGCTACATTATACAACCGGTAGCTATAGTATTTTTGCCAAAATTATCTGCCATGATACTACCCATTTACGCGAAGTGTTGAATGAGCAGATACAAGGCGTTAAAGGTATACAACGTACAGAAACCTTTATATCGCTTGAGGAAACCATCAGAAGGCAGATAACGCTTGAGCAGCACGACTTTGGTCATTAATTAATTATACCGCTTATTGAGAACATATACGCTTAAAACACCGTTGACCCCTACGGGATATAATTCTAAGAACAAACCTGCAATACGTAAGTAAAGCGGGTTTTTTTTATACGCTTATATTTAACAGTAATTAACACTGCAGCTGCGTGTATTAATACTAATAAACCCCATATTAGCACAAAATACATTCATGAAACCTGCCCTCTTTACAGTCTGTTTATTTTTTATGTGCCTTACCGCATGGGCGCAACAATTTACGTTAAGCGGAAAAATAACAGACCAGGCCGGGCATGCGGTTCCGTTCGCGAGTGTGTATATTCAAAATACCACCAGCGGCACCTCTGCTAATAACGAAGGGGAGTACAGCTTTACTCTCAAAGCAGGTAAGCAAACTATACTATACAAAGCAGTAGGCTACCGCCGTGAAGTTTTCGAGCTCGACCTTAAGCAAGATCAGGTAAGAAATATAACCTTAAAGCCCGAAGTTTACGAGTTGCAAACAGTATCCATAAGCGCTGCGGGCGAAGACCCGGCTTATGCCATCATTCGCCAGGCAATTAAAAAGCGTAAATTCCATTTGCAGGAAGTTAAAGCCTACACTGCCGATGTATACATAAAAGGCCTGCAAAAATTATTGGATGCCCCCAAACGGTTTTTAGGTAGGGATATTGAACAAATGACCAGCCGCATGGGGCTTGACTCCAACCGCAGGGGTATAGTGTACTTATCAGAGTCGCAATCAAAATACAGTTTTAGCTATCCAGACCAGGTGCATGAGGAAATGATCTCTTCAAAAGTATCGGGTAATAACCGGGCGTTCAGCTATAACCGGGCATCAGATCTGAAAGTAGATTTTTACGAAAATTATCAAAACTGGGACGAGATCAGCCTGCGGCCATTGGTATCGCCAATTGCAGATAACGCGCTGTTCTATTATCGCTATAAATACATAGGCCAAACCACCCAGGACGGACAGGAGGTAAACAAAATACAAGTAATACCCCGCCGCGAACACGACCCTTGCTTTGAAGGTTTTATTTATATACAGGAGGATAGCTGGCGGGTGGTAGGCATTGAGCTTTTTATTACCAAAAAGGCCAACATACGCTTTGTTGATACCGTGAAAATAAATCAGCAGTTTTTGCCGGTAAGCCAGAAAGCCTGGATGCCATCAACTGTGCGTTTTGATTTTACTGCCGGATTGCTTGGATTTAAACTGGCCGGCTACTTTGTTTCGGTTTATAATAATTATGATATTGACCCTACCTTCGGTAAAAAAACATTTAACGAGTTGCTGCGCATAACGCGCGATGTGAACAAAAAAGACAGCCTGTACTGGCTGGAGCAAAGGCCCATCCCGCTGACACTTGAGGAAAAAAACGATTATCAGAAAAAAGAGGTGATTGCCCGACGACGGGAATCAAAGCAATACCTGGACTCTTTAGATGCCCGCAACAATAAAGTAAGGCCAGGCAATTTCATAATCGGTGGAGTTAATATCCGCAACAGGTTTAAGCGCGAATATTACCACTTTGATGCCATACCCGCATCCCTGCTATTTAATACCGTTGAAGGATTGGCAATAAACTATGGCGCAACATTTACAAAAAGGATTGACACGCTTAACAACAGAAATTTTAGCGTTCGTACCAATATACGTTATGGCTTTGCCAACCGCTTGCTAAATGGCAACGCCGCAATAAACATCCCTGCCGGAAAATTCAATCTTGGCATAAGTGGCGGCTCTGACGTTTTGGATATGAACAATACCCTGCCTATCAAAAGCATTATTAATACTGGTCATACAATATTATATAGAGAGAATTTTCAAAAGTTCTATCAAAAAACTTTTGCTGCGGCGTCGTTGAGTGGCCGTATTGCCGGCGGATGGCAGGGTAGTTTGGGTGTTGAGTGGGCCGAGCGGCACTGGTTAGCCAACTCGTCCAGCTTTAGTTTTTTTAACAGGGATAGAGTGTTTACTTCTAACAATCCCTTAGTACCGGGGGCTGATGTGCCACTTTTCCCGGATAATAACTCGTTTAAAATAGGCTTACGCACTACTTACAACTTCAGCAACAAGTACGAGACCTACCCTGGCGGGCGCAGATATGTATCTTCTAAATATCCAACTATTGGGTTTACACTTACAAAGGGAATTAAGAACGTGTTGGGTTCTGATGTCGATTACACACAGATCTCTGCAGATATCTCCAAGTCTAACGTAAGCATGGGCGTTTATGGCAAAACATCGTTTTATATTTCGGCAGGGAAATTCCTGAGCAACAAAAGCTTGTTCTATACAGATTATCACCACTTCAGCGGCAACCAGGTATTGTTTTACAAGGGCGGGTTGAACAGTTTTATGCTATTAGATTATTATAAGTATAGTACAAACACCGAATATCTGGAAGGCCATTTAGAACACAACTTTTCGGGCTTTATCACCAATAAGCTACCATTAATACGCAAGCTGAAATTGCAGGAAATTTTGAATGTGAATTACCTATCAACTCCCGAACTTAAAAACTACTACGAAGTGGGCGTGGGTTTGCAATATTTTAGCTTCAGGGTGATGTACGGCTGGTCGTTTAATTCGGGAAGCAATGCCGGTTCAGCATTTAGGGTGGGGATAAATTTTTAAGCAAATTGTCTACAGAAGTAGTAGATTTTAATGGCTTAATCCCTAACATACACAACTAAATTATTATCTTAGCGACCTTTTAATTCGGACAATGAACAAATTTTACGGAACGGGTGTAGCTATTATAACGCCTTTTCAACAAAACGGAGAGATAGACTTTAACGCGCTAAAAAACCTAATAGATTATTTAATTGAGGGTGGCGTTGAGTACATAGTGTCGTTAGGCACTACAGGCGAAAGTGTTGTGTTAAATGCCGAAGAAAAAAAGAAGGTTTGGGCTTTTACTGCCGAAGTTAATAACGGCCGTATAGGCCTTGTTGCCGGCATTGGCGGCAATAACACCGCCGAAGTGATTGAGCAGATCAAAGCTTTTGATACTGCCGGCTACAATGCTATTCTATCAGCAAGTCCATCCTACAACAAACCTACGCAAGAAGGCATCTATCAGCATTATAAAGCCATTGCAGAGGCTTCGCCACTGCCGGTTATTTTGTATAACGTTCCCGGCCGTACAGGCAGCAATGTAAGCGCTGCAACTACTGTGCGCCTAGCGCATGATTTTAAAAACATTATCGGCATTAAAGAAGCATCTGGCAATTTTGACCAGTTTAACCAGATAATGCGCGATAAGCCTAAAGAGTTTTTATTAATATCTGGCGATGATCCGGTTACGTTACCTATGATGGCGCTTGGTGCAGTTGGCGCTATTACCGTGATAGGCAATGCTTTGCCGCGCCAAACATCTGATATGGTACGTGCTGCTCTTAATAATGATTATACTACCGCGCAAAAAGCTCATTTTAGCTTAATAGAGTTTACACGCTTATGCTTTGTTGAAGGTAGTCCTGCAGGCGTTAAAACTGCGTTGCGCCTATTAGGCGTTTGTGGCGATACTGTACGCCTGCCTTTAGTACAGGTTGGCGATAACACTGTTGCGGCGTTTAAAGCAGAGCTTGCAAAAATAACCGCATAAAAAAACCCCTGGTTTCCCGGGGGTTCAAATGTCTTTGTTTATAATCAGCAAAAAAGCTAATTAAGCTTTGTTTTTGGCGTCCTGAACTTCCAAACGAATTGACTGCGCCAGGTTTTTCAGATCTTGCATGCCCTTACGCACGCGGGTTCCGGCGGCGCTGTTGCCTTTGTTGTAAAACTTGTCTGCATCTGCTTCTAACGATGCAATTAAGTTTTTTACTTCAGTAAATTTTTCCATTTAAATTACTCCTTTTTAATATAATTTTGAGGTTTTTTGTTTTTGTTAAGCTAATCTAATACGTTTTATTGAAAAAAAAAATTTTACCTATTAAGTAAGAGGTTTTTTTTGAAAAACACCCTTAATACACCCTAAATCTACTTATTATGAGGATTTTATATAGATTTAACATAGCAAAAAAGCACCGGGTGGCAAAACCCGGTACTTTTTCCTTTTATTATGGTAATTTTTCGTTTTGGTATATAATATTTCGTGGTTTAAACCGCGTTAACCTTTTCGTTTTTGTAATAACCGGCCTTTAATTTTTCACCCATTTCGGTATAGGCATCCAACGTACGCTGTACATCTTCTAAAGAGTGAGCTGCTGTTGGTATCAGCCTTAAAATTATCAATCCTTTAGGTATAACCGGGTACACCACAATAGAACAGAATATGCCCCATTGCTCACGCAGATCGCGGGTAAGAGCGGTAGCTTCGTATAGGTCGCCTTTTAAGAATACGGGCGTAACCATGGTATTGGTAACACCCAGATCAAAACCACGCTCGCGCAAACCTTTTTGCAAAGCGGTTGATATCTCCCAAAGTTTTTCGCGCAATTGTGGTTGCGATACCAGCAGCTCAAAACGCTTCTTCAAGCCCAATACCATTGGCATAGGCAATGCCTTGGCAAAGATCTGCGAACGCATGTTGTAGCGCAGGTAATCAACAATTTGCTTATCGGCAGCCACAAAACCACCTATGCCTGCCATAGATTTGGCAAAGGTGCCAAAGTAAACGTCGGTATCGTCTATACAATCCTGTGCTTCGTGGGTGCCGGCGCCTGTTTTACCCATGGTTCCAAAACCATGCGCATCATCAACCAGCATACGGAAAGTGAATTTCTTTTTAAGCTCGGCTATCTCTTTCAGCTTGCCTTGCGCGCCTGACATACCAAAAACACCTTCGGTAATTAACAGTATACCACCGCCTGTTTGCTCGGTTAAGCGGGTAGCGCGTTCCAATTGCTTTTCGCAGCTGGCAATATCATTATGCTGATATACATAACGCTTGCCCATGTGCATACGCAAACCATCAATTATACAAGCGTGCGATTCTGCATCATAAACTATAACATCATTACGATCTACCAATGTATCAATTATTGATAGCATGCCCTGGTAGCCGTAGTTTAACAAATAAGCATCTTCTTTACCTACAAACTTAGCCAGCTTATTTTCCAGCTCTTCGTGGTGTATAGAATTTCCAGACATCATGCGGGCACCCATAGGGTAAGCCATACCATAATCGGCAGCAGCCTGAGCGTCGGCTTCTCTAACTTCAGGGTGGTTGGCCAAACCTAAGTAGTTATTAAGGCTCCAAACCAAGTGTTCTTTGCCGTTAAACATCATATGCGGACCAATCTCGCCCTCTAATTTAGGATACGAGAAATAGCCATGCGCCCATTGCTGATGCTGCCCCAGCGGGCCGCCCATACTCTTATTAATCTTATCAAATAAATCCAATGTACTGTGTATTTAATTTGCAAATATAACGGTTTTAGTTAATAGATGATGGTTCATGCTTCATAGCAGAGTGGATGTTAAAGCAAAAGGGAGACGCCTAACAGCCTCTCCCTTTAATACTATGATCTATTAACCATGAACTAACACCCATTAACTAGTCTACATTATCATGCAGAAACGAGTTGTTATTACGGATGCCGGTTCTGCCTTCATCATCAGGTAATAAAGAGAATCTTGATACCTGTGTTTCGTTAGATGGAGGTGGTTCCTGTAAGGCTATTTCTTTGCGTTTATAGGCCGGTACGTTTTCCATCTCCTGGATGTTGCCGCTGCGCAGTTTCATGCTCAGATCTTTAAGGCGCATAATACGCTCGCGCGATTTACGCAGTTGCTCCTCGATAGATTCGTCGGTTTTATTGTCGTCGGCTCCTTTAAGCGCCATTGGGGCAATTGCTTCCTGTACTGGCTCTTCTTCTTCCTCCTCAATATCTTCTATCTGCATATCCAGCAAAGCAGTTGGCTCTGACAGTTTGAAGGTAAACTCGGGCACATCACTTTCTTCGGCTTGTGCAACTGGTTCTTCTTCCTGAAGATTAAACCTGATTGTGCCGGCTTCGTCTTCCTGTGCCAGCGGTTTTGGTGCAAACAGATCAAATAAACCGGTTTGCGGCTGCTCTTCTTTCTGACCTTTTAGATAAGGAGAGGCAGCTGTCAATGGCTCGTTATTAACCGGGGTTATAAACTCGTTAACCGGCCTTACCATCGGCGCATCAGGCACCAGCATAGAAACTACTTTTTTGCTGTTGTGCTCTTTCTCACGCTCATCCTTAGTTTGGAAACCTGTAGCTATGATAGTTACTGATATTTTATCACCTAAATTCTCGTCGCGGCAGTTACCCCAGATCAGGTCGGCAGCTAAGCCTGCTTCTTCTTGTATGTAATCGGTAATAATACTTACCTCATCCATGGTTACTTCTTTTTCGCCAGAGCTAATATTTAGCAGTATGTAACGTGCACCTTCAATCTCGTTATCTTTTAACAGTGGCGATGCCAAAGCACCTTCAACTGCTTTTAATGCACGGCTCTCACCTTCGGCAGCACAGCTACCCATTATAGATACGCCACTGTCTTTCATTACAGTGCGTACATCTTTAAAGTCAACGTTGATATAGCCGGGTAGTGTAATTATCTCCGCAATGCCTTTGGCAGCGGTGGTCAATATATTATCTGCCTGTGCAAATGCCGAACCTAAAGTAAGGTTACCAAAAATCTGGCGCAGCCTGTCGTTTGATATTACCAGGTAAGAGTCTACATATTTTTTAAACTCTTCCATACCTTCTTCGGCCTGCAGCTTACGACGCTTGCCCTCAAAAGAGAATGGCGTAGTGATAATACCCACCGTTAAAATATCCAGCTCGCGGGCGGCTTTGGCAATAATAGGGCTTGCCCCGGTACCTGTACCACCACCCATACCAGCGGTGATGAAAAGCATGCGGGTGTTGGTGCCCAGCATTTGCTTTATATCATCAATATTTTCAATAGCTGAGTTTTTGCCAACCTCCGGGATAGAGCCTGCACCCATACCTTCTGTTAAGCTGGCACCTAATTGTACTTTATTGGGGATAGGGCTCAGTTCCAATGCCTGTGCATCGGTATTACAGATTATAAAGTCCACACCTGTAATTCCTTGCTTGTACATGTGGTTAACCGCGTTGCCACCACCGCCGCCAACACCAATAACCTTGATGATAGACGACTTTTCTTTTAACATCTCAAATTGCATAATCCTTGTTTTTCAGCTCTCTGGTACTTGACGATTCAGTAGATTAAACCATTGTAATAATATAACTTTTTCAACAAGCGTTTTCCACAATTGTGCATTATGTGGAAAAGTTTTAGCCTTGTTGAAAAATACACTTCCCTCATCTTACGTCATGCCGAACTTGTTTCGGCATCCCACAGGACATACCCGCGCGCTTAGCGAGTGAGGTGCTGAAACAAGTTCAGCATGACAGTGGCTTATTTCAAAAAGTCTTCGTCTTTTATATCGTCTTTTATAAATTTCTTTCCGCTCTCTAATATCTTACCCAACAAACCAAACTTGCGGTCGTCGGTATATTTTTGTTTTTCGGTACGGGTTTCAACCGGTGGTAAAGTCAAACCATCGTACTCCATTTTTTGGATGCCTTTTATTAACAGGCCAATGCCTGTTGCAAAGGTTGGGCTTTGCATTTCTTCGTAAACGTTTTTAGGCAACAGCTCGTTTTTGGCTAAGTGCTCATTAGGGTAACCTACACGGCAGTCTAAACCGGTAACAAACTCTACCAATTGCGGCAAGTGTTTTAACTGTGCACCACCGCCGGTTATCACTATGCCTGCTATCAATTTCTTCTCGTAGCCGGATGATTTTATCTCGTAGTAAACGTGCTCTACAATTTCTTCCATACGTGCCTGAATAACAAACGCCAGGTTTTTAACCGAGATCTCTTTCGGTTCGCGGCCACGTAATCCCGGAACGCATACAATTTCGTTCTCGCGGTTTTCTTCAGCCAAGGCCGATCCGAAACGTACTTTCAGTTGCTCTGCTATGTTGCGCATTACTGAGCAACCTTCGCGAATGTCTTCGGTAACGCTGTTACCACCGAAAGGAATAACCGCGGTATGACGTATAATACCTTCGTGGAAGATGGCAACATCCGTAGTACCACCACCAATATCTACCAATACCACACCGGCTTCTTTTTCCTCGTCGCTTAAAACTGATTCAGATGATGCAAGAGGCTCCAGAATAAGTTCCTGGCTTTCTAAACTTGCTTTGTTAACGCATCTGACAATATTTTTAATTGCTGTAACCTGGCCCGAAATAATGTGGAAGTTAGCTTCTAAACGCACACCTGCCATACCTATAGGATCTCTAATACCCGGCTCGCCATCAACAGTAAACTCCTGCGGTAATACATGGATAATTTCTTCTCCCGGAGGCATAACCAGGTTATACATATCTTCTATAAGCTTATCTATATCCTTGCGGCCAATTTCGGCCTGCAAATCACGACGGGTTATTAGGCCCCTGTGCTGTAAGCTTTTTATATGCTGCCCCGCGATGCCCACGTTTACCACCCGTATCTCTACGTTTGATTGTGTGCCTGCAACGTCAACCGCCTGCGCTATACCCTGAACTGTTTTATCAATGTTGGATACCACACCACGGGTTACCCCGGCTGATTCGGCTTTGCCGACACCCAACACTTCTATCTTCCCGTTCTTGCTTCGGCGACCAACGATTGCGCATATTTTGGTAGTCCCAATATCTAACCCTACCACAATAGGCGAACTTTTTTCCTGAGTTGAACTTTTATCCATATTAATGCATTATTTGAGATGTATCTTTAAGTTTGGTCGAATCTGCAACGGCAACCGGTGTTGCCAGTCTAAGCGAATCTTCCCTTGTATTTTTTATACCAATTACCTGGTTGGTATATTTTATGTTGATGGTTTTATAAGCCTCCCAGCCCATTGTTGGCAATGCTTGTTTGTAAAAACCTAACAAGTTTTTAAATTTCACATCCAACGAATCGGCGTTGCCTAATAATATGCGCTGGCTGCCTACGCGTGGTATCAGTTCAATTTCTTGATTAGCATTAACATAAACTTGCGCTATCTGTGCATCCCATAATGAATCGCTGTGGATGTAGCTAACCGTTTTAAATATATCCTTGGCAATTTGCGTGCGCAATGTATCTACCCTGCCGCCAAACGGCTCTTCAATGTATCCGTTAACGGCCAATACAGGTGCTGTAAAGTTGGGCGATAGCGGTAGTTTCAATCCGTGCTGATCTATATAAAAATCCTGATCAAAACGGTTAAGCATGCGCAGAATAGGCTGCCGCTGACTGATCTCTATAACCAGCGCGCCATCCATATCGCCATAAACCTTGGCGTACTCAATAAATGGATTAGCCCTAAGACTGTTTTCCAGATCGTGCATTTTGATGCTCTCCATCTTTACACCCACAAGCGAGTAGTTGCCCAATTGTAAAATATGATCAACCTCTTCCTTATCAATAAATAACTGGCTACCCGGAATGTAAACCTTTACGGCCTTGCAAACCGTACCAGATTTTTTTAGCTCAATAAAACTCATCAGCACAACAAGGCCACCCAGGCTAACCAGCCAGCTAAATCCTATAAAAATGTTGCGCCAAAGTCTTTTATTCCACATGTTGTAAAGCCTGTTTTAAGGGTTGTACCAATGTATCAATATCGCCCGCGCCTACTGTAAGCAGCAGTTCGGGTTGTTCTGTTCTAATTTTTTCAATAGCATCCTGCATGCTATATAAACGCTTATTCTGCAAGGTCATGCGTTGCATTATCATGTCAGAGTTTACACCCTCAATCGGCAACTCCCGCGCGGGGTAAATTTCCAGCATCAACAGTTCGTCGCTCATGTCTAACGCCTCGGCAAAGCCATCCACAAAATCGCGGGTACGCGTAAATAAATGGGGTTGAAAAATTGTTGTGAGTTTTTTATCCGGATATAAACGCTTTACTGATGATATGGCTGCTTTCAACTCTTCGGGATGATGCGCGTAATCGTCAATAAAAATATGCTCATCGGTTTTTACAATGTATTCAAACCTGCGCTTAACACCACGGAAGGATTCCAAGGCCGATTTTATCGCATCAGCATTTACACCCACCAACAGCGCCGCCTCAATAGCAGCGGTAGCGTTAGCTATATTATGTAAACCGGCAATACCTAGTTTTATATTGTTTATGCTGATGGTGGCATTATTAAAGTCGAAATAGAAATTGCCGTTCTCAACCCTAATGTTCACCGCGCGTGCATTGGCATTGCTATCTATACTGTACGTTAAACCGCCGTTTAGCGGTAAGCCGTTATAATGGATAAGCGTACCACCCGGTTTTATCTGCGATGCAAATTGCTGGAACGATTCTGTTAGCTGACTATGATCTCCATAGATATCCAAATGATCTGCATCCATCGACGTAACTATGGCTACATCCGGATGAAGTGTAAGGAAAGATCTGTCGTACTCATCGGCCTCAACAACTACAATATCATTATAGCCAAACAGCACATTGGTTTGGTAATTGGATGAGATACCGCCCAAAAACGCTGAGCAATCTTTACCCGAATCTTTCAATATATGTGCTACCATGCTTGAGGTAGTGGTTTTGCCATGCGTACCGGCAACTGCGATGGTATATTTACCCTTGCTGATCAATCCTAATACCTGCGAGCGCTTGTACAATTCAAAGCCTTTATTTTTAAAGAAGTTGAGTATGTTAGAATCCTTTGGTATGGCAGGGGTGTAAATTATCAGTGTACCCTCGTCAAAATCGCGGAAGCTTTTAGGTACACACTCACTGTTATCATCAAAAGTGGCCTGGATACCCTCGTTATGTAAAGCGTCAGTAAGCTCGGTAGCGGTTTTATCGTATCCACAAACAACACAACCCAATTTATGGAAATAGCGTGCAAGGCCGCTCATGCCTATGCCGCCTATGCCTACTAAGTACACTCTTTGTATGTTTTGTAGTTCCATGTTTTTAAAAAAGCTCTCCTCCTTTTGAAGAGGAGAGCCGGGATTAATTGTTAATTGTTATTTGGATAACCTCTTTTGCAATAACTTCATCAGCATTGGGCATAGCCAGCTTGCCAATATTATCGCTTAATATTTTTTGTTCGTTTTTATCATTTAAAAGCGCAATCGCTTTTTCAACCAAATTTGCTTCAGCATCCCTATCCGCAATAAAAACTGCTGCCCGCTCCTGCACTAATGCCAGCGCGTTTTTAGTCTGGTGATCTTCGGCTACATTAGGCGATGGCACCAGAATAACCGGTTTTTTAATTACACATAGCTCTGCAATGGTGCCTGCACCTGCGCGAGATATGATCACATCCGCAGCGGCATAAGCCAGATCCATCCGGTTTAAAAACTCCCTGATCTGTATGTTAGGGTGATAATCTTCGCCCAACTCGGCTATCAGGTTTTTATAATAGAATTTGCCTGTTTGCCAGATCACCTGCACATCAGCTTCAATCAGTTTATCTAAACCCGCTTTAACGCTATTATTCAAAGTACGTGCACCCAAACTACCACCTGTAACCAGTATGGTTTTTTTAGATGCTGATAACTTAAAGTTCTCTATGGCCTCGCGCTGTTTACCCGCAATATCAACCGACTCGCGCCTGATGGGGTTACCGGTTTTTATAATATCAGCACCCGGAAAAAACTTGTCCATCCCATCAAAAGCCACACATATTTTACGTGCCTTTTTGCCCAGCCATTTGTTGGTAATACCCGCGTAAGAGTTCTGCTCCTGTATTAAATAAGGTATTCCTTTTAACTGCGCGGCGTACAACAACGGCCCCGAAGCATAGCCACCAACACCCACACAGGCATCTGGTTTAAAATCCTTTAGTATTTGCAGTGCCTTGCGCACGCTGTTGATCAGCTTTATCGGGAACATTAGGTTTTTCACTATAGATCCCCGTTGTATGCCCTGTATCTCCAAACCTATAATACGGTACCCTGCAGCAGGCACTTTTTCCATTTCCATACGCCCGGTAGCGCCAACAAATAATATCTCGGTAGCGGGATTCAATTTTTTCAAAGCATTGGCAATGGCAATAGCCGGAAAGATATGTCCCCCTGTACCGCCGCCGCTAATGATGACGCGTGCCCCCCCCGCCCCCTGAAGGGGGAGCTTTTGATTGGGTTGTTGGCTTTGCTCTTTCATTATACTCGCTTCTAGTTATCGCTTTGTTATTACTCACCCGGTCATTGCTTCGCTCGACCACCCTCTCTTCGCTTCGCGGAAAGAAGGATTTTTATTTTCTAAATTCGAAATTCGAAATCCAACTATCGTTCCCCCTTCAGGGGGTTAGGGGGCCTGGCTTACGCTATCTGCCCCACCACAATTTTATTCCCTGTTGTTACTTCCTGTTCCGCGCCTTTTGGTTCGTCAATATCCCGGCTTACTGATAGTATAATGCCGAAGGCAATACTGGTAAACAGCATGGATGTACCACCCATACTTACAAATGGTAAAGGCACACCGGTTACCGGTCCTAAACCAACTGCTACCGCCATGTTGGCAAAGGCTTGTATAGTTAGGCTAAAACTTAGCCCCGCCGCCAGTAAAGCCCCAAAAGCTTTTGGCGCACGCGTTACTATTTTTATACAGCGATAAAGTAAAAACAGGTAAATACCTACTAATACAATGCCGCCAAACATGCCGTATTCTTCTACAATTATGGCATAGATCTCATCAGAATAAGCTTCGGGCAGATAGTTCACCTCGCTACTTTTGCCGGGTCCTTTACCAAATACACCACCACTTGCTATGGCAATCTTAGCGTGGTCTGACTGGAAAGTTTTAGCCGGATCAGCTTTTTCAGGATGTAAAAAGGTGTCTATTCGAGAAAAATGGGTACCGCGCCTGTCGCCAAACGATAGTATACCTATCAACAATATCATTCCCGCGAAGCATGTCACTGCTATTTGTTTAATACTTATACGACCGATTATCAATAATAAAATACTCACTCCAAACAGCATCAAAGCTGTAGAAAGGTTTGCTTTTGCAATTAATACAAACACTAAACAAACCGAACTTATAATTGGGATAAAAGAGTTCTTAACGTCTTTTATATTCTCTTGCTTACGCGATAAAAGCCTTGCCAGGTAAGTGATCAACGCCAGCTTAGCCATATCTGACGTTTGGAAGCTTAAACCTGTACCCGGTATAGCTATCCAGCGACTGGCCTCGTTTAAACGACTACCGAACAACAGCGTATAAAGCAACAACGGAATAGTGATAAACATCAACAACTTGCTGATGCCCGCGTAATAACGATAATCCAGCTTGTGCGAAATGTACATCAGTACCAAACCACCAATCATAATAGCTACGTGCTTTATTAAGATCGACTCGGCCCCAACGCCACGCTTATAAGCCAGCGAACCAATAGCGCTATACACCGATAACATTGAAATAAGCGAAAGCAGTATGACAATTAGCCATATCCAGCGATCTCCTTTTAAGTTACTTATCAATTGGTTCATGTGCCCCTGTTTATTTACTTTTCCGTCATTGCGAGGAACGAAGCAATCTCTACACTGCTAAGCTTTACGCAATTACCTTCAAACAACTTTATTCTATTCCTATCTATTCAGAGATTGCTTCGTTCCTCGCAATGACGCTTGGAAACATCCGCACATCTACAACTCCTTCACTGCATCCTTAAACTGCTTTCCCCTGTCCTCATAATTTTTAAACAGGTCAAAGCTTGCGCAGGCCGGCGATAGTAATACGGTATCGCCTTTTGTTGCCAGGTGATACGCTACCGTGGCGGCTTCCTGCGCTGATGCGGTGTTTACTATTACATCGACATCATCTTCAAAAGCCTCATGAATACGCTGGTTATCTTTACCCAGGCATACAATGGCTTTCACCTTTTGCTTCACCAGATCGCGCAGCATGTTGTAATCATTTCCTTTGTCAACGCCGCCCAGTATCAGCACTACATCATTGGTCATGCTTTCTAAAGCGTACCATGTTGAGTTAACGTTGGTAGCTTTTGAATCGTTTATAAAGCTGATGCCGGATATTTTGGCAACAAACTCCAATCTGTGCTCAATGTTTTTGAATTGCGCCATACTCTCGCGTATCGAGTCGTTGCGCAGATCAAGCACGCGGGCAACAATACCTGATGCCATAGAGTTATAAATATTGTGCTTGCCTTGCAGGGCCAGTTCTGTAATGGTCATCTCAAAAGGTTGTTGATTGGTTTGTATAATAATTTTGTCGTCGCTGAGATATGCTCCCGGCGTAAGTTTTTTTTTTATGGAGAAAGGAAACAGCTGCGCGTTAAAGGTTTTCCCATCCATACCTTTAAGCGTCTCCTCGTCATCCGCGCAATAGATAAATACATCGCTGGCTGTTTGATTCTGCGTAATGCGGAATTTTGATGCCGCGTAATTTTCCAGCTTGTAATCGTACCTGTCCAGGTGGTCTGGGGTGATGTTTAACAGCACCGCTATATCAACCTTAAATTTGTACATGTCATCCAGCATAAAGCTGCTTAGCTCCAGCACGTAGGTGTCAAACTTTTCGGTAGCCACCTGGTAGGCAAAGCTGTTGCCAATATTGCCCGCTAAACCCACATTAAGCCCGGCGTTCTTCAGGATGAAATAAGTAAGACTACTGGTGGTTGTTTTACCGTTTGAACCGGTTATGCCGATGATCTTTGCATCGGTATATCTGCCAGCAAACTCTATTTCTGATATAACAGGGATGCCTTTTTCTTTGATCTTTTTAATGACAGGCGCCTTATCAGGTATCCCCGGACTCTTGATCACCTCTACCGCGTTCAGAATTTCTGATTCGGTATGCTGATTTTCTTCAAAACGGATGTTCCAAGTTTTTAACTGCTCTTTGTATTTATCAGCTATAGCCCCAAAATCTGATACAAAAACATCATACCCCTGCTGCTGCGCAAGGTATGCCGCACCCACCCCGCTTTCGCCGGCACCCAGGATGGCAATAGCCCCCCCCGCCCCCTGAAGGGAGTGCTTTTGAAGTGGTATGTTTTTGTTCTCCATTTAATTTATACTGTTCCTTTTAAACTAATCTCTAGTCACTAGTCAACTAATCTCTATCTCAGCTTCAACGTTATTACCGTTATTATGGCCAGCATTATGCCGATGATCCAGAAGCGGGTTACAATTTTTGATTCGTGGAAGCCCTTTTTCTGGTAATGGTGATGCAGCGGCGACATCAGGAACACCCTTCTGCCCTCGCCGTATTTGCGTTTGGTGAATTTAAACCAGCTTACCTGTATAATAACCGACGCGTTCTCTACCAGGAATATGCCCGCCAACACAGGCAGCAGTAATTCCTTACGTATTAAAATGGCAAACACCGCTATAATACCGCCAATGGTTAAGCTACCGGTATCGCCCATAAAAACCTGGGCGGGGTAGGTATTGTACCATAAAAACCCAACGCAGGCCCCAACAAAGGCTCCGGCAAAAATCACCAGCTCGCCGGTGTAGGGTATGTACATAATATTGAGATAATCAGACCATACCACGTTGCCCGATACGTAGGCCAGTATGGCCAGCGTAAAACCCATTATGGCCGATGTACCCGTCGCCAGGCCGTCTATGCCGTCGGTTATATTTGCGCCGTTTGAGATAAATGTGATGATGAAAATAACCGCCAGCATAAATATTATGAGCGTATAACGCTCATAATCGCCGCCTAAAAACTTTACTACTTTGCCGTAATCAAACTCATTGTTTTTTATAAATGGTAAAGTGGTTTTTACTGATTTCACATCCTGATAATAAACCGCCTTGCCGTTTACCATACGGTAACCCACAGGCGCATCATACTGAATAGGCGGTTTTACCGTTTGTCTTGCCACAACATTAGGATTGTTGTACATGGTAAAGCCAACTATTATTGCCAAACCTACCTGCCCGGTTATTTTAAACCTGCCGGCTAAGCCTTCTTTGTCCTTTTTAAATACTTTAATGTAATCGTCCAGAAAACCAATAGCGCCCAGCCAAATAGTGGTAACCATCATCAGTATAATATACACGTTGGTTAACCTGGCAAACAGCAGCGTAGGGATCAAAATACCTGCAATGATAATGAGGCCGCCCATTGTTGGGGTGCCTTGCTTTTGCATCTGCCCTTCCAAACCCAGATTGCGCACAGTTTCGCCTACTTGTTTAGCGCGCAAGTAATCTATCAGCCTGCGGCCGTAAACCGTAGTTATCAGCAGCGAAGTAATAACAGCCATTGCCATCCGGAAAGTGATGTACTGAAACACCCCCGCTCCCGGAACACGATAGTTATCATACAGATATGTAAATAAATAGTATAACATGGCTTTTGCTTTTTGTC